>Ga0102812_10003429_pt1 | contig 10394 bp, 8 predicted proteins | sample ColrivemetaGS713_FD_79334 | JGI IMG/M metagenome (GOLD analysis project Ga0102812, IMG submission 79334) | Estuarine microbial communities from the Columbia River estuary - Flood tide ETM metaG S.713 | ecosystem: Environmental > Aquatic > Marine > Intertidal zone > Estuary | place: USA: Columbia...
AGCGTCAGCGACAGGAAATGCACCAGTCGGCAGTTGAGCCGGAAACGGGCGGCGTAGAAGCTCAATAGCAGCGCCACCGCCATCGAGGACAGACCGTACACGCCCATGGCCGAGCCGACCTGGTCGGCGGCGTTCTGGAACGCGGCATTGGCGTTCTGGAAGGCCTGTGCCTGTGCCGCCACGGCCATGTCAAAGGCCGCCGGATCGGGCGCCGGTGCTTTGAATACGTGTTCGGTCAGGGCCGGGGTGGCCATCGACCACATGGTGAAGAAGGCGAACCAGCTGAAAAACTGCACGAGACCGATTTTCAGCATCTGCGGCGGCATGTGCCGGATATGCTGCAGGATGTCGCCGACCAGGCTACCCTTGGCCGATTCGTCGCGGAAACGCGCCATATCCTCCGGCGGGTATTCGTCAGTGGTGAACACGGTAATCAGTACGCTGGAGAGGAATACAAAGGCGCCGATGGCAAATGCGATCTTGACCGAATCCGGCACAATGCCGGGCCCGGCTTCGTTTGAAACACCCATCTGGTTCACCAGCCAGGGTAGATTGCTGGCCACCCAGGTGCCGATGCCGATGATTAGCGTCTGCAGTACGAAGCCGTAGGAGCGTTGCTGTTCCGGAAGTTTGTCGGCGACCAAGGCGCGGAACGGTTCCATGCTGATGTTGATCGAGGCGTCGAGGATCCACAGGAAGCCCGCGGCCATCCACAGCGTGGAGGAGTACGGCATGAAGAACAGGGCGATGGAGCTGAGCACCGCGCCGATCAGGAAGAAGGGGCGGCGGCGGCCGAAGCGCGGGTGCCAGGTGCGGTCGCTCAGGTAGCCGATGATCGGCTGTACCAGCAGCCCGGTGAGCGGCGCGGCAATCCAGAGCAAGGGTAAGGCATCCTTGTCGGCACCCAGGGTCTGGAAGATGCGCGACATGAAGCCGCCCTGCAGTGCGAAACCGAACTGGATGCCGAGGAAGCCGAACGACATGTTCCAGATCTGCCAAAACGATAAACGCGGTTGTGCGGCCATGCCACCCTCTCTGTGTATTTTTATGGTTGATGCAATCGTACTTGCATTCGACTGTTTTTCATACCCTACCCGATGCGCACGCAGGCATCGTGCGACCTTGAGCTTGAATACGTATGCACGCATTCATGATGTTGCCTGCCATGAAAAACCCCGCCGCAGCGGGGTTTTTCATCGGTGTCGCCGAGTGTGATCAGAACGATTTGCGGATACCGACGGTGATGCTGTCGTTGTCCTGGGTATCGTTGCCGGTGCGGGCGCGGTAGCTGATGTAGCCGTCGAAGCTTTCACCGAAGCTCATGCTGGCACCGACATTCCAGTCGATGTAGCTGTCATCGCTCGGGGCGAAACCCGGCAGGCTGAAGTTGGCCGGCAGGTTGGCGGTGCCGCCGCGGACGAACACCTGATCAGTATTGCTTTCATTGACCCAGGCCACGCGGACGAACGGCTTGAAGCTGTCGAACGCGCCGGAGAACTGGTAACCGGCCGTGGTCAGGTTGCTGTCGCGGTTGAAGGAGTCGAAACGCATGGCGGTGCTGCTGGAGCCTTCGACATAGCCTTCGACGTCGGACTGCGTGGCTTCAAGGCCGGCGAACGGGCCGTGGGTGAGGTTGTCGCCCTTGAACACGTAACCCACTTCGAGGGTGCCGGACTGCTGGCTGATCGCGGTGCTGCCGGTTTCCTTGCGGACGCTGGCCAGCAGGTTGATGTTGCGGGTGATGTCCATGTCGGTGCTGCCGCCGCTCAGGCCAATGCGGCCGTACAGACCGTTCACTTCGTATTGGCCGAACACGCCGAACAGGATGCCGCTGCCGTCGAAGGAGCCCATGCTACCGGCATTGGCCGAGGTGTTGCCGAGGGTGGCTGCGACGCCGAAGGTGGCGTTCTCGCTCATGCGGTAGGTGGCGCCGACGTTCAGGCTGGTCGAATCACCGTCGAGGGCGGGGGTAAAGTCCGAGCCGTCGATATTTTGTTGACCGAACTGCACCGAGGTGAAGCCGCGTACTTTACCGACTTCGCTGCCGCCAGCCCATTCCGAATCCAGCGCATCGCTGATCGCGGAGTTGTGCGCGAAGGTCGATTGCAGCGCGACTTCCGGCGCCAGCGAGACTACACCCGGAGCGCTGATGGTGGCGTACACCACATTGGCCAGCAGCTGGTGGGCGTTGCCGGTCGGGTGGATCGCATCGGCGAACAGATAGCTGGTGTTGGTTCCTGACGCATAGGTCCAGGCCGCACCCGATCCTGCCGGTCCGCAGGCTCCGGCCGTCGGAGAACCGCCAACGCCCGGCCCGGTGGTGCAGGCCATGCCGCTGACATTGGTGAAGCCGAAGGCGGCCGGATTGGCGCGCACTTCATTGATGATGGCGTAGGTATCGATTGCCACGATGCCGTCACGGCTGGCTGACAGTGTGGTCAGCGCGCCATTGAAGTTCAGGTTGTAGATGGTGGTCAGTGCCGATGCGCCGGCCTGGTTCGCGGTGCCGAGGTTGGCAGGTGTCACGCCCAGATCCGGCAGGTTGAACAGCACGACGGTTTTTGCGCCGCTCTGCAGCAGAGCGGCGGCCAATCCGACCGTGACTTGTGCCGATTGTCCGGCGTAAGCCTGAGCGGCACCGGCGGATATACCTGAGCCGGTCAAGATGTCGTTGGCGCCTGCCCATAGGGTATAGACCTTATTGGGGTTGAGCTGGCCGCCATTGGCCGCGATATAGCCGGTGACCTGGCTTTGTACGGACGGGAAAGGCAGATAACAGGTGAACGCGCCCGCCAGTGTGACGGTGCCGTTACTCATGGCGCAGGCGCCGGCATAGGCGTAGTTGCTGCCACTGGCTAGGCTGTTGTTCTGGGTGCCGGCACCCAGCAGAAGCGACAGATACTGTGAATGTGTGGAATCGGGGTTGGTGGTCCAGCTGTTGCCGATGGCCGTTGCGGCATTGCCGTCGGCCGCGGCGGTATTGCCCGCATCGGTCAGGCTGTCGCCGAAGCTGACCACTTGTGTGAATTGCTGGGCCTGGGCGGCACCGCTGGCGGTGATGGCGAGGGCGAGCGCAACGGAAAGATGGGATAAGCGCATGGAGTGTCTCTCTCTGTAATGAAGTGTGATCCAATGTGACCCGCGTTTGCTGATGGCGATCAAGCTGGCACGGCCCATACCCACGCGCATTGACGCTGGGCAGTGAGCCTACATTAATACAATATTTACATCGTGGCTAGTGTAAAAGCCCTAATTTCCAGCATTTTCCTGCATGAACCGGGCCTGACGGCGCTGCCGGAAGCGCCGGGCCTCGAAGCGCCCGAACAGCCATAGCCCGTGAAGACAGAGCGCGGTCAGCAGGCCCAGGGCCAAACCCCCCAAGACCAGGGCCATGGCACCATCGAAAACGGCATGCCGGGGCGGCATATGAAACAGCCGGGTCAGGCCGGTTCCGAGGCCGTAGCTGGCCAGATAGATCGGTCCGGCCGTCAAGGGGTTGGTGATCATCTGGAGGCCGATCATCAGGGTCAGATTGGCGCGCCCGAACCAGGCGGCGATGAACGCGATCAGAATCTGTGCGCCATAGGTCGGCAGATACGCCAGCAGGCTGCCGAGGTAGATGGCGCGGACCACCGGCGCATCCTTGAACGACCACAGATAGGGCCTGCGACGGGCAAAATCCGCAAAGCGGTTCAGAATCGGGTAACGATGGATGGTGGCCCGGCGCGGTAAGGGCTTCAGCCATCTGCGGATGCGGCGTCGGCGTTGGCGCCAACGGATTTCCATCAGGCAGCGCGCCGGCGCTTTTTGAGCTGGATCAGCAGCAGGGAAATCGCGGCGGGGGTCATGCCCGGAATGCGCTGGGCCTGGCCGATGGTTTCCGGTTTGACCTGGGTCAGTTTACTCTGCAGTTCATTGGACAGACCCGGAATGCCGGTGAAACTGAAGTCGGCCGGAATGGCGGTGTTTTCCTGATGCTTCTGTTTGGCGATGTCATCGCTCTGCCGGTGCAGGTAGCCGGCATACTTCACCGAAATCTCGATCTGCTCCGCCACCTTCAACGATGCCGCCGGCGGACCGAACCCGGCGATGGCGGTCAGGCCGGCATAGTTGACTTCTGGGCGCTTGATCAGATCACGGGCGCTGCCTTCGCGCGTCAGGGTGACGCCGGTGGCATGCTCGAAGGCCTTGGCCAGAGCATTACCGGGCGCGATCCACAAGGCTTGCAGGCGGGCACTCTCCATTTCAACCGCTTCCATTTTTTCGCTGAACAGCTGCCAGCGGCGGTCATCGATCAAGCCGAGCTCGCGCCCGGCCGGCGTCAGGCGCGCATCGGCGTTGTCCTCGCGCAGCTGCAGACGGTATTCGGCGCGCGAAGTGAACATTCGGTAGGGTTCGGTGGTGCCGTGCGTAATCAGATCGTCGATCAGCACGCCGATGTAGGCTTCATCACGGCGCGGCGACCAGCTCTCACGTCCGGTGGCCGCGCGCGCGGCATTGAGCCCGGCAATCAGGCCCTGTGCGGCCGCTTCTTCGTAGCCGGTGGTGCCGTTGATCTGTCCGGCGAAGAACAGCCCGGCCACCGCTTTGGTTTCCAGCGACGCACCCAGTCCGCGCGGATCGAAAAAATCGTATTCGATGGCGTAACCGGGCCGGGTGATGTGCGCGTTTTCGAAACCGCGGATCGAGTGCACCAGCGCCAGCTGCACGTCGTAGGGTAGCGAGGTGGAAATGCCGTTGGGATAGATTTCGTGCGTTTCCAGACCTTCCGGTTCGATGAAGATCTGATGCGAGGTTTTATCGGCGAAGCGCACGATCTTGTCTTCGATCGACGGACAGTAGCGTGGACCGATGCCCTCGATCACCCCGGAATACATCGGCGAACGGTCGAGGCCGCCGCGGATGATGTCGTGCGTTCGTTGGTTGGTGTGGGTGATCCAGCAGCTAACTTGGGTCGGATGTTCGCGTCCACTGGCCAGATAACTGAAGCCCGCGATGGGATGGTCGCCGGGCTGCTCTTCGAACACGGAATAGTCCAGACTGCGGCCGTCGATGCGCGGCGGGGTGCCGGTTTTCAGGCGATCGACCCGGAATGGACCGTCGCGCAGGCGTTCGGCCAAGCGGCTGGCCGGCGGATCACCGGCGCGGCCGCCGGCGTAGTTGGTGAGCCCGACATGGATCTTGCCGGCAAGGAAAGTGCCGGCCGTCAACACGATGGCGCGCGCATCGAAACGCAGACCGCTTTGGGTGATGATCGCAACGGCGCGACCGTTTTCGATGACGATATCATCGACGGCCTGCTGGAACAGTTGCAGATTCGATTGCGATTCAACCGTCTTCCGGATGAACGCTTTGTACAGCGCGCGGTCGGCTTGCGCGCGGGTGGCACGAACGGCCGGGCCTTTCGAGGCATTGAGCGTGCGCCATTGGATACCGGCATGATCGGCGGCCGTGGCCATGATGCCGCCGAGCGCGTCGATTTCCTTGACCAGATGCCCTTTGCCGATACCGCCGATGGCCGGATTGCAGCTCATCGCGCCGACCGTTTCGATGTTGTGGGTCAGCAGCAAGGTGCGCGCACCGGCACGCGCCGACGCCAACGCGGCTTCGGTGCCGGCGTGGCCGCCGCCGATCACAATCACATCAAAGGCATGCATGGGGTTCATAGGCCGCTATTTTCGCCGATTTCCGCGCAAACACCAAACCGGGGCGGCCATCACCCGCTCAGGGATCGTTATCGTCGCTTTTGCTGGCGCGTTCCACGCGGGCCGGCCGCGGCGTCGGCTCGGGCCGTGAGCGGGCTTCCGATTGCGGACGGACAGCCCGTGCCGGGGCGGCTTGGCTTGCCGCACGCGCCTGCGGTTCGCGGGCAAGGCGCTGGTTGCGCGAGTTCTGCCATGGCATGACGTCCCGCGGCTGCACGGCAGCCTGATCGGCATTCCTGGCAGGCTGAGGACCACTGTCGTCGTTGACCGAAGCGCTATTGACCGGCGCTGCCGGAACGGCGGACATTGCCGCCGCCGGTGCCACCGTCACAGTTGCCCGTCGCACGCGCGGCTGCCAGCCCGGCCCAGGCCGCAGCGGGCCATCGCGGTCAACAATCGGATTGTCCGGTTTCGGCGGCTTGGGTGGTTTCGGGCCGTTGTCGTTTTTCGGCGGCTTCGGGCGATGCGGACGATGCGGACCGTGGTAAGGGTAGTAACCATAGCAGTTGGAATACCAGCAACTGCCATAAGGCGAATAGCCATAGTAGTACGGGCTGCCGAAAAAGAAATTGAAGCTGAAATAGATAGTGGGTCGGTACGGGCTGTAATAGTACTGGCCAAAATCACTGTAATACGTATTGTCGCTTCCGTAGTAGCCGTTATCGCCGCCGCCGCTGTAGCCGTTGTTCGGTGCCGAGAAATAGCCTTCCTCGGCATACTGCTCGGTCACAGTGACGCAGCCACCCAGCGTCAGGGCGGCCAGGGCGAGGATGGGAAGGCGAAGGCTCATGCGGTCAATCTCCACGGTTCAAGCCAGTTTAGGCCAGCGCTGTGAATAAAGCCTGAATTCAAGGAGAATAGCCACAGGAATTCCCTCCCCGATTGGAATCGACATGCTGCATCAGGCCTCAGGGCGTTGGAAACTCGGTTTGCTGCTGGCCTTGGTCACCGCGGCCTGCTGGGCGACCCTGCCGGTGGCCCTGAAGATGAGCCTGAGCGTGCTCGATCCGATGACCCTGACCTGGTTCCGCTTCGCCTTTGCCGCGGTGTTCATGGGTTTGTGGTTATTGGGCAAACGCCGGATGTCGGCGTTCGGAGCCTTGCAGCCCAAACAATGGCGCTGGTTGCTGCTGGCCACCGTGCTGCTGATCGGCAATTACATCGGCTATCTGCTCGGCGTGAAATACACCTCGCCCGGCAATGCCCAATTGCTGATCCAGCTAGCGCCGCTGTTGATGGCGCTCGGCGGCGTATTCATCTTCCGCGAACGTTTCGTGTGGGGACAATGGCTGGGGCTGCTGATCATCGTATTGGGTCTGGGCCTGTTCTTCCGTGATCAGTTCGCCGGCGGTTTGGTCACCGGCCACAACTATCTGCTCGGCTCGGCCATTGTGGGTGCTGCTGCCTTGTCCTGGGCGGCCTATGCCCTGATGCAGAAACAGTTGCTATTGAAGCTGTCTTCGCAGCACATCCTCGCAGTTATCTATCTTTTCTCCGCGCTGCTGCTGTGGCCGTTCGCGCACCCTTCGACCCTGGCCGATCTCGATGCCCTGCACTGGGCATTGCTGCTGTACTGCGCCTTGAACACGCTGGTGGCTTACGGCGCCTTCGCCGAAGCGTTGGAACATTGGCAGGCCTCGCGCGTATCGGCGGTATTGGCCACAACGCCGATGCTGTGTCTGGGCGTGGTCGCGCTGGTGCATGCATTCTGGCCGGAGGCAGTGGCTTCGGAATATGTCGGGCTGCTCGGCTTTGTCGGCGCCGTGTTGGTGGTAGTCGGCTCCGCGCTCAGCAGCCTGCTTGGTCAGAACCCGGAGGAAAAAGCATGATCAGTCACGCCGATATCCTCGCCGCAGCCGCGCGCATCGCGCCCTATGCCCTGCGTACGCCGGTGAAATCCTCTGCTGCGCTAGATGCCTTGTCGGGCGTATCCTTGTTTTTCAAATGCGAGAATCTACAGGTCGGCGGCGCATTCAAGTTCCGCGGCGCTATCAACGCCGTATTCGCTCTGGACGAAGATGTGGCTGCCCGCGGCGTGATTACACACTCCTCCGGCAATCACGGTGCCGCGTTGGCGCGTGCCGCGAAACTGCGCGGCATCGCCGCGCATGTGGTGGTGCCCGAAGGGGCGGTGCCCTCGAAACTGGAGGCCATGCGCGCCGCCGGCGCCATCGTGCACCGCTGTGCGCCGACTCAGGCCGCGCGCGAAGCGATGACCCGCGATCTCATTGCCGAAACCGGCGCCACGCTGGTGCATCCGTATGAAGACCCGCAGGTGATGGCCGGCCAAGGTACCGCCACGCTGGAACTGCTGGCCGAAGTGCCGTCGTTGGAGGCGGTCATCGCGCCGATAGGCGGCGGCGGTTTGATTGCCGGAACGGCCATTGCACTGGATTCGGCCGATATTCCTTTGTCTGGCGTGGAGCCGGAAGGCGCGGCCGACACGCTGGCTTCGCTCCTGGCTAAGGAGCGCATCACCCATCTGGTACCGGACACTATTTGCGACGGATTGCGCGCTGTGGTCGGCGTACCCAACTTCGCCATCATCGCCGAACACGTGCTGCAGGTGCTGACGGTATCCGACGCGCAATGCCGCGAGGCTCAGGTGCTGGCATCGCAGCATCTGGATATGATCATCGAACCGAGCAGTGCCACCGTGCTGGCCGCGGTGCTGGCCAATCCGGCATTGTTCACCGGCAAGCGCGTCGGGCTGATTCTCACCGGCGGGAATATCTGATCACTATTTCAGCACCTGTCCCGCTCACGTTCGAATGGCGTTGACAGCATCAAAGACGCACTGAATAATTGCTGATTCATGAGGAGAATAAATGTGTTTCGAGGGGTTCTGTTCGCAGTACTTTCAGTGCTGGCATCGCAGGCAATTGCCCAGGATAGCCCACCTGCCACCATGGTGCCTGTACAGCTGCTACCGGCCAAAACCCCGCTGATTCTGGCTTTTACCGATGAAGTTTCTTCCAAAACCGCGCTTAAAAACGGCGAGATCCGTTTCATAGTTGCGGAAGATCTGCGCATCAGCGATGTGCTCGTCGTTCCTAAAGATACACCGGCAATCGGCGAGGTCGTGCATGTGCAGAAATCCGGTTTCGGCGGCCGCGGCGGTGAGCTCATCCTTGCTGCCCGCTACATAAGCTTTGGTGATCAGCGCATCGCTTTGCGTTCGCTGAAACCGCTGGCCGGTCCTTACGCCGGAAAAAACAATTCCGATGCGGCCTTGGCTGTCAGTATGATTCCCTATGCCGGTCTGGTTTCGCTGTTCATTACCGGCGGTGAAATCGTCATTCCAGCCGGCACCAGGGCTTCAGTTTTGGTTGCCGTCGACACACCGTTACCCGTCCTTTCCGAAACAAAATAATCCATCCAATTCCAACCCTGAGAAAACCATGAAATCCATATCTGTCGCCCTGCTGCTCGCCACCTCAATGTTCATCACCCCGGTTTCCGCCCAGGAGGCCGCGCCTGCCGCCCCCCCCGCCACTGCCCTCGATGCCGTCAGCGCCGCCATCGGCACACCAGAAGCCGGCAAAGCGCTGGTCGTGTTCTTCCGTCCGAGCGCGTTCAAGGGTGCAGCCATCGGCTTCATCGTGCGCGAAGGCGAAACCGAGCACGGCAAGCTGCGTAACGGCAATTTTTTCACGCTGCAGGTTGCTCCGGGCAAGCACGACTTCACCGTGCACTCGGAAGCCAAGGATGTCACCACCATCGAAGCCGAAGAAGGCGAGACCTATTTCCTGTCCGGTGAAATCAACATGGGCTTCATGGCCGGTCGGCCTAACCTGTCTCCGTCCGATCTGGAAACGTTCAAAGTGGCTTTTCCGAAGCTGAAAAAATCCAAGCCGCTGGAAGACTGATTCAGCAAGATAACTCAGCAAACGGACCCGCATGACGGGTCCGTTTTTTATCAGCCGAGCACTGAATTAAAATACCCGTTAGCTGATGCGCGTTTTATAATGAATTCCCGACGTTCACGGCCGCTCCCGGCCGAATCAGGACACCAGCCATGATCATCACCCCGAAAACCCGCGGCTTCATCTGCACTACCACCCATCCCACCGGCTGCGCCGCACATGTGGCCGAACAGATTGCGGTGGTGAAGGAAAACGGCGCCATCGTCGGCGGGCCGAAGAAGGTGCTGGTCATCGGCGCCTCCACCGGCTACGGTCTGGCATCGCGCATCACTGCCGCCTTCGGTTCCGGTGCCGCCACGCTCGGCGTGTTTCTGGAAAAGCCGGCCAGCGAATCCAAGCCCGGCAGTGCCGGTTGGTACAACTCGGCGGCGTTCGAGCAGGCCGCGCATGCCGAAGGCCTGTATGCCAAGAGCGTGAACGGCGATGCCTTTTCGCATGAGATGCGCGCCAAGGTCATCGACATCATCAAAGCCGATCTCGGCCAGGTCGACATGGTGGTGTATTCCCTGGCCTCGCCGGTGCGCAAACTGCCGGACAGCGGTGAGCTGGTGCGCTCGGCACTGAAACCGATCGGTACCCCGTATCAGTCGACCGCCATCGACACCAGCAAGGATGTCATCATCCATGCCGAAGTGGAACCGGCCACCGAGGAAGAAATCGCCAACACCGTGACGGTCATGGGCGGTGAGGATTGGGAACTGTGGATGGATGCCCTGCAGGCCGCCGGCGTGCTGGCCGAGGGCGTGAAAACGGTGTCCTACAG
>Ga0102812_10003430_pt1 | contig 10392 bp, 7 predicted proteins | sample ColrivemetaGS713_FD_79334 | JGI IMG/M metagenome (GOLD analysis project Ga0102812, IMG submission 79334) | Estuarine microbial communities from the Columbia River estuary - Flood tide ETM metaG S.713 | ecosystem: Environmental > Aquatic > Marine > Intertidal zone > Estuary | place: USA: Columbia...
AATAATAATAAGCTAGGTTGTGTTGTTCTGGCCTATCTTCATATATCTTTTCATATTCACTCCATTCAGAAAGGTCGAACAAAATTGATTTTAAATCTTTACCAACCGAATCTATCAGGAAGTGTACACCATTATAGCGGTCAACAACTTCGTCGTCCCAATTTCTCTCCGTGTAGCGATTTGGTCTCATTCCATACGCAAAATCTTCATATTTAAAATCTTCATACGGAACAGTGATGTAATAATTGTAGCTATTTATTTGTTTAGAAATACTTTGCTTAGAATCAAACTCTGTGCTTGTCCATTTCTCAAAAGCCGTTAACTCTACTTTGGTGTTTAATACAAATTTGCCGATAAAATATTTTTTACCATTGGTTTGACAAGAATCTGTGCTTAATCCACTTAGACTTATTATTTGTAACACCTTCTATCGTTCTTTCGAAATTGCCTCTTCCTTTATAATATTTGAATCCTTCAGATTCAAATATGCTGATTAATTTAGGCATAACGTGAGAAACGCCTACACTTTTGATAGCTTTTACTGTAAACACTTTTTATTACAAATTGAGGTCGGAATATACAAAAATTGGGCAAAGAAAAAGCCAGGTTCCCCAACCTGGCTTTCCAATTATGAAACTAAATTACTCCAAAAGAGTAAAAAATTCCGGACCCACACTGGGCGGGTCCGGCGGTTCAGTCTTGCAACCGAACCCTTTTATTAACCCCCATTAATAGGACGAGATTACAACATTTAGTCACAAAAAATATAATAAAATTTTAAAGTTTTACGTAAAGCTTTGATTTTCTTTGCGTTAAATTTTGAAAAAACTTAAAATATTTATCTCCAATTCTACCAATATCTTCCAAAATCTGGCTTTAGAAGAATATTTGGTAACCCAAGCAATAGACGATATTTTGTTATTTTATCTAAATAATGATGCTGTAGTGCTTGGTAAGCATCAAAATCCCTGGTTAGAAGTAAATATAAATTTAGCCACAAATAACAATATTTCTATCGCTAGAAGATTAAGCGGTGGAGGAACCGTTTTTCACGATTTAGGCAACATTAATTTTTCATTTATTAGAAACAAAGATGCCGATTTTGTAAATTTCAAAGAACATATTGAACCAATAAGCAACGCTTTAAAAGCTCTTGGTATTGAAAATTCTATATCTCCAAGAAATGATATTTTTATTGGTGATTTTAAAGTATCTGGAAACGCGGAACATGTAAATAATACATCTAAAAGAATAATTCATCACGGAACATTACTTTATGATGCCAATATTTCTAAACTTAGTTCAAATACAAAACCAATTCCTCTTGATATAAAAACACACGCAGTAGCTTCAGTAAGAAGCAAGGTACTTAATATAAAAGAGGTTAAAGATTATGGAACTGCCAACGACTTTTTACAGCTTTTAATTACTGAAGTAGAAAAATGCTTAGATATCTATGATAAAGAAATTATTTCGCCTGAAACAATGGAAGGAGTTGAACATCTCTTAACAACAAAGTATACGAAATGGGAATGGAATTTTGGACACACCCCTCAATTTGAATATACCGATACAGAAAATTTGATGTACAAAATCAGAAAAGGCTTTGTAATAGAATGCAATGATGAGAGTAAGCTAAATTTACGTTGCGATAAAATTATAAAATAAGTAATGACAAAAAAAGATAGAGCTAAAGCCATATTGGGGATCTTAGAAGAAGAATTTCCAATTGTTCCTATACCCTTAGATCATAAAGACTCATACACCCTACTTATTGCCGTTTTGCTATCTGCACAATGCACTGACGTAAGAGTAAATCAAATTACACCTCTTCTATTTGCAAGGGCCGACAATCCTTTTGACATGGTAAAAATGACACAAGAGGAGATACAAGATATTATTCGGCCTTGTGGCTTGTCTCCAATGAAAAGTAAAGGAATTTACGGTTTAAGCCTTATTTTAATTGAAAAATACAATGGCGAAGTTCCACAAACATTTACCCAATTAGAAGAACTCCCTGCAGTGGGGCACAAAACTGCCAGCGTCGTTATGAGCCAAGCATTCGGGTTTCCAGCTTTTCCTGTTGATACACATATTCATAGACTAGCTTACCGATGGATGTTAAGTACCGGAAAAAATGTTGAAAAAACCGAAAAAGACTTAAAATCATTATTCCCAATTGAAACCTGGAATAAGGTTCACCTGCAAATAATTTTCTTTGGTCGCAAGTATTGTCCAGCACGAGGCCACAACCCAAAAACGTGCCCAATTTGCAGCAAGTACGGCAGAAAGTCTCTTTTTTCAACAAAATAAGTATTTAGAAAGGATAGTGCTTCAAGATACTTAGAACTACCAATTGTAAGCTTACCTTTGCACCCGAATATGGCAATAGAAGTTCTATATGAAGATAATCATTTAATTGCAGTTAATAAACCTGCTGGTTTGGTGGTGCAAGAAAATGAACACGGGCTAGCCTCTCTAGAAGAACAAGTAAAGGCATATATAAAAGAAAAATATAACAAAGCTGGTGCTGTTTTCTTGGGCTGCATACATAGACTAGATACCAACGTTACGGGAATTGTGCTTTTTGCAAGAACAAGCAAAGCTTTGGTAAGAATGAATGAACAATTTAAGGAGCGAGATATAACCAAAATATACGCCGCTCTTATTAGGAGAAAGCCAGTACCTATGGCTGGAACGCTAGAACATTGGCTAAAAAAAGATCCAAAGCAAAACAAAACAAAATTATACGACGAAGAACGAGAAGGAAGCAAAAAAGCTGTTCTTCACTATGAGTATATAAACACTGCAAATCATTGTTTTTTGGTAAAAGTAACTCCTGTTACCGGAAGACCACATCAAATAAGGGTTCAACTGGCAAGAACATTTACAGGTATTGTGGGAGATGTTAAATATGGGCAAACTAAACCAACAGCAGATAAAAGTATTTATCTACATGCTTTAGGTTTACGCTTTAACCATCCTGTAACTAAAGAAAAATTAAATTTGCACGCTCCAATGCCAAGTTTCGGCAATTGGAAATTTTTTAAAGAAATAGAAAAAAATTTATTACACGAATGAACCAAATAGTAAAAATACCAACGGCTGTAAACGAACCAGTTAGAAATTACGCTCCTGGTACTGCAGAAACTCAAAACCTTAAACGTAAGATTCAAGAATTAAAAAGTACGGAGGTTGATATACCAATGTACATTGGTGGAAAAGAAGTATTTACTACAGAAAAGGTAAGCATGCACCCACCACACGAGACTAGCTATAAACTAGGTACATTTAATAGAGGAAATGCAAGCCACGTAACAGATGCCATAAATGCAGCACTTGCCGCTAAAGATGCTTGGGCAAGTATGCCTTGGCAAGCTAGAGCAGCTATTTTTTTAAAGGCAGCTGAACTTTTAGCCGGCCCTTTTAGAGACAAAATGAACGCGGCTACTATGATTGCTCAATCTAAAAATGCAATGCAAGCAGAAATAGATGCAGCTTGTGAGATGATTGACTTCTTTAAATTCAACGTTCAGTATATGAGTGAAATTTACGCTCAGCAGCCACCAGCAAACTCACCAGGTGTATGGAATCAGTTAGAATACAGACCTTTAGAAGGATTTGTATTTGCTCTAACTCCTTTCAACTTTACCAGTATTTGTGCCAATCTTTGTGCTGCTCCTGCTATGATGGGAAATACAATCGTGTGGAAACCTGCTGAGACTCAAATATACAGTGCTCGGATTATAATGGAGCTTTTTAAAGAAGCTGGATTGCCAGATGGTGTTATTAATATTGTATATGTAGATGGCCCAACTACAGGAGAAGTAGTTTTCAATCACAGAGATTTTGCAGGCATACACTTTACAGGAAGTACAGGTGTATTCCGCCATATTTGGAAAACCATAGGGAACAACATCGAAAAATATAGAACATACCCACGTGTTGTAGGAGAAACTGGAGGTAAAGACTTTATAATGGTGCACAAAAGTGCTAACGTAAAACAAGTGAACACTGCTTTGGTACGTGGATCATTTGAGTTCCAAGGACAAAAATGCAGTGCGGCAAGTAGAGCTTATATACCAAAGAGCATGTGGGCAGAGCTTAAACCGATGTTGGTAGAAAATACCAATAAGTTGAAAATGGGTACTACAGAAGACTTTAGTAACTTTATAAATGCAGTTATTGATAAAAAATCGTATACCAAATTAAGTAAATATATTGACGACGTTGCTGCAGCCGGTGATGCTGAAATAATTGCAGGAGGAACATATGATGATAGCGAAGGTTATTTTGTTAGACCTACTATTATAGAAACAAGCAACCCAAAATATACCACAATGTGCGAAGAATTATTTGGGCCCGTATTAACCATTTATGTTTATGAGGATGATAAGTTTTTAGAAACAATGAAGCTTCTTGACGAGACATCGGAATATGCCCTTACAGGATCCATTTTTGCTCAAGACAGAAATGATATAAACCTAGCATTGCACACACTTCAAAATGCTGCAGGTAACTTCTATATAAACGATAAGCCTACCGGTGCAGTTGTTGGACAGCAACCATTTGGTGGTGCTCGTGGCAGTGGAACAAATGACAAAGCAGGTGCACCAATCAACTTAATGCGTTGGACATCTATGCGAACTATTAAGGAAACATTTGTAGCTGCTAGCAGTTACGAATACCCTTTTCATAGCTAATCTACAAATTGGAATACATTCCAATAAAGAGAAAAGATTCCAATTTTAAATAAATTGGAATCTTTTTTTTTAAATACTCTTTTCCATTAATACGCTAATAATAAATACGTTACATTTAAAAATAGCAATTTTATCCGAAAATTACGCACTAAACCATGCTTGGCACTAGGTTTGTAATTATTAATAGAAAATGGCTCAAGAAAAACAGTTTAACTATTTAAATTTGGCATATGGGGTTGGTGCTGCTATTATCCTAATTGCTGCAATGTTCAAATTTTTAGGATTAAAATACGCCAATGCAATTTTTGTAGCAGGAATATTTATAGAATCTATAATATTTCTTATTTCCGCGTTTGATTGGTCGGCAGAAAAAAAAGACTACGAATGGGAAAAAGTATTCCCACAATTAGACCAAGAAGGCAACCCAGCAACACCAGTAACTCAAAATATTGCAGAAGGTACTCAGCAACAACAAATTGAGCAAATAATGAACACTATTATCTCATTAAATGCTTCCGTTACCGAACTAAACTCTGCTACACGTAAATTAACGAATACAGTCGACGATATGAGTAAGAATTATGAGATAATATCTGAAAGTACAATGAAGTATCAACAAGAATTAGATAGTCTAAGAGATAAACTCACTAATGCAAATACCAAACTTCAAGGTTTTGAATCTTTCAATTACAATCGTAAAACAAGCTAATACTTTTTAGGTGTCGAGCAAAAAACTAGGTGGAGATAATCCTTTAAGGCAGAAGGCGGTAAACTTGTTTTACCTCATCTTTCTTATACTTCTTTTTTCATTCGTGCAATCAGATTTTCTAGACTCCACGTTTCACTCCATAAAAACAATGGAAATGATTACTTTAAACTATGGGCAACAAAATTCTGATAAATCTATTAATTTTTTACGTTTACTAAAAAGCGACGAAGCTCTTTTTGAAGAAACTCGCGAAAGTTTAATTGAAGTTGAAAACCTTAGCAAAAACACGGTAAATTACATTAATGAACTCAAAAAGAATATACTTCAAATAGACAAATTTGATGAATTTGGGTATTATAAAAATGGAAGAGAAGAGTCTACAAGTAATTCGTTTATGATTGACGAAAATAGAGCGGACAGCTTATTTAGAAAGCTTAATGCTTATAAACGCTCAATTGCCAAATACTTGTCGGCTAAAGATTTTGCTTATGTAAACGAACTTCTGCCACTAGATGACTATATAATGAGTAGCGAAGGACATTTAGTAGAGGCCGAAAAATACTATTTTAAAAGAGCCCCGCTAAATATTTCTGTACTTAATCTTACGCAATTTGCTAGTAGAATAGAAAGAATTAAAGTATTTGTATCGGATAATATAATGCAACAAGTTTTAGAACAAAACATCTCAAATTTGCCGATAGAAGGATTAAAGTTTACCGACAATGAAGACATAGGTAACTACTTTGGATCAAGCTCCATAGAAGAATTCTTTGAGACACTTGATCCTATAAAATATTCGAGAAAAGAAGATTTAAAGGAGCAAAATAATCGTTTCACACAATTCTTTGTAGAATCACTTACAGATTCTGTTCATATTATTGGCCAACCCATAAAGTTCGATATTTCATTTGACAGTTCTAACCTCAAAAAAGTTTCAATAAACGTAAAATCAGACAAAGGAACAGAATATTTTAGCCTAAATAAATCTGGTAAGTTTATTTACTTCCCAGATAAAAAAGGAAAATACGAATTTGTATTTTCAAGTGATTTGAAAACCTCTAATAAGTTGATTACCGTGATAGACGCGGATGCAATTCTTGAAAACACGCGTTTATCTACCCTATACATCGGTATTGATAATCCTTTGAGCATTAAAACCTCAGAATTTGATGAAGGTGACGATTTATTCGCAGAAATAAATGATGGTACGGTAATTCGTAAAGGGAATATTTTTTATGCACGCGTTTTTAAAAAAGGAATTGTACAGATAAAAATATTTATACAAAAACCTTATGGTAAGATAAAAATAGCTGAAAAATCATTTGTAGTGCGTGAACTACTTCCTCCTACGCCAAGTATTAATAAATTTGAAAGTGGATCTAAAGTTTCTGTTGAGGATGCTAAAAAGTTTGAAGATATACTTATAAAAACGGATGAATACCTTATTGAAGAACAAGTATATATTGCAGATTTTGATTTTTTGGTAATTTCGAGCAGCACTAATACGGTTGCAGTCAAAATAAAAAATGTTGGAGCTTCACTAAATAATGACGTTCGTAATTCATTAGAAAAGATAAAGCCAGGAGATCTTATTATATTTAACAGCATAAGAACGCTTTCTTCTAGGGGGACAGAAATAGTAATACCTAATCTTACACTAACTGTGAATTGACATATAGCCAATATTCATATCGCACTATTAATAGACTCTTCGCTTTCTGGCTTTGCCTAATTGCAGTGCAAGCAACTGCCCAAAATTTTAAGAATTTTCCGACGTATATTGAAGAAAGTCAAACCCTTGAACCAGGAATTTACAAGGTTACTGGAACGTGTTATGTAAAAGAAGAAGCTATTTTAACAATAAACTCAGAAGCCACTCTCATCTTTAAAAAAAATGCAACAATACGTGTAGATGGGGGCCTACATATTCAAGGACAGAAGCATAGCCTTGTTAACTTTTTTAGTGAAGACCCATACCAACCAGGTAATGGTTTTGTTATTAGTGGAGTAAATAGCAACAAGGACGTTTTAGTTGACTTCGCCAGGTTTAAGTACATAAAAAAACCATTTAGTTTTGAGTTTAGGTGGTCTAGAAAAAACGTATCAATTACCCATAGTGTAATAAAAAATTCTAATTACGAAGGTGCTTCGATAGAAATAAAAGAGCTAGATAACCTGCTTACGGAGAAAAAAGTTTCTTTCAATATATCAGACAATACATTCAGCAATAATTCGTCAAGCATTCTCTTTAGTAATATTACCACTGATTTGCTCACAATAAACTTTAACCGGAATGTTGTAACTAGAAACACATATACTGGCAGAACGCGAAATGGTATATTCACATCTCCATTGTATTTAACCTATAATTTGTATGAATCTAATGCAAAACCATCCTTGTCAACCAACTCTATTTTCGATAACTATTTTTGCCTTTATCACGAAGAAACGTTTAGTATAGGAAGAACAAATTTATCTGTAATAGGCAGTGCCAGTAAGTTGGATTTAGGAGGTAATTATTTTGGGAAACCATCTAACAGAGAAATAGAAGAAACTGTAGAATACATTTCGGCAAACTATCGTGCTCCGTTTCTTGCTACCGAAAACGTACTATTATTACCTTCCGATAATATAAATGGTCATTTTTATGAAGTTTTAGTGAACAAGCAGCCGCTTAATGAAAACATAAGTTTTGGCGTTTACCAAGACATAATTAAAACGATAACTATACGTTTAAATAAACCCGCTATTGAAGGTGTAGATTTTGGTCTTTACTACCATTTTGTTGATGCAGATACTATCCGATCCGTTTCGTTAAACTACAAGAAAGAGTGGAGCGACATTAATAGAGTTCTTGAAATTTCAATTAGTGATAAAATAAAAAAATTCGGAAGTGAAGGATATTTAGAACTTTCTGGTTTATATGATGGTAATGGAATAGACGTGCCAACATTAACTATCGGCAAAACCGCGTTAACAAATACAGACTTAATTAACTATATACCAGCAAATATTCAAGATGAAACCGAGGACGAAAATATAGTAGTTACTAGCCCAACTAAAAATGTAGAGTTTAACGCCGCTTTACTTAACGACTCGTTTGTTCATAGAAAAAAAGATTATTGGGAAGTCGGAATTTTTACGGGCAACAGTATCTACTTCGGCGATTTAAATTCTACGGTTGTTTCAGCAAATATTAAAAGTATGAGGCCTAGTGGTGGAATTAGATTTAGCTATCAACTAAACGAAAAACTTAAACTCGGTCTTATAACCAATTCTATGATCATTGCAGGAAGTGACAATGCTGTAGGCCCTAATGATAACAACCCAAGGGGCACAGGTTTTTCTAGAAATTTCAGCTTTAGAACCACAATTGTAGATTTAGGTATAAACGCTGAGTACTACCTAACTAAGTACACCCTAAGAAATTCTTACATTCCTTATGTTTTTGGAGGGGTAAATGCCTATTACTTTAAGCCGATGGCTAGAATTAATGGTGAAGGTGAATGGTACGACTTGAGATCGATAGGCACAGAGGGCCAAACATTGAACGGTGCACAAAACCAATATGCAAAAGTTTTAGTTGGCATACCATGTGGTATTGGTATTAAAAGGCACTTTACAGAGCGATTTATAATTTCGCTTTCTTATGCCTATAATAAAATATTTACAGATTATTTAGACGACGTAAGCGTTGGGCAATACCCAGAATCGGAGGCTCTAAAAGCAGTAAACCCAGACTTGGGAGACAAAGCTGTACAACTCTCGAATCCAGGTAATCTAACAGGACAAAGAAGCTATTCGGCTAAGCATGACGGCTATGCTTATTGGGGTTTAACCTTTTCTTTTAAACTTTAAAGGAATTCCCACGTTCTAATAGAAATATCCGCCAATTACATCTAAAATTGCGGTAATTATCTAAAGTATATTTTAGCTTACCACCACTATATGAGAAAGTTTATTCTTAGCCTAGCTATTTTTATTGTGCTCCTTTTGGCATCTGCTATTTTTTTACCCTACTTGTTTAAAGACAAAATTATTGAGGTTGTAAAGGTGGAGGCTAATAAAAGTTTAAAAGCGAAACTAGATTTTAATAACAATATTTCAATTAACATTTTTAAATCTTTTCCGAATCTAAACCTCGGCTTTAAGGATGTCGAAATTGTTTACCCTACAGGCACTTTTAAAAACGATACATTTATGTCTGCAGGTAAAATTGAAGTTTCAATGGACTTAATGAAATTTTACAAAGAACAACGCTATGTAATCAAGTCCATAAATTTAAATCAGCCCAACCTAAATCTAGAATTAAAAAATGATAGTGTTTACAATTGGGATATTGTAAAAGCAAGTACAGAAGCGGAAGACACAACTAGAAAGCCATATAATCTTGAAATAGAATCATTTAAAATTTCAGAAGGCAACTTTACGTATACAGATATTGAAGGAAACTTAATCACGAACCTCAAAAACATTAATCACACTTCATCTGGAACATTTAATCCTGAAAAACTCATATTAGCCTCAAATACCGATATAGACGAATTTCTAGTAAACTATGATGGAGTAGCTTATGTAAACAGATGGAAACTAACGCAAATTGGCAATATTGATGTTAATTTAAAAGATGAAATTTATGGATTTTCGAAAAACGAGCTTACTATAAATGGATTGCCTACCACACTAGATGGAGATCTACGGTTTGTTGGAGACGATATGGTTTTTGATATCGCCGCAGCATCCAGCACGCCGGATATAAATCGATTTTTAACGTTAATCCCAGCTATATATACCACCGATTTTCAAAGCACCAAAACTAAAGGAGAAAGCAAGCTAAACTTTTTATTTAAAGGCAAGTATAACGAGGTATTATTCCCTTCTTTTGATCTAAAACTTTTAGTAAAAAACGGATGGCTTAAGTATCCTGATTTAGAGTTACCTGCAGAAGACCTAAACCTAGATTTACATGTATTTAGTGCA
>Ga0102812_10003434_pt1 | contig 10389 bp, 11 predicted proteins | sample ColrivemetaGS713_FD_79334 | JGI IMG/M metagenome (GOLD analysis project Ga0102812, IMG submission 79334) | Estuarine microbial communities from the Columbia River estuary - Flood tide ETM metaG S.713 | ecosystem: Environmental > Aquatic > Marine > Intertidal zone > Estuary | place: USA...
GCCAACGCCCTGCTGGAAGGGTGTCACCCGTCCAAAATAATTCCGATAACTGCGGTTATAGGCTTCATGCGCTACACGCTTGGCCTCCACATCATCCCCGAAAATAGCATTAAAAATATCGGTCCTCGAAACCCGACGTTCTGCCAAAATTTTCGGATGAAGGCGGCGAAAAATCCGCACATAACGTACCAGTTTGACATCATCGGCATTACGGCACTGGTCTTCAGCCAGCAAGCGATCTACTAAATCCAGCTCTTCGAGCTGCGGGAGCATCTCGGTCATCGCCTCGAACATGGCATCCTGAGTATCGACCAGAGTGCCATGCCAATCGAATAACAGCAGGGTTGGAATCTGCAGAGAGAGGTCAGTGATCGCCATGCTCAGCCCCTTACATCGTGCTAACAGCCCTATAACGCCTAGCCAACCCGCCTAGTGCGCGGTCCAACCGCCATCGATCGGTAGTGCCACACCGGTCATCGCCTTGGCCATATCGCTGCACAGATAAACGGCTAAGGCCGCAATAGCGGAGGGATCGATCAGCTCTGGGTAAGGGGCTTTACTCAGCACCAATCCACGCCGCGCCTGCTCAGGGGTTTGGTTATTCTGCTGGGCGAACGCTTCGATCTGATTATTCAGTAGCGGGGTATCGGTCCAGCCGGGGCAGATGCAGTTGGAGGTGATGCCACGGGCCGCATATTCGAGCGCAACCACCTTGCTAAAGCCGATCAAGCCATGCTTGGCAGCGCAATAGGCCGACTTATTCTCGGACGCCACCAAACCATGCACAGAAGAGATATTGATAATCCGCCCCCAGCCGTTTTTCTCCATCAGCGGTAATGCTTTCTGAGTGGCATGAAAGGCGGCACTGAGGTTGATCGCGATAATGGCATCCCAACGCGCGCGCGGAAACTCGGCAACCGGGGAGGTGAATTGAATACCGGCATTATTGACCAGCACATCCAAGCCGCCAAACGCCTCTACACAACGGTCAACCAGGGTATCAACACCTTCGGCAAGCGACAGATCGGCAGAACAGTAGCGGCATTCGGCGCCGGTCTCCATCGCCAGTTTGAGCGCAATTTCAGCACCCCGGACATCATCCTCCAACCCGTTCATCATCAGGCTAGCGCCCTGTTCTGCTAACGCCTTGGCGATCGCGTAACCGATACCGCTTGATGATCCCGTCACCAGTGCCACTTTACCTTTGAGCATATATCCACCTTGATCCATTTACGCAGCGATTGTATTAACGTCTCCGGATCTGATTAAAGCACCCCGGACCGCCATGTCAAACAGCCGCTATCCAGGCATAGCCATGCAGGACCAGCAGATCGAGCAGCAGCATCTGGATCACGAAGCTGAGATTCCACTTAAAAAATCGGTGTGCAGGTAGCCCAAACCGAGCCTGCAGCGTCAGATGAGTGCCGGACACGGGAGACGCCATAACACCTAATGACCAGCCCATCAGGTAGGTCATCCCCAGCAAGTTGGGATCATCAACCTGCCCCAAGAGTACGCCACCAGAGGTGGTAATACTGATCAGCGGGTGAATGCCGACGACTGAAGCGGCAACGGTCATCAGTAACAGCACCCAGGCCTGCCAAGGACCAAAGAACTCTAACGGCCATTCGAACCCGGTTCGCTGTACCACCGTCGCCAGCCCCAGCGATAGCAGCCCTGCCGCCAGAAACAAACAGACCTCTCCACCCATCTGCGGTAATTGGTGTTCTATATGCCGACGCGCAGCGACCAACCCTTGACGACTATCACGCCAGAGCAAAACCAGCAAACAGAGCAGTAGTGACAACAACGACACCCAGGTCAAGATCACGATCTCAGGCCAGAGCCAACGCGCGCTCATCACCATCAACGCCAACAGGCCGGGCAACCACAGGGCTTCAAAATGCATCGGATAACCGGTCATCTTGCCGGCGTCTGGATGCTGGCACAGACTGATCGCAGCAAACAACAGCGCCATGACCGCCGCAGGCACACCCGCTACCACCAGCGTCGCCAACTGAGCCCCCTGGGCGACCGTTAACGCCACGCCCATCGCAACAAAAAAAGGTGACCAGAGCGCAGCCGTGGCAAAACCTCGCGACAGCAGCATCCCTTGCAGCGGAGATAATGGCACACGCCGTGCTAATCGCTCGCCGATAATCACGAGGGTGGACATGTTGATGACCGCCCCGAACAGATGCACCCCCAGCAGCGTCCGGCACAACGCCAGCCGCCCGCTGGGCAAGCGTTCCTGGGGGTCCGCCTTGAACGAGGTCACCAGCCGTAAAAAACTCACCGCCACCAGCATTGCAATCAGGCTGTGATTCACCGCCAGCAGTTTTGACCAGGGAAATAGCTGCCCCTGCGTACCCCACAGGAGCGTTAGCGCTCCCACCGTCCCAATAACCAAAACCTGGATCCGCAAGATGCCACGAATTCTGGGAAACAGCAGCAATCCCGCCAGCCAGACAAACACACCAGACCAATGCGCGTTAACCCATCCTAAGCCTTGGGAGACGGATAACAGGACCGCCAGCAATAACAGCCAGCCAATTATCGGCAACAGGTACCGCCCATTAGTCAGCATAGGGGAAATGTGTAAAGAAGAAGAGGAAGGAGATGACGCTTAGAGAGCGCATAGAGATCCTGCAGACAGAGACAAAAAAGGGCAGCCGTAGCTGCCCTTCTCACATCGCGATAAGCGCGACAGGGGTTGCTAACTTACATCGCTAGGATATAAGCAGAAACCGCTTTGATCTCACTCTCGCTCATCTTGCCTGCGATATCACGCATCATCGCTGAAGGATCGTTGGCACGATCACCTTTACTGAATGCCTTCAACTGGGCTTCTACGTACATACTGTACTGGCCTTTTACGGCTGGGAATCCTGCCAAGCCGTTGCCCTCACCATTCGGACCATGACAAGCAGCACAAGCCGCTACGCCTTTACTCGGTACGCCAGAACTAAAGATCTTTTTACCTTGGGCCACCAGATCGGCATCCGCTACTTCACCCTTGCTCACGGTTAGCGAGCTAAAGAATGCAGCCAAATCTTCCATATCCTGATCTGCCAAACCGCTAGCAAAGGCCATCATCATAGGGCTAGGACGGACACCACCCTTGATGTCCTTAAGCTGCTTAACCAGGTAGTTAGCATGCTGGCCAGCTAATTTAGGAAAAGCCGGTGCGGTAGCATTACCATCAGCGCCATGGCAACCGAAACAGACGGCAGCCTTACCCTGGCCCGCAGCAGCATCGCCCTGAGCCCAGGCAGCACCTGAAACACCAATAGAAATTAACAGACTAATAAGTAATTTATTCATCGACCGTCCAATCCTAGGTTCAAAGTTAAAAACAGGTAACTACCTACGCGACAACCCTTAAGGAATGCCGCGCCGGGCCTAATTACTCAGATCTGCGCCGCTAAAATTAAGCACATCCAAGCTATCCCCGAGTCAAAATTTTCGGCATTATATACCAATCTCCTCGCAAACGGGAACGCACTGTTCTCGTACCGCAGTAACTAATGCAAATCCTTATGACCAAACCCTGTATCCATTACAATGCCGCTCACTATCTTGTCAGCGCCAACAAATTTAGCCAGTGCCCCGAAGACAGCGGCGCTGAAGTCGCCTTTGCCGGGCGCTCCAACGCCGGCAAATCTAGCGCGATCAATGCTCTGACTAGCAATTCCAAACTGGCCCGCACCTCAAAGACACCCGGGCGCACCCAGCTGATCAACTTTTTCGAGCTGAATCGCCCAGAACACAAACTGGTCGACCTGCCCGGCTACGGTTATGCCAAAGTCCCCGTGGCGATGAAGGTACATTGGCAAAAACACCTCGACGAATACCTGCAAAAACGTCAATGCTTAAAGGGCGTGGTATTGGTGATGGATATCCGCCATCCAATGAAAGAGTTCGACCAGATGATGGTGCAGTGGTGTAAAGACTCTTTGATGCCGCTACATATCCTGCTTACCAAAGCTGACAAACTCAGCAAAGGCCCAGCACAGAGCACTATGCTGCAGGTACTCAAGCAGCTTAAACCTGATTTAGGAGATTTGGTCAGCGCGCAGGTGTTCTCGGCGCTGAAGAAGACCGGTGTCGACCCACTCAAACTTCGTCTCGATAGCTGGTTATTAGGTGATGCGGCCGAAACGACCGAAACGGCGCCCGCCGTCCAGCCATAAACGGGATGGTTTATTACTGGATACTGACCTACTCGACTATTCGTTCATGCACCGCTAGCACCAATAAAGGCAATAACGAATAGTCGACTACATTCACCACCGCTTAACCCGCCACGGGAGTGACACCTTGGACGCCAACCCACCTAGCCCCAGCCTGAAGCAACTTAATGACTGGCAGCTTGCTGCATTTTGCGCTGCTGTATCAGAACGCCTGCTACCCAATTACGTGCTGTTTTCTCGGGTCGCGGAGTTCGGCGACGCTAGGGTACTGCGCACAGCACTGGATAAAGTCTGGGACCGGCTCTGCAATCGCTGTGGCGCCGTTAATTTTGAAACTCAGATGGAGAAGGTTGACGCGGTCATCCCTGAGCCCGACGATTTCGACATGTATGGCGTCTATCCCGCGCTGGATGCCTGCGTCGCACTGATCACCACCCTGAATCAGATGGTAGAAGCCTCCTACCAGGATGCGCGTCAGATCAGCCAACTGTCTCTGGAGGGCATTGAAACCTATCTCGAGGTGATTGCCGATGCGGAACTCTCGGATGAGGATCTGGTTCGCTTTATTAATACCCATCCGCTGATAGAGATTGAACAGCAATTTCAGGAAGATCTGCTTGAACAACTGCTGAGCAGCGCCAAGATCAATATCGCAGTGCTCGACAGCATTCGCCACGAGGCCAAAAACGACGGCGTCAGCAACATCGGTATCTGCGACGATTAACTGACGCGCCGCCTATAATTTAGGGCGTCAGGATAATTTTGCCCTGCGCTCGTCCCGTTTCGCTATACCGGTGCGCCTCGGCCACTTCAGCCATAGGCAGCACGCGGTCCACCTGCAAGCGCAGAGATCCCTCTGCCATCAAAGCCAACAACTGAGTTAATTGCTGGCCGTTGGGGAGCACCCGCAGAGACGACGCTCGACATCCCCGCGCTTCTGCCGCCTCTGTCACTTGAGTCGCCGTCACCGAAGGCAGGGTGACGGAAACACCGCCAGACTTCAAACAAGCCAAAGCCGCAATCCCTGCCTCACCACCCAAACAGTCGAGCAGCACATCCACATCACTGACACAGTCGGCAACATCCTGACTGCGATAATCCACCACCTGATCGCAACCTAACTGGCGCAAAAACGGGTGATTGGCTTGCGATGCACTACCGATCACCTCGGCACCCTTCCACTTCGCCAACTGTACCGCCAAATGCCCTACACCACCGGCTGCGGCCAGGATCAACACGCGCTGTCCCGCATGCAGGTTTGCGGCATCAAATAGCGCCTGCCAAGCGGTCAATCCCGCCAGCGGCAACCCGCCCGCAGCCACTAGATCCACTGCTTTCGGCACCAATGCCAATGACTCTGCACTGGCCAGCACCTGTTCGGCATAGCAACGCCCCGGTGCAGGAAAATTCAGCAACCCACAGACCCGATCTCCGACGGAATAGCCAGTCACTCCTGTGCCGATATCAGCCAAAGTTACAGAACATTCCCAGCCCAAAATCAGGGGTGGCTCACCCTGAAATGGCGCAGCACCTCCACCTTGGCGGGTTTTCCAATCAATAGGATTCACCCCGGCGGCCACCATCTCGATCACGACCTGGCCAACGCCCGCTTGCAACGGCTCCAGCTGTTCGACTTGCAATAGTTCGGCTGCGCCAAACTGGTGAAGTTGTATCGCTCGCATCACTTAGACTCCCACTCGATTAATTTCCACCCGTGTACCGGTTCAAATCATAGAGCACTTTCAGAACTCATTCGCCCATCGTCCCATATTACCGGCACCCAGATTTGGTTAATATGTACGAATTAGTGCAACTAATAATAATTATTGCCCCTACAGAGGATGCACCATGATTTTAGAGATACTAGAAACCGCACTGTTATCCATAGGTTTTGCGGTACTGGCCGCATCCATTGTCATGTACTTGAAACGTACCAGTCACTACAAAGCAGTACTTTGCTTCTGGCAATCTGAAATGAGCCTGAGCCATCGCGAATTCATCATCAATAGAGTTGGCTTCATCATGATGTTCATGGGTATCATGCTGCGCTTTGGCAACTCCTGGATTGCCGCTTAACGAGTCGCCATCACCCTGCCAGCAGGGCATCCGGGGCTCGACCATCGGAGAGCCCCTATGGCTGGAAACCCCCTTCGCGGATCGCAGTATCTGCTACGTGGCATCAAAATGCTGGCTGAACCGGGATTACGCCCGTTTGTCATCGTTCCCCTACTGATCAACACCCTGCTATTTTCTCTCGCCATTTATCTTCTCAGCCAGTATTTTTCCGGCTGGATCGACTCCTGGTTAGCGGTCATACCCGACTGGCTTGGATTTCTTGATTGGCTACTGTGGCCACTGTTCGCGCTACTGATAGCCCTAGGGGTCTATTTTAGTTTTGCACTGTTCGCCAATGTGATCGCAGCGCCTTTTAACGGCCTTCTCGCGGAGCGGGTAGAACAACGCCAGCGCGGCATCAAGCCAACCGATAACGGCTGGAAAGGCTTACTAGCGACTATTCCGCGTGCGCTACTTCGCGAAATGGCCAAGTGGGCCTATTACTTACCGCGCTTACTATTGCTGCTAGTACTGTCCTTTGTGCCCTTGATCGGCCCGCTGCTGTGGTTTCTGTTCGGCGCCTGGATGATGGCGATTCAGTTCTGTGACTATCCGATGGACAATAATCGGGTGACCTTTGGTCAGATGAAACAACTGCTCAAACAGCAGCGCCTGAGTGCTTTGGGATTCGGGGGACTGGTATCGCTGGCAATGCTTGTACCCGTGCTGAACTTGCTGATCATGCCCGCAGCAGTAATCGGGGCGACGCTGTTCTGGGTGGAGGAGTATGCCGATCCTGCATAATGACACCATGGTAGGCCACGCTCTGTAACGGCGTGCTTAAGGCCTCTCGCCACTCTGCTCGGTGAGTGCCTTCTCAGCTTCGGACACATCAGGGTGTTTAAGCTGGAGGAGCTTGGCAGGAAAATGGCAGCGGAAACAGCTACCCCTGCCGGGAGTGCTATCGACCTCCAACACACCGCTGTGGCGAATCATCACGTGTTTAACGATCGCCAGTCCTAGCCCAGTACCGCCTTGAGCGCTAGAACGGCCATTGTCGACGCGGTAAAAGCGCTCAGTCAAACGTTGCAGATGATGGTCCTCGATGCCAACGCCGGTATCGCTCACCTCGTAATGCCCACCCTCATCATCGACCCACCAACGAATATCCACCCGTCCGGCAGTCGGCGTATATTTGACGGCATTGGTAGCCAGATTGGTAAACGCACTGCGTAACTCACTCTCCTGCCCCAACAGCAGATAGCGCTCATCTACCTCTAGTTGCAGATTGAGTTGCTTGTCCTGCCCTAGCGCAGAGGCATCTTCGAATATTTCGCGGAGCATGCGTCCGATATCGATCGGTAGCTCGTCAACTTGGCCATCCGTGGTTTCTAGACGCGACAGCATCAACATATCGGTCACTAGGCTACCCATGCGCTTAGCCTGCCCTTCCATCTGCTGAAGCGCGCGCATCAGCGCCGGTTGCTGATCGCCACACTGGTCCTGAAGGGTTTCGAGATACCCCTGAATCACGGTCAGCGGCGTGCGTAATTCATGCGATGCATTACCCACAAAATCACGCCGCATCCGTTCCAGCTGATGCAGACGGGTGACATCACGAATAATGAGCAGTCGATCCGACTGGCCAAACTCGGTGACCATGAACTGCAAACGCAGTCGCGGATTAGCCGGTGAAACCAGCTCTAGAGGCTCAGTAAACTGACGGCGCTCAAGGTAACGACTAAATCCCGGATCACGGATCAGGTTAGTGATGGGCTGTCCCAAATCATCAGGGCGCTTGAGTCCCAATAATCGACGCGCAGAGCGATTCCACCACTCCAGCTCACCTCGAGAATCGATCATGATCACCGCATCACGGAGTGCGGCAGTAGACTCCTGCACCCTGGCGATCACTTGGCGTAACTTAGCTTCCGATTGACGCTGGCGGTTCAGCAGTCGGTAGAGATCATCCAGCAGCTCGCCCCAGACACCCCGGCTTTCGGGAACCTCCCCGTGATCGCTATGGCGCAGCCAGGTCATCAGCCTCGACATCTGCCAACCGTGCCAGAGCAGCAACCCCGTCAGCGCCGCCACTAATGCCCAAGACACCGAACCCAACTGCCAGCCAACTAGCGCCGCTACCAACAGCAGCAATAGCTGGCGCTTGTATTGAAAATTAGCTGGCTGCTGCACCCGTTAATGCTTCCTGTATCGATATAGAGATCTGAAGATCCGCAAAAATGGCGTTACTTAGGGCGAATGATGGCGACTATTGGCTCGAGAAACGATAGCCCATACCGCGCACCGTTTGGATCAGTGGCGCATATTGATCACCCAGCGCTTTACGCAAGCGGCGAATATGCACATCCACGGTGCGCTCCTCCACGTAAACGTTTCCGCCCCAAACATAATCGAGCAATTGGCCTCGTGAAAAAGCCCGATCCTGATGGGTCATAAAGAAGTTAAGCAGCTTGAACTCCGTCGGCCCCATCTGTAGAGGCTCTCCTGCGGCAGAGGCGCGGTGAGAGACCGGATCCAAGGTCAGGCCATTCACTTCGACCACCTCATCCTCTCCTCCCGCTGCGCTGCGGCGCAGCACCGCTTTAAGACGCGCCACCAGTTCACGCGGCGAGAAGGGCTTGGTAATGTAATCGTCAGCACCCGCCTCCAAACCCAGCACTTTGTTGTCCTCATCGCCTTTGGCGGTCAACATGATGATCGGGATATCGGCCGTCAGGTTATCACGCTTCAAGCGTCGCGCCAGTTCGATACCACTGGTGCCCGGCATCATCCAATCCAGCAAAATCAGATCGGGGCGATTATCCACCACTGCTGCCATTGCCGACTGGGCATTATCCGCTTCCTGACACTGATAACCCGCCATCGTTAACGCCAACACCAGCATTTCACGAATCGGGGCTTCATCATCAACAATAAGTATGCGTTTGAACGACATGTACCCTCTCTCTACTCTGAGTATTACCGATCTATTACAACCGCTAATTATGACAGTCAGGTTACAGCCACTAGCCCACTAACAAGTAATCCAAAAACAGACCGGCGAATACCAGGCTACCCACCCAGTGATTATTCAGAAACGCGTCAAAACAGGCCTTGGGCTCTCGTTTCCGAATCAAATACTGCTGATACCCAAACAGTCCGCCGGCCGCGACCACCCCCAGATAATAACTTAACCCTAATTCCAACTGATCGCCCAGCAGTAACAGTCCGGCCAGCACCAGCAATTGCAGACCGGCGACTGCCAGCTTATCGGCGTCGCCAAACAACACGGCGGTCGATTTAATCCCGATTTTAAGATCATCGTCACGATCGGTCATTGCATACAGGGTGTCATAGGCCACCGTCCAGATCAGGTTGATGAAATAGATCAACCAGGCTTGCCGGGGTAACTCTCCCGTCTGGGCGCTGAATGCCATCAGTATTCCCCAGGAAAATGCAGCACCGAGGATAACTTGAGGGAAATAGGTGTAGCGCTTCATAAAGGGGTAGATCGCTGCCAGCGCCGCTCCACCAAACGACAGCAGAACGGTCTGGGTATCGGTTAATAGCACCAACACGAACGCCAGCACACACAGACTCACAAATAGCGCCAGCGCTTCGCGACTACTGACCCGTCCTGACGGCAGCGGCCTTGAACGGGTGCGTTCAACATGGCCATCCAAGTTACGGTCGGCAAAGTCATTGATCACACAACCGGCAGAGCGCATCAGCACCACCCCCAGCACGAAGATCAGCAACAAATCCCAATCCGGCATCCCTTGGGCAGCGACCCACAACGCCCAAAGCGTAGGCCAGAGCAGCAGATAGATGCCGACCGGTTTATCCAGTCGCATTAACTGCGCAAAGCCTACAAGCTTGGTTTGATTGAATCGGGACAGGGCAACATTCATAACTAATAAGATCCGTTAGCAGTGGCCAGCGCTATTCTGGGGCAACCGCTATTGTAGCCGCAGCAACGGTGGGAGAAAAACTTCACTGACCAGCAAGGGTTTATGATCCAGCATAAACACCGAACGCCGTGCCCAAGCGCGGCTATCAGCCGAGTAGAGCGGTACCCGCGCCGTTTCTATGTCACCGCGCTGCATTCCCGGATCGCTAAACAGCACCTCGCCCAGCGGAC
>Ga0102812_10003435_pt1 | contig 10386 bp, 11 predicted proteins | sample ColrivemetaGS713_FD_79334 | JGI IMG/M metagenome (GOLD analysis project Ga0102812, IMG submission 79334) | Estuarine microbial communities from the Columbia River estuary - Flood tide ETM metaG S.713 | ecosystem: Environmental > Aquatic > Marine > Intertidal zone > Estuary | place: USA...
AAACCCACTTTCGTTCAACGTGTCAGTGTGGATCATCACCTGCACGTCCATGTCGTCGGCCACTGACAGGCAGCAATCAATGGCTGCGGGCGTTGTGCCCCAGTCTTCGTGCAGTTTCAAGGCACATGCGCCCGCATTCACCATTTCGACCAAAGCGTCGGGTTGTGACGCATTGCCCTTGCCAGATAGGCCAATATTCATTGGAACAGCGTCGACTGCCTGCAACATCCGCCCGATATGCCATGGGCCTGGTGTGCAGGTCGTGGCCAAAGTGCCATGCGCCGGACCGGTCCCGCCGCCCAACATCGTCGTGATGCCCGAATGCAGCGCGTCTTCCATCTGCTGCGGACAGATAAAGTGGATATGGCTATCAAAACCACCTGCTGTCAGGATGCGGCCTTCGCCCGCGATTACTTCGGTTCCCGGACCTATGATAATATCAACGCCGGATTGCGTGTCGGGGTTGCCTGCTTTGCCGATCTTGTGGATGCGCCCGTCACGCAGTCCGACGTCCGCTTTGTATATGCCGGAGTGATCGACAATCAGTGCATTGGTAATAACAGTATCGACGGCGCCCCCCGCCCGGGTAACCTGCGACTGGCCCATTCCATCGCGGATGACTTTACCGCCGCCAAATTTGACCTCTTCACCATAGATTGTCAGATCTCTTTCAACTTCGATGATCAAGTCGGTATCGGCCAGTCGTACACGGTCGCCAGTCGTTGGGCCAAACATAGCCGCATACTCGCGGCGCGGGATTTGTGTGGGCATTCAGAGTTCCCCCATAACGGCAGCGTTGAATCCAAAGATACAGCGTGCCCCGCCAATGGGGATCAAGGTCACTTCGCGGCGTTGGCCCGGTTCAAATCGGACAGCAGTCCCTGCGGCAATGTTCAGACGGTGACCACGGGCCACGGCGCGATCAAAATCAAGCGCACTATTGCTTTCGGCAAAATGATAATGCGAGCCGATCTGGACTGGGCGATCACCTGTGTTGGCGACCATCACACGCAGTTCTGTAGCACCTGCATTGATCGTCAAGCTGCCCTGTTGTGGAAAGATCTCTCCGGGGATCATGTCGCGCTCCTATCTGATCGGGTTGTGGACAGTGACAAGCTTTGTGCCGTCAGGAAACGTGGCTTCGACTTGCACTTCGTGGATCATCTCGGCGATGCCATCCATGCATTGTTCGCGGCTAACGATATGCGCCCCGGCGGACATCATATCTGCAACCGATCGCCCGTCACGCGCCCCTTCCACTACTGCATCGGTGATCAGAGCAATCGCCTCTGGATGGTTGAGCTTAACGCCACGCGACAGTCGCTTGCGCGCTACTTCTGCGGCCATTGCAATCAATAGTTTGTCCTTTTCACGAGGGGTCAGTTGCATTGGTTACAGTCTCCAAGTTCTGGGAACCGAAGCTCCCGATAGTCGTTCGATGATAGGTATGAGGGCGCAGCGCAGAAGGTAGCTGTCAGCGGCCATGATACGACCAACAAGCAAATCATCGGCAAGCAGGGACGCCCCACCTGTTGACGGCATTAGCGCGCGGACAGCGGGCAACCGGGTGTGTGCGTCAGGGGCAGCATAGATGATATTGGCCATCGCAATCATACGCTGTCCAATCGCGGGCCGTCCGAGTTGCGCCGCCGCATCACCGTCAAAAGACACGCCGTCGCGGTAAATCGGATACCCGTCGCGCGTGATAGAAATAAGATCTCTGAAGGTTATGTCAGTGAGAGCTTCGCCCATCGCAGCGCGACCGAAGATAACGGATTCGACCAAGAGCGCCTTAGCGCGAACTGCGAGTGAAACATCAAGTTTACGATTCAAATTACTATTATTAAACAATAATAATTCTTGCGGAAGCCAGTTGAGCGAACCGCCTGCATCTATTGACAGCTTCGTGGTGATCTGACCGACCTGCCCTGATTGCGCACAATAGGCACGTTCTGCGGCTTGAGTTGTCATGGTCATTTCACTGCCCGTACCGACCCTTGCTACGACAGCGATGTTGTCCCCGCCCGTCACGCCACCAGAGGTATTGATCAACACGGCATCCAGCGTCTTGCCCCCACGCGGAAACAACACTCGCATACAACCAGACTGATGCAGGTCATCAATCACGCTCACATCGCCACGCAGCTTGGATGACAGGTTTACGCCACCTCGAGCACGCGGTTGAAGACCATAGTGATTGTCGAGCATGCAGTGTCGCGCCTATTTTGCCTTGCCTCCGTTGGTAGGCAGCACCGCGGCTTTGGCACAAGGTTTGCAACGCCCGCGCAGAACGCCGCTTTGCATTTAGCCTGAATTATGGGCGATAATTCGAATGGCGCCCGATTAAGAAGCAGTGTGAGGTAGGGCGCAAAGCACGGACTACTTCAATGCACGCGCCAAGAAAGCCTTTGTCGCATCGTTTTGCGGGTGGGCGAATATTTGTTCTGGCGGGCCCTCTTCAACGATCTGCCCGTCTTTCAGAAAGCAGACTTTGTCTGCTGCCTGACGCGCAAATCCCATTTCGTGTGTGGCCAGCACCATTGTCATGCCTTCTTGTTTGAGCATCAAAAGCACATCCAGCACTTCGCCCACCAACTGCGGATCTAGTGCAGAAGTAATCTCGTCAAACAGCATTACCTCGGGCCGCATTGCTAAGGCTCGGATGATCGCCACACGTTGTTGCTGGCCCCCGGAAAGCTGATCAGGATAGTTGTGCATCCGGTCTGCAAGTCCGAAACGGGTAAACAAGCTTTCAACCTGCGGGGCGACCTGCGCACGAGTTTGGCCATATACGCGACGCGGTGCCAGCATCGCATTATCCAGCGCAGTCAAATGCGGGAAAAGATTGAAGCTTTGGAACACCATCCCAATGCGGGCACGCACCGCTTGCGGGTTCAAACCTGGTTCGGCAATGTCTTGACCATCAAAAAGGATCGCGCCGTCTTCGACCGATTCCAGAAGATTTATGCAGCGCAGCAAGGTGGATTTACCCGCTCCTGATGCGCCGATCAGGCAAACCATCTGCCCCTCTTCCACATCAAGATCAATCCCGTCACAGACTGTGTTTTCGCCAAAGCGTTTGACGACACCGCGCAGTTCTAGTTTTGCCATCAGCTGCGGTCCCGACGTTGCTTGGCCATCAAATGATCGGCGTAACGGGTGGCGGGGATCGTCACGATCAAAAAGATGATCGCAGCCCCGACATAGGGCGTGAAATTGGCAGTTAAAGATTTGAAAACGCCCGCCTGGCGAAAGATCTCCACAGGGCCAATAAAACTAAGCAGCGACACATCCTTTTGCAGCGCAATCAGCATATTCATCTGCGACGGCACGACATTGCGCACGGCTTGCGGCAGGATCACATCACGCATCGCCTGACGTTCCGACATACCCAACGACAGCGCCGCAGACCGCTGGCTATGATGCACGCTATCGATACCAGAGCGGAAAATCTCAGCTACGTATGCAGAATAGGTCAGGATCAACGCAAGTGATCCCCAAATGTAAGGCGAGTTCCAAGGGCGCGGCAGCCCAAGACCGGGAATACCGAAACCGATCAGGTAGACTGTCAAAATAACAGGTACACCCCGGAAAACATCCGTGAACGTCGCCCCGAAGATACGCAGTGGAAACAAGGCGGGTGATTTCGTGTCACGCGCGAGTGCGATCAGCAAACCAAGGATCGCAATTGCAGGTGCGCACCATGCAAAAATCATCACATTCACCAAGAACGCGTCCAGCAGCTTGGGAAAAGTCTGCGCAAGCACATCGCCGTTGAAAAAACTGCGCTGCACCTTTTCCCAACCCGGTGCCATCGGCACAAAGATCATAATTGCCGCAACGACTGCGATTGTGCTGGATGCCGCGACGATCAGCGAACGGCGGCGCTGCCTGGCCTCATAGGCTTCGCGGCGGGTCATTCCCGCCGCTTTCGTGTTTGCCATATTACTTGATCAGCGGAACACCGGTGGTGTCCTGAAGCCACTTCGCCTCGATCGCGGCGAGTTCGCCATTTTCGGTAAGTGCCGCCAACGCTTCGTCAACGCAGGCCTTAAGGGGATTGCCTTCTTCCATCAGCATGCCGAACTGGTCGGGGTTGTCGGTCAGGTCAGGGGCGAATTGGCCAAGCACCTTTGAGCCTTCAATCATCACCGCACTCAGGAACAGTGCTGTTGGCAGGTCAAACAGAGCCGCGTCAATTTGGTTTGCGCTCATCGCCGCGTTCACGTCGGCGTTGTCACCGTACAGCAATGGGTCATTGCTGGGCTGGATGACCGCAGTCAGCTTTGGAACGGCTGTGGTTGTGCCTACTGCGCCCCACTGCAATTCACGCAAAGCATCAAGCGTTGGCGCAGTGTCAATAGCGCCTGCGCCGACCAGAACGGCCATAGGCGCAGTGTAATAGGGATCAGAGAAGTCCACCACCAGATCGCGTTCGGGCGTGATCGAATACTGCTGCATATTCAGGTCAAAGTTCTTCACGCCTGGCTGGATCGCCTCGTCAAATGATGACCGCACCCAAGCGACGTTCTCTGCAGCAAAGCCCATTTCGGCAGCGACGGCATAAGCAACCGCTGCTTCAAATCCCTCGCCACTTTCTGGCGCATCGTCCATCACCCAAGGGTAGTAAGCTGGGTTTCCGGTCGCAATCGTCAGCGTTCCGTCAGTCAGGGTTTTTCCTGCAGCGCAATGCCCGCCAGCAATGGCTGTTGTGGACATCAAAGCAAGGGAAATGGCGGTAGCAGAAAGCATCTTGGACATGGTATCAGACCTTTTGTTGGGTACATTTGGCGCAAAGGTAGTGCTGGCAGCAAAGGCTGTCCAGCGCGATCAACCGCCCACCATGTAAGGCATCAAAATGATTTCGTTTTCAGGGCCGATTTCAGTGAACCATGCTTCGCGGTAGATCACCCCGTCCAATGACAACGACACGCCGCGCTTGATTTGTGGCGCAAGACCCGGATGTTTTATCGCAAGTTCGTCCAGCAACTGCTTGAAGTTACTGGCTTCTACTTCCACCCACTCCTGACCGTCAGCCATGGCGCGTAGCGATCCCCAGAGCTTAACCCTGACCATCGCCTACGCAGACATCGCTTTCAGCAACCTCGGTGGCGACATCGGCAACTCTGTCATCCGCACACCAGCGGCCCGCGACACGGCGTTCGAGATCGCGGCAAGCGGTGGCACAATCGGCGTTTCGCCCACACCACGTACACCGTAAGGGTGACCGGGGTTTGGAATTTCCAAAATCACTGTTTCAATCGACGGCAGGTCAGAGGCAACGGGGATGCGGTAGTCAAGGAAACCTGCGTTTTGCAAACGCCCGTCTTCGCCGTAGATATATTCTTCGTTCAGCGCCCAGCCGATCCCTTGCACAGCACCGCCTTGCATCTGTCCTTCGACATAGTCCGGATGGACCGCTTTGCCTGCATCTTGGAAGATCGTGTAGCGTAGGATCTTGGTAGCGCCCGTTTCAGGGTCGACTTCTGTATCAACAAGATGCACGCCAAAGCTCACACCGGCACCGTCAGCGTTAACCTCATGGTGGCCTGCAATCGGTCCGCCAGTGTTGCCCGCAATCGCGGCGATTTCCGCAAGTGACATGGGGGGGTGCGTTCCGGCATTGGGGCCGGAAGGTTTGGCAAAACCATCCTCCCACAGGACTGCGTCCTCGTCGATGCCCCAGATCTTGGCAACTCGTTTACACATCTCTTGGATTGCGGCACGGGCAGCCTTGATCGTCGCCAAGCCTACAGCAAAAGTCACGCGGCTGCCGTCGGTTACATCATTGAAACCCAGCGAAGTCGTGTCAGCAATGACAGTGCGCACCTTGTCGTAAGGGACGCCCAATTCTTCGGCTGCCATCATTGAAATCGATGCACGTGAACCACCAATATCAGGGTTGCCTTCGACCACACCGATTGTGCCGTCGTCGTTGATATTGAGCGACACGCAAGTGTTTCCGCCAAAGTTGAACCAGAATCCGCAAGACAATCCCCTGCCCTGATTAGGCCCCAGTGGCGCGTTGTAGTGGGGGTGGGCTTTGGCTGCTTCTAGCGTCGCCACCAATCCAATTTCGTTAAAGGTCGGTCCATATGCCGAAAGCGTTCCTTTGCGTGCAGCGTTCAACAGTCGCACGTCTAGCGGATCAAGGCCCAGCTCTTGGCACAGTTCGTCCACGACGCTTTCGACAGCATAGATGGATGTCGGAGCGCCCGGTGCGCGGTAAGCGATTTCCTTGGGCCGGTTCGTCATGACGTTCCAACCCAAAGTTTGTACCGCTTCTAGATCGTAGGCTGCGAACGCCGCTTGAGCGCCGAACTCGACCGTGCCGCATGGAAATGCACCGCCCTGATAACGCAATTCGCCACGTGCCGCAGTGATACGGCCTTCGTTTGTCATGCCGATCTTGATGTCCATCGATGTGGAAACTGTCGGTCCTGTGGCGCGCAAGACTTCTTCGCGGGTCATAACGATTTTGACAGGCTTGCCAGACTTGCGCGAAAGCGCCAACGCGACCGGTTCGATGAAGGTCGTGGTTTTTCCGCCAAAACCCCCGCCGATTTCAGATGAGATTACCCGCAGTTGACTGGCCTCGATCCCAAGTACTTCGGCGCAATTGGCGCGCACCATATATTGTCCTTGGGTACAGCACCAAACCTCGCCACGGCCATCTGTCCCAAGGCTAGCCATGCAAGCTTGGGGTTCGATATAACCTTGGTGTGTCGCGGCAGTTTTGAACGTCCGTTCAATGATTTTGTCCGCTTTCGCAAAACCTGCGTCCAGATCACCGTGTCCGAATTCAAAATGCGATGTCACGTTTTGGGACATGCCCGCAGGCACATTTTCCAGCGCACGCCCTTCTTGCACCACAGGCGCATCGGGCTTCATCGCTTCGTCTACGTCGGTGACGTGCGGCAGGATTTCATAGTCTACCTTGATTAACCGGATCGCGGCCTTTGCGGCAGCTTTGCTGGTCGCGGCAACCGCAGCGACAGCGTGACCATCGTACAGCACTTTTTCCCGCGCCAAGCAGTTGTCACGAATGTCTGCGTAGTATTCATCGTCAGGCGACGCGAGATCGGCAGAAGTAACAACTGCCTTCACACCGGGCGCTTTCGCGGCCTCAGACACGTCGATCGATTTGATCCGCGCGTGCGCATGCGGACTGCGCAAGATACGCCCAAAAAGCATACCTGGCGCTGTAATATCTGCGCCGTACGCTGCTTTGCCGGTGACCTTATCAATACCATCGGGGCGGGCGACCCGCGTTCCGACAACTTTGAAGTCGCGTTTTGCTTGATGATCCAATGCCATGTTACGCAGCCCTCATTTCAGCAGCGGCCTTTTGGACCGCCTTGATGATTTTGTCGTAGCCTGTGCAGCGGCAAAGGTTGCCTGCAAGCCAATAACGAACCTCGGTATCGGTGGGATCAGGGTTCTTTTCGAGCAGTGATTTGGCCGCAATCAAGATGCCCGGTGTGCAGATACCACATTGCAGTGCCGCCTCTTCGATAAAGATACGTTGCAGCGGATGCAGCGTTTCACCGTCTGCCATACCTTCGATGGTTTCAACTTCGGCGCCGTCAACTTCGACACCGAGCACCAGACAGGAACAAACCAACCGTCCATTCAGCGTCACGCTACAAGCACCGCAATCACCGGTGCCGCAGCCTTCTTTGGCGCCTGTTAGGCCAAGTCGGTCGCGCAAAACATCCAGCAAGCTTTCGTCGCTGTTGCACAAGAACTCTGTCCGGTCCCCGTTGATCATGGTTTCGACTGGGATCATTTTCATGTTTTGCCTCCGGCGCGGGAATAAGCGATGTGTGCGGCGCGTTTGGCCAGAACACCTGCGGTTTTGGTGCGGAACTCAATCGTGCCGCGTTTGTCAGTAATTGGCGAACATGCAGCTTCGGCAGCCGCGACCAGTCCGGCGATTGCAGCAGCATCCAACTTGGTGCCGATCAACGCGGCCCCTGCGTCCGGCACCAATCGAACGGTGGGTGCCACCGCGCCAAGTGCAACGCAGGCGGCTGTCACAGTGCCGCTGGCGTCCAATTCTAGACTTACCGCAGCGGAAGACACAGCAATGTCCATTTCCGTGCGCGGGATAAAGCGCAAATAAGCGTCCGCTGCGTGATCCGGACGCGCTGGAAGGTAGATTGATGAGATAAACTCACCCTTCAAAAGGGATGTCTTGCCCGGAGCAATCGGAATATCCACAACGGGAACATCGCGTGCGCCGTCGGGGCCATGAACGCGCGCCATTGCATTCGCAGTGACAAGTGCAGGCACCGAATCCGCCGCCGGAGATGCCGTGCATAGATTGCCAACCATTGTGGCGCGGTTCTGAACCTGTGTGGACCCGATCAGCTCTGCGCCTTCGACAACGCCCGGCCACATCGCTTTGACGCCTGCATGTTCGCCAAGTTGCGCGCTCGAAACAGCAGCGCCAATCCGGTACCCACCGTCCTCGGACACGATATCGCGCATGCCCGGCAGATGTTTGATATCAACCATCAAGTCGGGTTCGACAACTTCTGCTTTCAGCATGACGAGCACATCAGTGCCGCCCGTCAAAATCCGCGCAATCCCTTGCTCTGCGACCAAGACCGCCGAGGCAGCTTCAAAACTTTCGGGCTTTACGTATCTCATCTGAGTTTTCCAACTTTCGGCAAAGGGTGCGAATGCGGCACATCCACTTTCGTGCATTGTGTCGCGTGACCAAACGAGGGTCAAATTCAAACATATGATGCCTGACACTTACGCTGCTCGTCGGGGCTGATCCAGCCACATTCGGCCCGCATTGCGACACGATTTCCAATTGAACCCGCAATAAAATTCAAGCATTGCCAAGATGGATAAACCCACAATAGCTTGGTTCTTATGTCACTTCATAGCCGTTATCCCGCAATTGCTGATCTTAAGACACGCGCCCGCGCCCGAATTCCGCATTTCGTATGGGAATACTTGGATAGTGCGACCGGGGTAGAGGCCACCCAAGCACGCAACCGTGTGATGCTGGATCAGGTATTGCTGAACCCATCAATTCTGCATGGCGAATTTGAACCCGATCTTTCGACCACATTTTTGGGCAAATCGCACCCGCTGCCAATTGGCATCGCCCCCGTGGGCATGTCGGGTCTGATCTGGCCCGGTGCTGAACAAATGCTGGCGCGGACTGCCGCCCACGCGAATATCCCATTCACGCTGTCTACCGTGGCCAGCCAATTGCCCGAAGACGTCGGCCCTCACGCAGGTGACCATGGCTGGTTTCAGCTTTATCCCCCCCGCGATCCAGAGATTCGCGCGGACATCCTTAAACGGGCCAGGAACGCAGGCTTTCACACGATTGTATTGACGGTCGATGTGCCTGTGGCGTCGCGTCGCGAACGGCAAACCCGCGGCGGTCTGACCAATCCACCAAAACTGACCCCGCGGTTGGCGATCCAAGCGGCGCAATGCCCTGCGTGGCTGAACGGTATCCGCAAGACGGGTATGCCGCGCCTGCGCCTTATGGAGAGCTATTCAGAGAACCGCAGTGCCCTGCCCTCGAACCAGCATATCGGCTATCTGCTGCGGACCTCGCCCGATTGGGATTATTTCAAATCTTTGCGCGAAGCGTGGGATGGACCGTTGATCGTCAAAGGCATCGGCAATCCAGACGATGCAGCGCGGTTGACCGACGAAGGTGCTGACGCGCTTTGGGTAAGCAACCATGCCGGACGTCAGTTTGACGGTGGTCCCGCAACAATAGAGACATTGCCGCTCATCCGTGCTGCAACGACGCTGCCTTTGATCTTCGACAGCGGTATTGAAGGCGGCCTGGATGTCTTGCGCGCACTCGCTTCCGGTGCGGATTTTGTGATGTTGGGCCGCGCGTTCCATTATGGATTGGCCGCTTTAGGCGAAGTGGGTGCTGCGCATGTCCTTGATATTCTGCGCCAAGACATGATCAGCAATATGGGACAGTTGGGCACCAAAACACTCAAAGAATTGCCAAACCGTCTGCGCACAGCGCAGTAATCGTTCTAGACGCCTGCGTTTTTGCAGCTTACCAATGCTGCAACTGCGAAGGGAACGACTATGACTGACTTCAAAAAGATCCTCATTGCCAACCGTGGCGAGATCGCGATCCGCATTATGCGTGCCGCCAACGAGATGGGCAAAAAGACGGTCGCCGTCTTCGCAGAAGAGGACAAACTGGGTCTGCACCGCTTCAAAGCGGACGAGGCATACCGCATCGGCGAAAATCTTGGGCCCGTCGCAGCCTATCTGTCGATCGACGAGATTATTCGCGTCGCAAAGATGTCCGGCGCAGATGCGATCCACCCCGGTTATGGCCTGTTGTCGGAAAATCCTGACTTTGTAGATGCCTGCACCGCC
>Ga0102812_10003436_pt1 | contig 10385 bp, 8 predicted proteins | sample ColrivemetaGS713_FD_79334 | JGI IMG/M metagenome (GOLD analysis project Ga0102812, IMG submission 79334) | Estuarine microbial communities from the Columbia River estuary - Flood tide ETM metaG S.713 | ecosystem: Environmental > Aquatic > Marine > Intertidal zone > Estuary | place: USA: Columbia...
CCAAATTGCCCGCCCTGCCAGATAGCCCGATGCCCCTGCGCGATAAGCATGGGCAAGGATATTTGCAAAATCTGTCTGGCCAGCCCCGGCCGACAACATTACCCAAGGCCGCCCGGCCAGACGGCCCATTTCGTCAAATACCGCCTGCACGGCAGGGTCATTGTCGCTGGTAACGGCCTTGGCATTGATCGGGCTTTCCAGCTTGAATACGTCAACGCCATAGTCAGGCTTGGCAAATTCAGCAACCGAGGCCAAAACGTCGTCAGCCTTTTTGCCCTGCATCTCAATATAATCTTGCGTTTGGTGTGCATCGGCCGCCAAGGGGTAAACCAGCAATTCAAACAGAAATGGAATGTCATATTGCGCGCAAGCATCGCCGATCCGTTTGGTGAAATCCTGCTGGGCGCGGTTTACATCGTCGCTAGCATCTGGGCGATACCAGGCGAGCACCTTTACGGCGTCCCCGCCCATGCGTTTAATCTTCTCAACGCTCCAATCATCAATTTGTGCTGAAAGCCGCCCGCCGGGGGTTTCGGTGAACAGGCTATCTTCGAGCGTAACAATCAAACCTTTGGTCGGCGAAAACTTGTCGAGCCCGCGTGGAATGGCATAATGCGGGTCCAGTAACATGGCGGATGATTTGTCTTGCAGGCTTTCCACCAACAGGGCTTTGAAGCGGGCAACCTCTTCATAGGGTGCCTCGTCGGTTTTGTGATGGGCGGCAATTGGGCCTTTAATGGGGGGGCGCTGGTCAACGGCGGTCATTTTGAAACGACCATTGCTATCGGCCATCCGCCGCATACCCCAAAGTTTTCCTGCACTTAGTTCGATCATATCCGCTCCTCCAAAAATTCTTCTACTTGGTTTCGGCTGGGGGTGGCCTTGCGCCCGCCCTCGCCTTGGCACTTCAATGCGGCTACGGCATTGGCGAAAATTATAGCGTCATGCGCGCTTGCCCCTTCGGCCAGCCGCAAGGTAAATCCGCCATGCCACACATCGCCCGCGCCCAATGTGTCCACCACTTGGGTGGTAAAAGCGGGCACATGGCTTGGGCCAGTTTCATCATGGATGAAGACGCCGTTTGGGCCGTCGGTGGCGCATATCCAGCCGCCTGATTGTGGGTAAATCTCACGCAGCCCGCGCACGGCATCGGAATGGCCAGTTAATGCGGTTAGGCCCTGCATGGAAAAGGCGCAATGGCTAGCAAGCACCAGCAGGTTGGCAGGCACCGGGGCCTCACCATCCAACACGCCGGGCACGCCACGGTTGCGGGCTGCGGCCAACAGAATAGCTGCCGCCTCCGGCCAGCGGGTATCGGCTAGGGCGGCATCAAATGGGGCAAGGCTTTGTGCAGTCCAGCTTGGAAGGTCGGGCAGGCTTGCGCCGCGAAAAGCTGTGATTTGGCGTTCGCCCGCCGCATCGACCAAAACAGATGACATGGCCGATTGTCCGCCATTTTGGTGCATAATTGTGCTGCAATCGACACCTTCGGCCACAAGGTCACGCTCAATCAGCGCGCCGATATCATCTTGGCCCAAACGCGCCAGCATCTGGGCTTGGCCGCCAAGGCGGGCTATGGCCACGGCGGCATTTGCCGCACATCCCCCGCCTACCAATGTTGCGCGTTGGGCAGTGTGTTTTTCGGGTTTGCGCGGAAAACTTTCCACCTGCAAAACCATGTCCACAACCGCAGAGCCGCATACTGCAATTCTCATTCCAACCCCCTGTCCACGGGCAGCCCGCTTGGCACAGCGGCGGGCACACCCAAACGACCATACAGGCTTGGCCCACCTTCCAGCGCGCCCAGAAATGAAATCAAAGCGGCGATATCAGTATCAGTCAGGTCCACGGGTTCAATATCAATCTTGTTCGCAAGGCGGGCGCGTTCGCGCGTATCTGCAAAGGCGACGAAGTCGATTTTGGACAACCAAGGCGCATCGGCCATTATAATTTGCGATGGATCCCAGTTGGCGAACCCTGCCACCGGGTTCGCATGATGGGCGATAATGCCTGTCAGGCTGGCATAGGCGCCGTTATGGCCATAGGGCGCGGTGCGGGTGACATTGCGAAGGCTGGGCGTGCGAAAGCGATAGGCGTCTTCAATCCGATCTGTCACACCCATGCGGCCCACATCGCGCACCATCGGGTCAAACCGCCTTGTGCGGCCGGGGCCGAAATGTGGCAACGCTAGCGCATAAAATTCCTGATCGGTAAACAGCGGCCCGGAATGGCAGGTGGCACAGCGGGCCTCGCCAAAAAACAATGCCATTCCTGCAAGCTGTTCTGCATTTAAAGCAGCAGCATCGCCCGCCTGATAGCGATCAAACGGGCTGTCATAGCTTTGCCATTCGGCATTGATGAAATCTGCCAAGGCGGTGGCGACATGGGTGATGTTAAGGTCCAGCATCGAGCCCATTTCGGGATAGGTTTCCAAAAACAGCGGCCCATAGGCAGGCGTTGCGCGCAAGCGGTTTACCAATTCTGCCCAAACGAGATCGGGCTGGTCATAGGCAAGCCCAGCAAGTTTGTTTTCCTCGGGGTTGCCTGCCATTTCAAACTCACTGTTGACGGGCAACAGCGCCTGTGCGGCCAGCAAGGAGAGCCCTGCGGGCAAGTATTCCTCGGCGGGGGAATTATAGCCGTTTTCATAAAAATCTGCCAGCTCCAGGCGGCCATCGTGGAACATCACCCGTATTTCGCGTGCACCCAGATTGAACAGCGCGGGCGCATTGCGCGGAATACGCTTTTCAATCGCATCCTCACCCTGTCCGGCCAGCCGGTCCGGCCCAAGCCCGGTTCCGCCTTCACCAACACCCAATGATTGGCCATCGGCGCTGAAAAACGCGTGGTGGTGGCAGGTGCCACAGGAAATGTTGCGATTGCCCGAAAGGATCGGGTCATAAAACAGCATCTGGCCAAGGGCGGCGCGGGCCTCATCATATGGCAGAAAATCGTCCGCGCTTAGCGCTTCGGGCAGTTGCTGGCTTGCTGCCAGCCCCGGCATCATGCAGGCTGCAACCACCAGCCCAAGGAGCCGATTGATGAAATTACGACTGATTGCCAGCTTTGTCATAGCCCTAGCCGCCCAGCCCGTGATGGCTGAAGTTGAAACCGCGCGTGACCTGATGGAGGCTAATCGTTTTGAGGAAGCGATGGCCGAATTGTGGCCCGCAGCCCGATCGGGAAATGCCGATGCGGAAGAGCTGATCGGCGTGATGTATGCTATGGGACTTGGCGTGGCGCGCGACGATGTGCGCGCGCTGGAATGGTATCTGCGCGCGGCCATGAAGGGCCATCCCGGTGCGCAATCGGGGGTTGGCTGGTATTACGAGGTGGGGCGCGGTGTGCCGGCAATTGATCTGGTGCGCGCCTATATGTGGTACACGCTCTCGGCAATTGGTGGCGATCCGGATGCAGCGGTCAGCCTTGAAGAGGTGGTCAAGAAAATGACTGCAGAGCAGATTGAACACGCGCTCATCCTTGTGGGTGATTATCAGGTGTGGATGTATCCGTTCCGCTAGGCGGAGCGGCGGGCCACCCGAAGGCGGCCCGCGCAGGGTTTAGTTGATATCGGCCGCAATGCCTGCATCAATGGCTGCTTCTGCCGCCGCAACAGCAGCGTTCAACGCGTCCAATGATTCTGGGCCGCGTGCCACGTTGGCGGTATACCAATCATAAACTGGCGCAGCGGCTTCACGGAATGCGACGCGCTCATCTGGGTTTGGCACATATATGTCGCCGCCACCTGCCAAGAAGGCTTCATACGCCTCGATGGATTTACGCTTAGGCGAGGCAAATGTGGCCTGCTGAAGTGCTGCAAAGCCGTCTACAACAACGCGGCGCATATCTTCTGGCATGGCCATAAACGCGTCATTGTTCATCCACCATAGCGCACCCATATAGGCGTGGCCGTCGAGTGTCAGATATTGCAGGCCAGCTTCAGGAAAGCGCATGCCCATAATATCGGTGATACCATTGGCCGTGCCTTCAACAACGCCGGTTTGCAGGCTGGTGAACAGTTCTGGCCACGGAATAGGCGTAGCACTTGCACCCATGGCGCGGACCAGTTCCTGCGGCAGATCAGCCACAACTGAGCGCAGCTTCAAGCCCGCCAGATCGGCTGGTGTTTGCACGCGGCGCTGGGTGTTTGCAAAGTTGCGCCAGCCACCGGTATTGCCGATGGTCATCAGACGAATTGTGCCGCCGGAATCTTCCAGCGCCCAATCACGCAGGGTACGGGTAAAGTCGCCCGACAATACGGCCTCGGCCACACGATCATCGCGCATCAGGTATGGCAGGTCGAGAACTTGCACATAGGGGAAGATGCCCGCCGCACCGCCTGATGTCGAAATATAAACATCAATCGTGCCATCTGCGATGCCCTGCAAGCATTCTGCACCATTGGCGCAAAGCTGGGTGCCGATGAACAATTCAACCGAAATCGCACCATTGGATGCCGCTTCGACATAGGATTTGAACACGACGAGGCCGTCATAATCCTCATCATTCTCATTTGAGTTTGCGGTGGCGCGGATGGTGTAATCCTGCGCTTGCACCGCGCTGACGGCTAGCCCGCCGACCAAAAGCGCACCCGCAAGTGCTTTGCTAAAACGTGAAATTGTCATGTCTCCTCCGTTGGTTGGTAGTTTATTATAAGAATCCAAACAGCCGCGGCAGGCCAAGGGAGATGACCGGCACAAAGGTGATCAGGAAAATCACCGCGACTTCGACCGCCAGAAACGGCAGAATGGCCTTTGAAATGGCCTCTACCCTTTCGCCGGACACAGAACTGGCAACAAACAGCACCAGCCCCATTGGGGGTGTGGCCAGCCCGACAGTCAGGTTGACGCACATAATTACTGCAAAGTGGACCGAGTCGACACCAAGGCTGACAAAGATCGGCCCCAAAATTGGCCCAAGAATAATAATGGCTGGGCCGGCATCCAAAAACATACCCACCACAAACAACAGCAGGTTGATCAGGAACAACAGCACCAGCGGGTTATCTGACAAGCTTAGCACAAATTCGGCCAGATATTCAGCACTATGGCTGAGGCTGACTACAGTTTTGAAGGCCATGGCCGCGCCGACGAGCAGTAATACAACCGATGTCGTCAGCGCAGCTTTGGTGAAGACATCCGGCACATCTTTGAGAGTCATCGAGCGCAGAATGACCATGCTGATGATCAGCGCATAAACGGCAGCGACCGCTGAAGCTTCGGTTGGTGTGAAAACACCGCCAAGAATGCCGCCAATAATCACGATCGGGGTCAGCAATGGGAAAATCGCTTTCACCGAGGCTTCACGCCGTTCGGGCCATGTTGCGCGGCTGCGTGCCACCGGAAAATCGCGTGTGCTGGCCATATAGGCAGTCATCAGCATCAAGCCGATACCTACCAAAACGCCCGGAACAATGCCTGCCAAAAACAGCGCGGCCACGCTTTCTTCCATAACATAGGCATAGATAATCATAATGCCCGAGGGCGGAATGATGGGCCCGATCACCGAGCTTGCGGCCGTAATCGCCGCTGCAAAGCGCCGCGAATATCCGTTCTTTTCCATCGCTGGGATCAGCATGGAGCCGAGCGCTGAAGTATCGGCCACTGCCGAGCCTGACAGGCCCGCAAACAGCATCGAGGATAGAATATTCACATGCGCAAGCCCGCCGCGAAAATGGCCCATCATCGCTTGGCTGAATTCCACCAGCCGCATGGTAATGCCGCCGCGGTTCATCAATTCACCCGCCAGCATGAAAAACGGAATGGCCATCAGCGGCATGGAATCCATGCCATTATAAACATTGCGATAAAGCAGGGCGAGATCACGCTCTTGGCCATTGAACCACAGAACAAGGCCCGGTGCTGCCAGCATGGCAAAAAATACCGGCAGGCCGATCAGCAAAAACACTAAGAATAGCGGCAAGAACCAGACGAGCATTACACAGACTCCACGGCTAGTGGGTCGGCAGCTTCAAGCCCCGCGCCCGGTGTCACCAAACGTTGAATGGCCTTCAGGACCAGCTCGATATTCACGACCGTCAGCAGAATCACCCCCACCAACAGCGCCATATACATCCACGCCAACTTAAGGCGCAGCAGGCCATAGCCAAACCAGCTCATGTCAATTTTCAGCGAGGATGAATTAAAGATCCAACCGCTTTTCACGTGGTTCAGGCCCAGCTTGATGCCGGTAATCAGCACCAACAAAGCTAAAAGCAAAAACATCAATGCAATGACGCCGCCAATCTTTTTGGGCAGGGCTGTTAGCAGCATATCAATCGACACAAACCCACCCCGGCGATAGGCGGTTGGGGCGATCAGCCCGGTCATCCAGAGCATTAAAAACCGCGCAGCTTCCTCGGTCCAAGATAAAGGGGAATTGACGATGTAACGCGAAATAACTTGTGCCATGATAATGGCGACCATCAGTACAAGCGCCATCCATGCCAGATTGCGGCCAATGGCCAACACTGGCGTCAGCACTTTGTCAAACAAGCCCAAGACGGTGTTCAGCATTGATATCCTCCCGCAAAGTCAGCGCTGAACCTCTGACGGGTTGCTTTCGCTTTGACTTCGTTTCTTTCGTATCCGACGCCAAACGAAATTCAAAGTCAAGCAAAACTGATTAGCAGGCCTCAATCACCTCAACATCGCAGGCCTCAACCATGGCACGGCGCTTAGCGTCGTGCATTTTATCGGTCACAAAGGTGTGGACGCTGGTCATATCGCCAATGCTCACCGGGGCCGATGCGTGAAATTTGGTAGAATCGGCGGCGAGAATCACATGCCGGGCGTTCTGTATCATCGCGCGGGCGACCTGTGCCTCTTGAAAATCAAAGTCGAGAAGGGTGCCGGCATCATCAATGGCAGCAACGCCAATGATCGCATAATCCATTCGAAATTGTTTGACGAAATCAACCGCAGCAGGCCCGGTGATCGCCCCATCTGAGCCGCGCACAACGCCGCCAGGTGTCATCACCTCCATGCCGCCAAAATTGCGAATGTCATTGGCGATACGCACGTTGTCGATAATCACCCGAAGCCCGGTATGTCGACGCAGCGCCAAAGCGGCTCGTTCGGTTGTTGTGCCAGTGTTGATAAAGACAGTGGCGTTTGATGGAATAAGCCGCGCAATGGCCGCGCCGATGGCCTCTTTTTGGACAGAGGCCAAGGTGCTGCGATGGGCGAAGGGCATATATTCAATACCGCCCAACAGCGCCGCACCGCCATGAAAGCGAACAACCTGATGCGCCTCGGCCAAGGTTTGCAAATCTTTGCGGATGGTTTGCGGTGTGGTTTGAAAGCTTGTGGCAAGGTCGTCAACCATTGCGCGGCCCGCAGCACGAATCATCGCTAGAATCTGAGATTGGCGGTCGCTCAACTGCATCGGAACCTCACTTTCGTTTTTAGAGTAACGCGCGCGAAACGAAAGCGAAAGAGCGCGATTCCTTTTGACGTAGGGTAAACTATAGCCAGACGTGGATTGGTGGGGCATTGTTCACCCACAAAAATAAAATAGTGGAGGATACTATGAAGCTTATGACCAAGGCCGCATTGGCGGCTGCACTAACATTTGCGGCACCTGTGCAGGCAGAAGAGGCCAGTTATATTCTGGCAACGGCCTCAACCGGCGGCACCTATTACCCTGTGGGTGTGGCGCTTGCCACGCTGGTTAAGGTTAAGCTGGAACCCGGCGAAAAAATTGCCATGTCGGCAATTAGCTCGGCTGGCTCAGGCGAAAACGTGCGTTTGCTGCGCGAAAACGAAGCCCAATTTGCGATTTTGCAGGGTCTGTTTGGCTACTATGCCGCATCCGGCACCGGCCCAATTGAAGAGGCTGGACCGCAAACCAACATGCGCTCGGTTACTATGTTGTGGCAGAATGTTGAGCAATTCGTCGTCGATAGCGATTACGCCACAACCGGCACGATGGCTGACTTTGTCGCCATTCAGGGCCAAGCCGTTGCGCTTGGTGCGCAAAACTCTGGCACAATCGGGTCAAACCGCACGTTGCTTCAAGGCTTGGGCGTAGACATCGAAACGGGGTATGAGCTGGTTTACGGCGGCTATGGTCCCGCTGCGGAAGCCCTGCAAAACGGCCAGGTCGCTGGTATTTCAACGCCATCAGGTGTTCCAACCGGCGCGCTTAGCCAGCTTTTCGCTGCCGCTGGTGACAGTGTTGCCATGCTAAACTTCACCGATGAAGAAATGGCAGCCGCCGATGGTGGACGTGAATTGTGGACCCGCTATGTCATCCCCGCCGGCACCTATCCGGGGCAGGCGACTGATGTAAGCACTGTTGCACAACCTAACTTTTTGGCGACCAATGCAGATGTGTCCGAAGAAAACGTCTATATGATTACCAAAACCATCTATGAAAACCTTGCCTTTCTTCAGGCCATTCATCCTGCCACCAAGGACATGATGATTGAGGCGGCCATTGCTGGTCTTCCTGTCCCGCTGCACCCTGGTGCGGTGCGCTATTATCAGGAAATCGGTATTGACGTACCGGCGCGCCTGATCGCCAACTGATAAGATGCCCGGCCCTTAATCGGGCCGGGCGCCATTTGCACGGGGGCCAGTATGACAGATTCCAATGAAGCTCCCGCAGAGGGGCTTGTTCAACGAGCCTTTGGTGGGCCAGTCGAAGCGGCCCTAAGCTTTCTGGCCATATTGATCGCTATTGGTCACTTATATGTGGCCTTTGCCCCGATCATCTCAGAATTTCAGCGCAACGCCTATCACTTCGCTGGTTTTGGCTTTCTGGCGGCGGTTTATTATCCGGTTTTGCGCGGGCGCACGCGCAGCCGTGCCTTGCTCATCGGGGATGTCGGGCTTGGCTTAGCCATTGCTGCGGCTGCGATTTACTTACCGGCGGCTGAAAACGCTATCTATGACCGCGGGGTCAAGATGAACAGCGTAGACATCGCCGCAACGGTCATTTGCATCTTTGGCGCTATCGAACTAACCCGACGCCTGACTGGCTGGGTGATACCAGTTCTGGTTGTTTTGTCGCTGAGTTACATTGGATTTTGGGGAAAGTTTATTGGCGGCGTCTTTGGGTTTCCGGGGCTGAGCTGGGAAACCATCGGCTTTCGCGCCATCTATGGCGATGATGCGTTATTTGGAACCATCGCGCGGATATCCTCAACCTATGTATTTCTTTTTATCATTTTCGGCGCATTCCTGCTGCGTTCGGGCGCGGGCGATTTTGTGATCAATCTAGCCCGCGCTGTGGCTGGGCGGTTGGTTGGTGGGCCGGGCATTGTGGCGGTCATCGCGTCGGGTCTAACCGGAACAATTTCAGGTTCAGCTGTGGCAAATACGGCCTCAACCGGGGTGATCACAATTCCGCTGATGAAACGCGCTGGCTTTAGCCCGACCTTCGCGGGCGGGGTCGAGGCGGCAGCCTCAACCGGGGGCCAGTTAATGCCTCCCATCATGGGCGCTGGCGCCTTCGTTATGGCCAGCCTCACGCTCATTCCCTATGAACAAATCGTCGCGGTCGCAGCCCTTCCCGCACTGCTCTATTTCCTATCAGTGGCCTTTTTTGTACGGATCGAAGCACGGCGTCTAAACCTGCCCCCAATGCCCAGTGACGGCGAGACGTTTCGCTCGGCCTTTGCCAAGGGCGGTGCCAGTTTTGTGCTGCCGATTGGCGGGTTGATCACCATGTTGGTGACAGGCTTTACACCTGCCTATGCAGCGGTGTTTGGCATTTTGGCGGTTATCGCTTCAAGCTGGCTAACCCAGAACCGCATGGGCCCGCGCGCTGTGGCCGAGGCGCTGATTATGGGGACCAAAGGCATGATCATGACGGCAGTGCTATTATGCACCGTCGGCCTTATCGTGAATGTGATTTCTACAGCGGGCATTGGCAATACCTTTAGCCTTATGATCGCCGAATGGGCCGGCGGTAACTTGCTTATTGCGATTCTGCTTGTGGCACTGGCCAGCCTTGTTCTGGGCATGGGCCTGCCGGTCACGGCCGCCTATATCGTGTTGGCAACGCTTTCAGCCCCAGCTTTGGCCGGGATGATTGCTGATCGCGCGGTGATTGACGCAATGGTGCTTGGGCAACTGAACGATGGTGCGCGCGCCATTCTCATGCTGGGTGCGCCCGAACATATGGCAGCATTGGCAGGACCTATGCCTTATGACCTTGCAGCCGGAATTGTGAACGGGCTGCCGCTTGAAATCGCCGCCCCGCTGCGCGACCTGACCGTATCGCCTGAAGCGACACTGGCTGCCGTGCTGTCAGCACATATGATCATCTTTTGGCTTAGCCAAGACAGCAATGTCACGCCACCTGTGGCCCTTGCCGCCTTTACAGCCGCAGCGATTGCAAAAGCGCCGGCAATGGCAACGGGCTTTGCCAGTTGGAAA
>Ga0102812_10003437_pt1 | contig 10381 bp, 9 predicted proteins | sample ColrivemetaGS713_FD_79334 | JGI IMG/M metagenome (GOLD analysis project Ga0102812, IMG submission 79334) | Estuarine microbial communities from the Columbia River estuary - Flood tide ETM metaG S.713 | ecosystem: Environmental > Aquatic > Marine > Intertidal zone > Estuary | place: USA: Columbia...
CCGCACGCGCCGGTGCGGCCGGTCACCATCAACGGCGGCATGGCCATGCGGGCCTGGTACGACATCGTCGGTGTCGAAATCGACAAGCGCGCCGATGAGGCTGGCATCCGCGAATCCATGGCCGAACTGGATGCGCTGATCGGCCGCGAGCGCGACCGCGGCATTCCGCTCTCGCGCATCATCCTGGCCGGTTTCTCGCAGGGCGGCGCGGTGGTGCTGGCACATGCACTGCGGCTGCGTCTGCCGATCGCCGGCGTAGCCGCGTTATCCACCTACCTGCCGCTTGGGCCGGCCAATGCCGCCGAGCTGACCGAAGCCGGCAAAACCATTCCGGTGTTCATGGCGCACGGCCGGCAGGATCCGGTGGTGCCTTGGGCGCTGGGCGAGCGCAGCTGCCAGCAATTGCAGGCGCTCGGGCTTGGGGTTGAATTCAAGAGCTATCCGATGCCGCATAGCGTCTGTGCCGAGGAGATCCGCGATCTCGGCGATTGGTTGAGCGCCCGCTTCAGCCTGCGATGAACGCACAAGCCCATTCCCAGCTGCCCGATTTCTGCCGTTTGCCGCGGATTGCCGCAGTCTGCGGTTTCATGCAGTTGGTGGTGGTGCTTGTGTTCATTTCCCCGACGCGTGCCGAATTCGGCGGCCTCGGCGCCTTCGCCATCACCTCGGCTTTCGGTCAATGGCTGGCGTTGACCGCGGCGGTGGTGTTGTGCCAATCGCGCGGACTCTTGCAGCATGTCCGACCGGTTCCGGCATTCATTCTGGCCAGTCTGCTGCCTGCGGTCTTTTCGGCTGCCGCCGCCTGGTTGATGTTCATCCTTGATGACACCCTCGGCACGCGCCTGCTGCGGCCGATCGGCGTATTGCGGTTCGTGCTCAGCATCGCTTTGATGATGGCTATCCTGAGCGCGGTCATGCTGCGCTATTTCTATGTGCGCGACCAGTGGCGCGACCAGGTCCGTGCCAATGCCAAGGCCTCATTGCAGGCCCTGCAGGCGCGCATCAATCCGCATTTCCTGTTCAATTCAATGAACACTATCGCCGCATTGGTGAGGCGCGATCCGCACACCGCGGAATCGGCTATCGAAGACCTGTCCGACCTGTTCCGCGCCGCGCTCGGCGATGAGAATGCCGAAGCTACTCTCGCCGAAGAGCTGCAGATTGCCCGGCAGTACCTCGCCATCGAGCAGCTGCGGCTCGGCACACGCCTGCGCATGGACTGGCAATTAGCCGCCGATCTTCCGATGCAGATTCGCATGCCACGCCTGACTTTGCAGCCACTGTTCGAGAATGCGGTCATCCACGGTATCGCCGCCATGGCGGAAGGTGGCGAAATCGAGGTGATGCTTAAACATGTCGATGGCCAGCTGCAATTGACCATGAGCAACCCGCTGCCACCCGGCAATGCGACGGTTGGCCATGGCCATGCCCTCGACTCCATCCGCCGTCGTCTGGCGCTGTATTACGGCGCACGTGCCAGCCTGATCGAAACTGCCGGTAACGGCCGCTTCAGCATCCAGCTTGGAATTCCGAATGAACCGGCCGCTTGATATCGTTGTGGTCGATGACGAACCCTTGGCCGCCGAGCGTCTGGCCGGCTTTCTGGCCGACATGCCGGACTGCCGCGTGCAGGCACTGGCCGTCAATGCCGCGCAGGCCTTCCAGATCGCACAGACGCAGACACCGGAGCTGATGCTGCTCGACATCACCATGCCGGGGGAATCCGGGCTGGATCTGGCCAAGCGGCTGCAGCAATTGCCGAATCCGCCGCTGGTGGTGTTCTGCACGGCCTTTGATCAGCATGCCGTCGCGGCGTTCGAAGCCCAGGCCGTGGATTATCTGCTCAAACCGGTCCGCCGCGAACGCCTGCGCGAAAGCATCGAGCGCGTCATCCGCCTCAAGCGCATGCCGGCCGCCGATGACGGTAGGAATTTCGTGGCCGCCTCGTTCGGCGGTATCATCCGCCGCATCGCATTGGCCGACATCCATTACCTGCATGCCGATGACAAATACACCATCGTGCATCACCGTGGCGGCGAGCATGTGCTCGACCAGTCGCTCAAGGATCTGGAGCAGCAGCATCCGATGCACTTGCTGCGCATCCACCGAAACTGCCTGGTCAACCGCGCGCAGCTGGCCGAACTGCGCCGTGACGGCGAGGGCCGGATCTGGGCGCATCTCAAGGACAGCCCGACGCCGCTCGAAGTCAGCCGGCGCTGTGCCGGCGAACTGAAGGACTGGTTCAAGGGAAATTGATGCGTGGGTGCGCCGGCAATGCGATAATGGCCCAATGAAAACACTCCGATTGGCCACCCGTGAAAGTACGCTCGCGCTCTGGCAGACCAACCATGTCGCCGGCCTGCTGCGCGCCGCCCACCCCGGGCTGCAGGTTGAACTGGTGCCGATGACCACCCGCGGTGACCAGATTCTGGATGTGTCATTGTCGAAAATCGGCGGCAAGGGCCTGTTCCTCAAAGAGCTGGAAGTGGCCATGCTGGAAGGCCGCGCCGATGCCGCCGTGCACTCTCTGAAGGATGTGCCGATGCAGCTCGAGACGGAGTTTTCGTTGACCGCGGTGCTTGCGCGCGACAATCCCTTCGATGCCTTCATTTCGGAACATTACGCGGCCGTTGCCGAGTTGCCGATCGGTGCCATGGTCGGCACCTCGTCGCAGCGCCGGCAGGTGCAGCTGAAACAGCTGCGCCCGGATCTTCAGGTGCGTGATCTGCGCGGCAACATCAATACCCGCCTGGCCAAGTGCGCGGCCGGCGAGTACGACGCCATCATCCTGGCCTGCGCCGGACTCGAGCGTCTCGGTCTGCATTCCCGGATGCGCACGCAGCTGGTACCCCCGCAATGGTGGCCGGCGGTGGCGCAGGGCGCCATCGCCGTGGAGTGCCGCAGCGATGATCCGGACACCGCCGTCCTGTTTGCCGCACTCAATCATCGCCCGACCGAGTTGTGCGTGCGTGCCGAGCGCGCCATGAATCTGGCGCTGCATGGATCCTGCCACGTGCCGGTGGCCGGCTATGCCGAATTGCAGGGTGAACGCCTCCAGCTCAGTGGTTGGGTCGGCGATGTAGAAAATATCCGCTCCATCGCCGCTTCGGCCGAAGGCGATGCTGCGGACCCGGAAGCGCTCGGCCGTGCGGTGGCGGAGAAGCTGTTCGCACAGGGCGCGGCGGAGTTGCTTCGCTTTTAAACACTCCACCCGGTATCACGCCGGTCAGTAATACAGACTCACCACATGTTTGGCTTCGGCGAAGAACAGCCAGCGCCCGATGAATACGCCGAGCATGCCGGAGATCGCCGCCACGCTATACAGCCAGGGCAGGTTCAGCGTCCAGGCCCCCAGACAGGCAATCAACGGTAACGCGAACCCGAAGCCGCGGCAGCATTCGCGGAAAATCTCACTGTGCTTGCGGGCCAGCACATGCACCATTTCCCGGGTGATGTAATTCGCCTCGGTGTGCGGATGTTCGAACACCCGCACGCTGCGTTCCTGCGGCAGGCCCAGCGCGCTGCTGCGCGACACCGCCAGCGGAAGGTCGTTGTTGCGCCAGTAGCGGGTCATCAGCCAGAGAATCAGCATCGCGAAAATCGCGAGCACCGGCGCGAAGGTCCAGATGGCATAGATGCTGGCCAGCCACAGGCCGCCGGTATAGATGCTGCTCATGAGGTAAATCGGAACCGCGGTGACATGCTGCCAGGCCGGCACCGTATTCAGACTGCGGTAGATCATCACGGTGCAGACCACGGTGGCCATGCTGAGTGCCATCAGCGTGGCGGCAAGCATCTTCTGGACCGCGCCGTGCTGCGGAAAGAACACCAGTGCCAACGCGGGCAGGTAGCACAACACCGCCAGAATGCCTTCGCGTGACAGCCAAGAACTGCGCCACTGCGAGAACGCACGCCAGGCGCGTTCGCGCCGGCCCAGATGCAGGGTCGAGCTGAGCAATCCGGCGCTCACGAACAGAGCGCCCATGCCGAGCGTAACGTAATCACGGATGCCGAAATCGCGATCGTGCCCGAGCAGGGAGGCGCCGAACCAGAACCACAGGCCGTAACCGGCGCCGGACAGCGTGCTGAAGAAAATGACGGACAGGGCGGGATGCATCAGCGGCTCAGGATTTTGTCGAGCCAGCGCAGGGCGCCGGGCAGTTGGGCGGGATCGAGACGCTCGGTTTCCGACTCGGCGCAGATCGGTTGTTTGCTGCGCGGCGGCAGATAGCGGTTGACCGGCTGGTAGCCGAGCTCCGGCATCAATGCCATGCCGCCGCGCTCGCGCGAACGTACCGAGACTTCGGAATCCGGGTCATTGAAGTCGCCGAAGCCCCGGGCTCGTGTCGGACAGGCCTGCACACAGGCCGGTTGCCGTTGTGCCTCGGGAATGCTGTCGTTGTAGATGCGGTCCACGCACAGCGTGCATTTCTTCATGATGCCTTCGCTCGGCGAATATTCGCGGGCACCGTACGGACAGGCCCAGGAACACAGCTTGCAGCCGATGCAGGTATCCGGATTGATCAGCACGATGCCGTCTTCGGCGCGTTTGTAGCTGGCACCGGTCGGACACACGCTGACGCAGGCCGGTGTTTCGCAATGCAGGCAGGAACGCGGGAAATGCAGGGTGCTGGCGGGCTGGGCGTCGAGTGCTTCCAGCTCGAAACTGTGCACGCGGTTGAACCAGACGCCATCCGGCGCTACGCCGTAGGCGTCCGTGTCCGGCAGCGGTGCGGAAATGCCCTGGTCGTTCCATTCCTTGCAGGCCACCGCGCAGGCGTGGCAACCGACGCAGATGTCGAGATCGATCAGCAGACCGAGCTTCTTGCCGGCGGCGGCAGGCAATGCGGTCATGCCGTCGCTCCCAGCGGCGTGAACTGCGGTGTACTGAATGATTGCGGTGCCACTTTGCGCAGCGCCACCCGCAGATCGAACCAGGCGGCCTGTCCGGTGATCGGATCGGCATTGGCGTAATCGGCATTCGGGGTCAGATCGGAAATCAGCGGGTTGAGCAGGAAGCCTTGGTTGCTTTCCGGCGCATCCACCGAAAGGCCCCACGTGCGTTTGCGTTTGCCGAGGGCGTTCCAGGTCCACACGGTATCGGTTTGCACGTTGTTGGTCAGCTTCACCGGCACGGTGATGGCACTCAGATGTGAACGCAGTTCCGCCCAGTCGCCATCAGCCAGGCCGTAACGCGCCGCGGTGTCGGGATGCAGGTAAAGAAAATTGCGTGCCATGATCTGCCGCAGCCAAGCGTTCTGCGAACCCCAGGCGTGATACATGAAGGGCGGACGTTGGGTCAGCGCGAGCAGCGGGAATTCGGTCGAATCGGTCTGTGCGTGCTCGAACGGCGCATACCAGAACGGCAGCGGATCGAAATAGCGGCGCACGCGCTCGCGTTCGGCATCGGGCGGCTGCACAGCGCCGAAGCCCTCGGCGGCCAAGCGGAATTTCTGCAGGGTTTCCGAATACAGCTGCAGCACTACCGGTTCGGCGCTGGCGATGAAGCCCATTGCTTTCGCCCATTCCAGATAATCGCGGTTGGCCATTTTGTAATAACGTCCGGCTTCCGGAAGCGCGGCATGCCAGAAGCCGCCGTTGTCGATGTAGCGTTGCAGCTGCTCCGGATTCGGCGCACCTTTGCCGTGGCTGTTGCCGTCGCTGCCGCGCCAGCCGGCCAGCAGGCCCACGCCCGGCGTGCGCTCATGACGGACGATGTAATCGGCGTAATCGCGGTACAGTGGCGCGCCATCGGCATGCACCAGACCGGGCAGGCCCAGACGCGCACCGAGATCAATCAGTACTGATTGGAAGCCACGCACATCTCGGTCCGGCGGCAACACCGGATGCCGGAGTGCGTCGGAGGCGCCGTCGGCATCGGAAATCGGGCGGTCGAGCAAGCTGACCGCATCGAAGCGCTCCAGATAGGTGGTGTCCGGCAGGATCAGATCGGCATAGGCGCACATCTCGCTGGCATAGGCATCGGCGTAGATGATGTAGGGGATCCGGTAGTTGCCGCTATCATCTTTGTCAGTCAGCCAGTGCAGGGTTTCATGCGTGTTCATCGCCGAATTCCAGCTCATGTTGGCCATGAACATCATCAGTACATCGATTTTCCCGTGCGCGCCGGAATGCGCGTTGCGCAGCACGGCGTGCATCATGCCGTGCACGGCCAGCGGATATTTCCAGGAGTAGGCCTCATCCACCCGCAACGGTTGGCCGGCGGCATCCACCAACAGGTCTTCCGGACCGTGGATGAAACCCAGCGGCATCGCGTTCAGCCGGCCTTCCGTGTCGCGCGTACGGCCCGGCCGGTTGGCCGGCGGAATCGGGCGCGGAAACGGCGGTTGGTAACGGAACGAACCCGGCGCGTCGACCGCACCGAGCAGCAACTGCAGCAGATGCAGGGCGCGGCAGGTCTGGAAGCCGTTGGCATGCGCGCTGATGCCGCGCATGGCATGCATGGCTACCGGCCGCATCGGCATCTCGGCATGACGGTTGCCATTGCTGTCGGTCCAGGCAATCGGCAGGCTGCGCTTGTGATCGAATGCGGCTTTGGCCAGTTCGGCGGCTAGGCGCCGGATAGTTGCTGCCGATATGCCACAGCTTTCGCTGGCGATTTCAGGCGAATAATCGTCACTGCCATAGCGCGTCAGCACATGCTCGAACACCGGCTTGACCACGCGGCCATCGGCCAGCAGATGAGTGCCGGTGATGACCGGTGAAATACCGTTGGCACCGGCCGGAGTTTCGGCGTTGGTATCCCGGTTCCAGCACAGGATGTGGCTGTCGGTGTCGCGCGCGAACAGACCGTGTTCGGCTGTGCCCGGCGCTTCCACTATCAGATGATGGGCATTGCAGTAGCGCACCAGATAATCCAGATCGATGCGGCCCATGCGCAGCAGTTCATGGATCAATGCCATCGCCAGCAGGCCGTCGGTGCCCGGCCGGATGCCGACCCATTCATCGGCAATCGCACCGTAGCCGGTGCGTACCGGATTGATGGCTACCACTTTCGCACCGCGCGATTTCAAGCGGCCTAGGCCGAGTTTGATCGGATTCGAATCGTGGTCTTCGGCCACGCCCCAGAGCATCAGGTAGTCGGTGTGCTCCCAGTCCGGTTCGCCGAACTCCCAGAAACTGCCGCCGAGCGTGTATAGTCCCCCGGCTGCCATGTTGACCGAACAGAAGCCGCCATGCGCGGCATAATTGTAAGTGCCGAATTGCTGCGCCCACCATCCGGTCAGCGCCTGCGACTGGTCGCGCCCGGTGAAAAAGGCCAGGCGGTTCGGATCAAGGGCGCGCGCCGCTGCTAGTTTTTCCGTGGCCAGCTGCAGGGCTTCATCCCATTCGATTTCTTCAAACCGGTTTTCACCGCGCTCGCCGACGCGCTTCATCGGCTTTTTCAGGCGCGCCGGGGAGTAATGCTGTTTGATGCCGGCCGAACCCTTGGCGCAGATCACGCCGCGGTTGACCGGATGATCGGGGTTGCCTTCGATGTAACGGACTTTACCGTCCTTGAGATGGACCTGGATGCCGCAACGGCAGGCACACATGTAGCAGGTGGTGCACGCAATGCGGTCGCCGGGCGGATCGTTCAGGGCCAGTACGGGATCGGTCATGCCCTTATTGTGGCATAAACACCTATTAGGTTCGGCTTCAGCCGCCGAAGCTTTTCCAGAACGTGCGCCCGCTGACCACGATGATCAGCAGACCGACCACGGCCATCATTGGCCGATGCGGAACACGTTTGGCGATCAGTCCAGCCAGCGGTGCCGCGCAGACACCGCCAAGGGCCAGCGCTAGGACGATTTCCCAGTGATCCAGGCCGATGCTGGCAATGAATACCGCCGATGCGGTCAGAGTGACGAAAAACTCGACGGCATTGACCGTGCCAATGGTGTAACGCGTATGGTTTCCACGTGCCAGCAGCGTCGATGTCACGATCGGACCCCAGCCGCCGCCGCCGATGGCATCGACCAGGCCACCGAAAAAGCCCAGCGGGCCGACGCGTTTTTCAACATGGATCGGGTTGATTTCCCGGAATGATTTCAGCAGGACATAGACGCCCATCAGCACCAGATATCCGGCAATCCAGGGCTTGAGCATCTCGCCATCCAGTTCCGTCAGCACATAGGCGCCGAGCCCGGCCCCGATCATACCGGGAATGACCAGGCGCTTGAACAGCGGGCTGTGCACGTTGCCGAAGCTGTGATGCGAGACCGCCGAAGCGCCGGTGGTGAATGTTTCAGCCATGTGCACGGTGGCGCTGGCTGCCACCGGCGGTACGCCAGCCGCCAGCAGGAACGAGGAAGCGGTCAGCCCGTAGGCCATGCCCAGCGCACCGTCGATCATCTGCGCGCCGAAGCCGATCAGCACGAACAGCAGGAAGGTTTGATCGATGAAATCGGGCATGGCGGAGTCCGGACGGGTATCAGAACATTCCCGTGTCCGACAATTTACTCCGTTACCGCCCAACAAGGCAAATAATGGAATGCTATGATGTCATGCAATGGACCGTTATGACCGCATATTCGCCCTGCACAAGCGCCTGAAAGCCGCGCGCTATCCGGTTGCCGCCGATACGCTGGAAGAGGAGCTCGGCTGTTCGCGCGCCACCCTGTACCGGGATGTCGGATTTCTGCGCGACGTGCTGCACGCCCCCTTGCTGAGTACCGATGCCGGCTTCTTCTACGACCGGTTGCAGATCGACCAGTTCGAACTGCCCGGGTTGTGGTTCAGCTCCGATGAGCTGCATGCCCTGCTGGCCACGCATGAACTGCTCAACCGCAGCGGCGCCGATGTGCTCGGTGGCGCGCTGGCGCCGCTGAAAAAGCGCATCGATCTGCTGTTGGCCAACCAGAGCCAGGGCCGCCGCTGGCCGATCGAGCGCATCCGCGTGATCGGATCCTATACCCGCCAGCGTGATGAGGCCGCATTCCGTCAGGTTGCTGGTGCGGTACTGTCACGCAAACGGCTTCGCTTCGATTACACCGCACGCTCGACCGACCAGTTGACTATGCGCACGGTATCGCCGCAACGACTGACCCATTACCGCGACAACTGGTATCTGGATGCGTTGGATCACGAGCGCGATGCGCTGCGCAGTTTTTCGGTCGACCGCATGAAACACGTGAAAGTGCTTGACGACGATGCTGAAGATGTCAGCGAGCATGAACTCAATCTCCAGCTGACCGACGGCTACGGCATCTTCTCCGGCGCCGCCCGCAATACCGCCACCATCGTTTTTTCCGCCGAAGCGGCGCGCTGGGTGTCCGAAGAGCACTGGCACTCGAAGCAGGAAGGCCGTTTTCTCGACGACGGCCGATACGAGCTGAAGGTGCCGTATTCCAATCCGCGCGAGCTGCTGATGGACGTGCTGCGCTACGGCGCCGATGCCGAGATCATCGCCCCGGTATCCCTGCGCGAGTCAGCCAAGTCCAGCCTGCAGCTGGCGCTGTCCAATTACGGCGTTTAAGCGTCCGATGCACAAGGATGACGGCAAAGGCATCGCGTTGATCCTTGGTGCCGGCGGCGCGGGTCCTGGGTCAGTCCGAAGCCGGCAGCTGATCCGGCGTCTGCGGCACGCGTTTGAGCGCGGCCGGATCATAGCCGTAAGCCCGCAGTTTTTCCTGCAGTCCGGTCAGGGTGGCGTCGTCCATCACCGGGTCACGCGCAAACACCCAGGCCAGGGAGCGGTCCGGATTACCGATCAACGCCCAGCGGTAGTCGGGCGAGACTTCCAGAATCAGTAGCTGGGCCCGGATCAGTCCGCCCCAGAAGCGGACCTGCCAGTGCGTGTTGCGGGTGCCGGGATAGACGTTTGCCGTCGCCTGCATCTTCTGTTCAGGGCGATCGAAGGCCTTCCGGTAAGCAAACACATTGTCGATACTGCCATCCGGTTTAAGGGCATAGATGTCGGCGGTCGCCACTTTGCCCTTTTCTGCGAAATACGGAATGTGCGAAATCACCCACCAGCGCCCCATGTAGCGCTCGAGATCGACATCGGCGCTGCTGGTCAGTGGCGCCGGCTTAGCGGATTTGGCATAGCTGTAAGCGGTCAAGCCAAGACCCATGACCACGATTGCGATGAGGATTTTGCCCATATGTCGTGCTCCTAAAACACTAGGATGCGCCGGCACTGCTGAAGGCGGTGTCAATTTCGGCCGCTCTCAGGATTTGAGAAGGCGCTTGCCGACACTGGCCTGAGACCCCCTGCGGAGACCGCCATGAACGCCCAAATCTTCTACCGATACTGCTGGCAGCTGCCCCTCTTGGTACTGCTGGGACTGGCGATGGCTCCCGATCTGCCGTGGCGGCATCCCGCCGTGGGGCTCTGGCCCTTGTGGCTGCTTGCCCTGACGGGTATTGCACTCGTGCG
>Ga0102812_10003448_pt1 | contig 10356 bp, 5 predicted proteins | sample ColrivemetaGS713_FD_79334 | JGI IMG/M metagenome (GOLD analysis project Ga0102812, IMG submission 79334) | Estuarine microbial communities from the Columbia River estuary - Flood tide ETM metaG S.713 | ecosystem: Environmental > Aquatic > Marine > Intertidal zone > Estuary | place: USA: Columbia...
GACGGGCGAGTGTATCCATACGACAGTGGCAGATTGTGATGATGGTGATCCGTGTACCATTGATAGCTGCGATCCGGTGACGGGCGAGTGTATCCATACACCCGTAGATTGTGATGATGGTGATCCGTGTACCATTGATAGCTGTGATCCGGTGACAGGTGAGTGTATCCATACACCCGTAGATTGTGATGATGGTGATCCGTGTACCATTGATAGCTGTGATCCGGTGACAGGACAATGTCAGTATGACCCTAACCCTGCTTGTGCAGAATTTTGCACCTACACTATTGGGTATTGGGGTAATCATCCAGAGGTTACGGATCCATTGGTGGGAAGCGGAATTGTTATTACAGGATCTTGTGGAACCGTTACATTGGATGTAATTTGCGTTCACGAAATTTTACCCTCACAACCTCAAGACTGTGGTGGAGTGGAATCCAATTCTCTCGTTCGACAGTACATTGCTCTTCGGTTAGCCGTTATTGCCGATTTTTCCGGTAATGATTTAGGTGATTTAAGTTTGGATGATATTTGTATCGACTTTAATTCTAATGCAGCAACAATTAATGATCTATTAGCGGAAGCGGCAGAAGAAATAGTATGTGGCAATTTCGATGCGAGTTTAAACGAAGATCTAACAGCTATCAATGAATATTTTGATGAATGTGAAGATAATATTCCTTGTGATGATAGCCCCCCAGCTATTAATCGTTACGAACCTTCAACTCTTCTAAAGATTCCCGGGCAACAATATGGATTAGAAGTGCGTCCAAATCCTACAAATAGCGTAATCTGGGCAACCTTCGACTTGGAAGAATCGAGTGAGGTGGAACTGATTATTCGCGACAATAGTGGTAAAGAATTGAAGCGTTTAGAAGCAATGGGAGTTATAGGACAGAATGAGATGCGTATAGATTTGCAAGAGTTTAAAAATGGAATTTACTTTGTAATACTGAAAACAAACTTGAAGAATGGCTATGAAACGCAGAAATTCATTATTCTTGGAAAGACTAATTAACTTTTTCGTGATTTAGCCTTTTAGACAATAATGACAACAGTAGACAGTTGAGTTCATTATATCTTTGCAAATTAATTAACAGTGGTCTTTATCCCCGTAGGGATAAAGACCACATTTTTTTTATTTTCGTTTTCAACTTGGCTATCCATCAATATGGCGACAAAAAGGTTAATTTGAAATGGTATAGGTAAGGATTAAGGTTCTGTCGCATCTACAGCAACCTAGTAAAGCTTATTCAAAAAGGGTGTTTCTCTTTTGGCAAACAAGATTTATTATTATCTACCTTTGCTGCAATGGAATCTAAGCTACGTCATACCCTTAATCATCCGCCTGCTGCTTTTCGGGGCCTTTCGCTTTCGTGTTGGTAGTGATAGCGATCAGTTTTCTTTTTCCTGCTGATTTGCAGTTTAAATACCAATAGGCTAAACAACAAAGCTGGCGCTATGAAGACATGGAAGCTCCTTTATTGGTAAAAGTAGCAGCACTCTATCACGATATTGGAAAAATAAAACGGCCCGGATATTTTATTAAAAATCAGACAGGGCGTAATCCGCACGATGGTTTACCTCCTCAGGAAAGTGCTAAAATCATCATCAGCCACGTGGAAGAAGGCGTAAAACTTGCTAAAAAAGCCGGTTTGCCACTACTTCTGATCGACTTTATTCTTACGCACCATGGCACGACTCAAGCCGTCTATTTTTACCACAAACATTTACAACAAGTTAAAGAAGGCACAGAAGTAGACGAAGCTGCTTTCTGCTATGCAGGCCCTCGCCCTCGCAGTAAAGAAGAAGTCCTCTTAATGCATGCCGACTCCATAGAAGCAGCCTGTAAAAATTTAAAAGACCCCAGCGAAGAAGAACTTTATCAGCTGATTGATAAGATAGTCGATGGCAAGGTAGCCAGTGGGCAATTTCAGGAGGCCCTCATCAGCTTTCGCGAGCTTCACCCTTCCAAATTCAGCAGAACAAGATGATATTGTTGAACTCCAGGCGCTGGAGCTTTCGGAAGAGTTTGCCAGTATCTTGCGGGAAGTTCAGCACTTAGAGATGTTTGAGATTGACGGCGATAATGTCCTTCGCGCATCATAAGATTATCAGCTGGTTTATGCGACCCAAGTAGAGCAGTTTTTTATTGCTCACGCTGTGAGCGAACAGATGATTGAAGAAACAACCAACAACTACGAAGTCGTTGATCTAGGAGGAGGTGCCAAAGCGCATTGTTTCTATAGACGATGGCACCATTCACTACTTCTGCGAGGGTTCTTGTGGCTGTGGAAGCTATATCATTTTTGATGTCAATGAAAATACGCCTGAATTTCAGTCGGCTACTGGCAATTGGCATTCGTTCTCGAAGTATTAAGATCGTGGGTGAGTTACCAGTAGCCAATGACAGGCTATTGGTAGCTCACCCCGATTACTAGGAGGAGTTGAGCAGGGCTACATCTTGTACTCCGTAGGCGTCCCTTCCATTTCTTCTTCCGGCCCCTGCTGCTGCGCCGCTTCGATGAGAATATCGTCCATTCCTCGGCCGCGAACACTTGGCATCGGCAATGCCACCGCACCAAACAACTGTAGGTCTTCATCAAAGTGGCGGTAAAGCTCATCCAGAGGGATCGTGAAAGCCTCTTCGACGTCAAAATTATTGAGGTTGTCTACTCCCAGGATATCGGCGGCAATAAACTGCCCGAGCTGAAAATAAGCTTCCCACTGGATAGGATCAAAAAATTGATCGGCAGTAGACTCGTGAGGGAAGTCGGGGTTGTAAATTTTGTACTTGTAAGTACCATACTGGAACGCGTCTTTAAAAGCGGCATCATCCGGCCGACCGGTAGGGGCGGTCACCGTACTTTTGACGTAAACAAAAACGCCCGTCTTCTTCCCGCCAGGATAGTGGACAATCTCTTCTTCGCCTTCGTCGGAACAAACCTTTTCCCAAAGTTGGTACAAATCAGCAATAGCAAACCGCTTTTTGGAATAGCCGTGGCTAGGGTTGACCCGCATGATGTCTTCCGGGATGTTGTCGGGGCGGAAGCGGATATCAATTCCGAGTTCGTTGCGCGCGCGAACCGCTAGGTTTTCCAAATCAGCAAAAGTGAATTCAGGGTCTGCGCCGGCATCCACCGAGACGATGAGCTTGCATTGGCGACGGAGTAACTCCATGACGCCCAGGTTTTCAATGTGCCCCCCGTCACTGATGTTGATCATTTTTTTGTCGGTCCCGATGCGGCCCAATAATTCGTAGAAAAAATAGAACGGCCACCAGACTACTGGCCAGGTCGTTTTCAATCTTAGGGGGTTCCAGGTCCAGAAACCAAGGCGCAAATTGAAAATCGTCAAAAGGATACTAAGGAGCTTATTAGAGTAGGCTCCAAGTCCAGGATTGACCGCTGCTGCGGAAATAGTGACCGCCGCCGGTAAGGTCATCTGGCGGTAGCCGATGGTTTCTGCCGTAGGAACATACCCCACCAGTTTGGCACCGCAATACAGGGGAGAGAGTAGAAAATAATCGCTGGCTTTGGCTCCCTGAAAGTTAGGATCTTTGCTGGATTGTAGATTGAGGCAAGTATTGATTAAAGGATAAGGTGCGAGGTAATCCCGTACCTCATCACTCTGCGGCTGGCAAAGTTGGTGCAGGAGAATATTCTTATTCGCGGTTGCGAAGTGCAGGTATGCATCCGCTAGTTGCTTGCGGTAAAAACGGTGAAAACTGGTGGCGTTGGGGTTGGTAAACAAGCCCATTAGCACCAGGATAAAGCCAGCGGTTACAAAAAATAGCAGTTGCTCCGCATTGGGTGATTTCACCGATTGGAAGCTTTTGATCAAAGGCCAGCCAAAGGTGCTGAGGATGGCGATGACGACGAGGGTTTCTAGTCGATTAAATAAGTTAGAGCCGTCCAGCCGATAAACTTGTGCAATATTGAGCAGGTAGTGAAACACAAAAATGATTACGCCGCCATAAAAAAGCTCCGGCATCAACCATTGCCAGTGTAGCTGAAGCGCATCCGTGAAATCGATGGTAATCAAATCGTAGTAATCACAGAAAAAATAAGAGCCCACGACCAGTGCTACCAGGATAGCTGGACTAATCAGGCTCATTAAAAAACTGATCATAAAAGCAACGACCAAAGTAAGTTGATTCCAGATTTTTTCCAGGCCCGTGCCGGGAAAAAGATATTCTCCGTGGGAGCGCATATAGTGCAGATGCTCAGAAGCAAAAAGCTTGCCGTCTTGTCCTTTTTCTTTGGTGGTGGCTTGGATATAAGCCCCCGTGTAACCTCCCCCTGAAACGGTGCTCAGGTAGTCTGCCTGTTTGAGGATGCCAAATTTGTTAAGTGTTTTTAGAATACCCAGGTTGATCGTTGCGGAACGAATACCGCCGCCGGATAAGGCCAGGCCAAAACGATTGTCATTAAGCGCTGCGGCAAAATCATCGCCCATGATCTTTCTGCGTCGTTCTCTTAGGAGTTCGTCTTCGGCAGCAATGACGTCAGAGTAGGTGTTTTTTGCAGACATGCGTTGCGGGGTGTTTTTCTAAAAGAATAATGCAAGAAAAATAAAGAGGTTGTTAACCTCCAGTGTGGTGCTAGAGCGAAGAGGTAATCAATAAATCCAGATCCGTAGATTTTATAGAAAAACGCCGGCCAAGGTATTCGTTGGTCAGGCAGCCTTTGTAAGTGTATACGCCGTGGCGGAGGCCATAGTCTCCGAAAAGGACTTTCTCGATACTCTGAATATCGCCTGCTCTTTGTAGGATAGGTGTTAAAATATTGCTGGTAGCAATGGATGCCGTTCGGGCAATGCGCGAGGCCAAATTTGGGACACAGTAATGAATCACCCCGTGTTTGATAAAAGTAGGATGATCCAATGAGGTGACCCGCGAAGTGGCAAAGCACCCGCCCTGATCAATACTCACGTCGATGATTACGGCGCCATCTTTCATTTTTGCGACCATCTCTTCGCTTACCACAATCGGCGTACGACCGCTTTCCGAGTGCATCGCACCAATGACAACTTCCGCAGAAATCAATTCTCGTTCAAGGTAAACTGGATTGAGGGCACTGGTGTACAAGGGCCGCCCGACCTGGTTTTGAATTCTTTTGAGTTTGTAGATATTGTCATCAAAAATACGCACTTCGGCCCCCAGGCCTAATGCTGTTCTGGTAGCGTATTCTGCTACGATGCCGGCTCCAAGAATTACTACTTTGGCACTTGGTACTCCGGATATACCTCCCAGTAAAACGCCAGCACCGCCACTGGTATTCGATAATAATTCGCCCGCCGTAAGCATCGCGCTAATCCCCGCCATTTCGCTCATAATACGAACAATGGGAAAGTAGCCGGAATCATCTTTGATGTACTCCATCGCCAAGGCGATCACCCGCTTGTTTTTTAGCCGGTAGATGTATTCCGCATTGATGATGGGCAGCTGTAACGGAGAAATAAGCAGCTGGTTGGGCCGCATCAGGTCGATCTCGTCAAGGGTAGGTGGGGCTACCTTGATAATGACATCGGCTTTATAAACATCCTCAGGGCTGTAGGCGATTTCTGCCCCGGCTTCCGAATAATCGTGGTCGGAGAATTTAGATTTTTCTCCAGCTCCCGTTTCCATCACGATCCGGTGCCCGTGTCTGACCAGGGTACTGACCGAAGAGGGCACCAGGGCCACCCGGTTTTCCTGTAAGGTAATTTCTTTCGGAAGTCCGATGTACAAATGTCGCTGCCTGGTACTGCGTTGCAAGGTCTCCGATTGGGTCATTAATTGACCTTCGGTGAACTCTTTTGGCACGGGGATTTTTTTCTCCTTATCACTCATGTATCAAAAATAGGATTTTCCAACAGGATAATCGCAAACTTGGGGCAATTAGCTGGAATTTCTCTTCAAAAATAGGGTATATCTGCCGAATTGAGGAATGTTGAAATTTTTACCTATTTGAACTGGAAGAATAGGCAGAAAATAGGCCGATTTTTCGTATTTTTGCAGGAATGGATACAAAGGAAAATCTAAGAGACAGCAAGGGCCAGCAAATGGATTACGGCGCTAATAATATTACCGCCCTGGAAGGGTTGGAAGCCGTACGTAAAAGGCCCGGAATGTACATCGGTAGTACCGATACCAAAGGCCTTCATCACCTGGTTTGGGAGGTTGTAGATAACTCGATCGATGAGCACCTCGCAGGGTACTGTAGTACGATTGATGTTATCATCGAAGAAGACAACTCGATCACTGTCAAAGATGATGGTCGGGGTATTCCTACTGGCATGCACACCAAGCTGAAAAAATCAGCACTGGAGGTCGTAATGACCGTACTGCACGCCGGGGGTAAGTTCGATAAGGACACCTACAAGGTTTCCGGTGGTCTGCACGGTGTAGGGGTAAGTTGTGTGAATGCACTTTCCAGCACATTGCGTGCAGAAGTGCACCGGGAAGGTAAGGTCTTCGAGCAAATCTACCACCAGGGTAAACCGGAGGGAGATGTGAAAGTAATCGGAGAAACCGCTGACCGTGGTACGATTATTACCTTCTTGCCCGATCCGGAAATCTTCCGGGAAGAGCGTGTCTATAAATACGAAACCTTAGCCCACCGCTTGCAGGAATTAGCCTACCTGAATTCTGGCCTCACCCTGACCCTTAAGGATATGCGGTCCAAGGATGAGAAAGGAGAGTTCCGGGGCGAAACCTTCTACTCTGAAGGTGGTTTGAAGGAGTTCGTCCTGTTTCTTGATCAAAACAAGCAGCCTATTACGGACAACCCTATCCACGTTACCGGCAAGGAGGATAACGTAGAGGTAGAGGTAGCTTTGCAGTACAATACCTCGTACACGGAGAATATTTATTCCTTTGTGAATAATATCAATACGCGCGAAGGAGGTACTCACGTAAACGGATTCCGCCGGGCTGTCAACCGTATTTTTGCCAAGTATGGCGAAGACAACGGGATGTTTAAAAAGCTGAAGTTCAAAATCACGGGAGAAGATTTCCGCGAAGGACTTACAGCGATCGTTTCCGTAAAAGTACCTGAACCTCAGTTCAAAGGTCAGACCAAAGGAGAACTAGGGAATAGTGAAGTCACGGGGATCGTGTCACGAGCAGTAGGGAATGCCATCGGCGTTTTCCTGGAAGAAAACCCTAACGAAGCCAGGCGAATCGTTGATAAAGTGATCCTCGCCGCTACGGCCCGCCACGCAGCTCGGAAAGCGCGCGAAATGGTTCAGCGCAAGAACGTGCTCACTGGTAGTGGCTTGCCGGGTAAATTGGCGGATTGCTCGTCTCGTTCACCAGAGGCTTCGGAATTGTACCTCGTGGAGGGTGATTCGGCCGGCGGTACCGCCAAGCAAGGACGGGATCGTACTTTTCAGGCCATCCTGCCACTACGCGGAAAAATCCTCAATGTAGAGAAAGCCTTAGAATATAGGATTTACGAGAATGAGGAAATCAAGAACATGTTTACGGCGCTTGGCGTGCGTATCGAAGAAAATAATGATGGGGAGCGCATTCTTAATATCGAAAAGCTGCGCTATCACAAGGTAATCATCATGTGTGATGCCGACGTTGATGGTAGCCACATTGTGACCCTTATTCTTACTTTCTTCTTCCGCTATATGCACCGTCTTATTCAAAACGGCTATATCTACATTGCTAAGCCACCCCTTTATCAGGTGCGTAAAGGCAAGCAATTCCAGTACTGCTGGACAGAAGAAGAGCGCCAGGCGGCTGTTGCCCACTATACGGAAGGTGGAGCTTCGGAGAACAGTATCAAAATCCAGCGCTACAAAGGTCTTGGAGAGATGAACGCTGAGCAGTTATGGGAAACTACCATGGATCCGGATACCCGTATCCTGGAACAAGTAACCATCGAAGATGCCCGCGGTGCCGACGATGTGTTCTCGATGCTGATGGGAGACGAAGTACCTCCTCGTAGAGCTTTCATCGAAGCCAATGCGAAATACGCGAAGATTGACGTGTAAGCCACCTCGGTTTTTGTGTTAAGTGAGCGTATCAAATACTAATGATATAATCGATCCCGAACTTTGCTTTTGCAGGGTTCGGGATTTGTTGTTTTTACCCTTGGAATAACTTCGTATTCTATATCTTTATAGAAGAAAAATGAGAAAAGCATGTACAAATTCACGACCCTACTATTATCCTTCTGCTTGGTTGTACTAAGCAATTGTTCCAGTGAACAATCAAACGCGAAAGAACCTGCAGCGCAAGAAGCAGCGAAGGCAGAAGAAGTAACAGAGATTGCCGATCCTGAGCCTCCCGCAACATTGAGCACTCCTGCTGAGGCAGAAAACCAGATGGCCACCAATGAACAACCCGATGCCGATAGCAAGGATATTGATCACCCCATCCAGCCCGGTAAACACAGCTTTACCCTCCAGTGGATTAGCTGGGAGAAGCCAGGTCTGGTACAAGTCGAGTTTTTGGCCGAGAACAAATACCAGGTGAAAGGAGAGCAAAAAGGAGCAGAGAACGGAGATTTTGCCTCGATCGATGGCGTCCTGACTTTCGTTGGTGAACAAACTTTTCAGTTTGATGGAGAACTCGTTTCCCGGGTTTCCTTCTTGAACGGTGGCGAAACTTGCGTAAAAAAAGGTCCATTACATTTTCGGGCTACGGGTACGCGCAAGTATTGGCGTTTGCAGGAAAAAGACAACTGTGAAGAAGGGGATGCGGTGGATTATTTTGATATTTATTTCTAAAACAAGCTCACATACCCAAAGTGCACCTTAGGTGCGCCGAAATCAAAAGGCTGCTGATCCTGGCGACCCAAGGCCAGGCTTAGGCCAAATAGCCCCGCTCTGGTCTCGAAAGTGATGCCCGCGCCCAAGCCCTGGTACCATAACACGGTATCAATTTCTGGCGGACTGTTAAGAGAGGCGTTATCTACCCTGGCCCAGTCGAAAAAGCTGTAGAGGTAGGAATTCGTAGTGAGCAAGAAGCGATATTCCAGCGTAAGCAAACCAAAATTGGTCGCGAAAATACCTTCTTCGTCGAAACCGCGGAGTAATTGGTTGCCGCCAATGCGGAACTGTTCATTGGCCAACACGGGTTCCGGTGCCAGAATGACCGCTCCCCTAAACGCCGTTTTGATCACGCCACGTTGGCCAATACTTTGGTAGCGAGCCAGGTTGGTCTCCAATCGATACTGAGCACTCCGCAGGGTGAGACTATCGTAGAGGTTATCCAGCCCAACGGCTTCAATTTCGGCATTTCGGCGGATGGTTTTCTGCCCCACCCCGGCAGATAGTTGCCATTCCCATCCTTTGGTTGGGTTGTTGCGATAGTCGAGTTGGTTGAGATTGAAGCGCAGTCCGAAGGTTCTTCGCCGTACATCAAGGGTATCCGGTAAGCGGTCGAATTGCTGGATTTGGATACTATCGATGCTGAGCAGGTTGGTTTGGTTTTGCGCTACAAAAGCCTGTACGCTTCGTCCGCCACTCAGGAGGTAGTCAATACCGAGTTGCCAGTTGAGATTAATAAAATTCGTGTCGCGTTTATACAAATTCAGTTGGGCGTCCACGCCAAAGGGTAGGTTGAGGAGGTAGGGGTAGTTAAAGGCCAGGTCTAACTCCTGGGTCAGGGGGCGAAGTTGCTCAAAGGCGACCTCCACGCGCTCACCTTTACCCAATGCGTTTTGGAGGGCACCGTCCAGCTGAGCAGTCACCAGCAGTCGCCCGGTTTGCTGACTTTGGGGAAGTACGCCCACGATAAAATCAAAGCGACTGGCTTTCTTGGGAGCAAGTTTCAGGATCAACCGGGCCTGGTCACCAATAAATTGTACCCGCGGCGCTTCCTGTAATTGCACAAAGGGCAGTTCTTGAATACGTTGTTGAACCTTTCTGATCAAAGACTCGTCGTAGACCTGCCCCGGAAATAGTCCCAGGTGGCTGTGCAAGTAGGTTTTGCTAATCTGTGCTTCGCCGGTAAGGTCTATTTTTTCAAAAAAAATCAAAGGCCCTCTGTTTATCGTGATTTTAGCGTCCAGTTCACCCGGAGCTTGCCATTGTATACTGTCCAGCATCACTTGGGCGAAAGGGAAACCATTGTTGGCGGCGATCCCGGCCAATTGCTTTTGCAGTTGTAGCCAACGATTAATCTCCAGTGGTTTGTCACTGTAGAGGCGACTGCGAAAACCAGCCTTGCTGAGCCATTCTTTGGGGATGTTGCCTCCGGAGAGGGTAAGCCAGCGGTAAAGTGGCCCACTGTGCACAATGGCCGTGTAGCGATTGTTGTTACGTAACAAGGTGTCGGTCGAAGCCTCTAAATAACCTCCTTCGTGGAGTTCTTGCAGGAAGGCGTCAAGGCCAGTACTCAATTGCAAGCTATCGGTA
>Ga0102812_10003449_pt1 | contig 10355 bp, 7 predicted proteins | sample ColrivemetaGS713_FD_79334 | JGI IMG/M metagenome (GOLD analysis project Ga0102812, IMG submission 79334) | Estuarine microbial communities from the Columbia River estuary - Flood tide ETM metaG S.713 | ecosystem: Environmental > Aquatic > Marine > Intertidal zone > Estuary | place: USA: Columbia...
AGCCTGCGCATCTGGTTCCCAGGCACTGGCGGCGGCCCGCAACAAGATATTGTCCGGGGAGTGTGAAGTGGCCCTGGTAGTAGGTGCCGACACCACGCCCAAAGGCTTCCTGGCGCCGGCGGGGGGATACCGGCCGGAAGACCCCGACTGGGTACGCTTTTACCTGGGTATAACCAACCCCACCTACTTTGCCCTTTATGCGAGGCGGCGTATGGACGTGTACGGGGACACTCTGGAGGACTTCGCGGCGGTCAAGGTCAAGAACTCCCGCGTGGGAGCCAAAAACCCCAGGGCCCGTTATCGCAAATGCTTCACCGCCGAAGATGTTGCCGCCTCAGCCATGGTGGCTGACCCATTGCGGCTGATGGATATCTGCGCCACCAGTGACGGGGGTGCCGCGCTCATCGTGTCCAGCCTCGACTATGCCCGTCGCCACGGCCGCGCCGAAGCACCCCGGGTGGCAGCGATATCCACGGTAACCCCGACCTTTGCCAGCGCGGTGGTCGAGATGCCCGACATTGCGACTGACTCTGCCGCTGCCCCCGGCGTGGAAGCAATCAGCTATCGTTCCACCCTGCCCCTGAAAGCCTATGAGGAAGCCGGCATCGGCCCCGAAGATATCGATCTGGCGGAGGTCTATGACCTGTCGACAGCGCTGGAACTGGATTGGATAGAAGATTTGCTACTGGCGCCAAGAGGTGAGGCCGCCGCTCTGCTGCGTGCCGGGGATACTGCCCTGGGTGGCAGGATACCCGTTAACGTCTCCGGCGGCCTGGCCTGCTTCGGTGAAGCGGTGCCGGCCCAGGCTATTGCCCAGGTCTGCGAGCTGACCTGGCAATTGCGTGGCGAGGCCGGTGACCGCCAGGTAGCCGGTGCCCGGGTGGGCATCACCGCCAACCAGGGCCTATTCGGCCACGGCAGCTCGGTAATCGTCAGGCGTTGAGACCGGCGACGACTCGCTGACTGAGGGGCCCTGACCCTGCGGGTGCTCACCACCGGATGCCCGCTCCAGATAGGCGATAAGGTCAGCCCGCTGCTGGGGATCGGGCACCCCCAGACTCATCATCGTCGAGTCCGGGAACATCGCCATGGGGTTTTCCAGCCAGGCGTACATCAAGCGCGGCGTCCACACAAAAGTCGCTTCACGAAAGGTCTGCGAATAATCCCCAAAGCCAGGCTGCTTGCCCGCCACCCGCCCGAATATCCGATGCAGGTTGGGGCCGTTATTGTGACCCATGAGCGGCTCCGGATAATGACAGGTCCGGCACTGGGCAAACACCAGGCGACCGCGTGTGGCATCGCCACCCGCAGACAGTGATGTCGGTTCCCGCGTTTCCCCCGGTCCCGCCACTACAAGCAGCAGAACTCCGACAAGGCTGGCAATTCTGGCCCTCATGAGCGCGGATCCACCGCGACGGCAGTGCCGGCGCGGCGGCCAAAATAAGTGCAATCACCCACCGACAGGCCACTGGCGATATACGGCGCACCGGGCAGTCCCGAACTGGTGCGGCCGGCGGCGTAGAGGCCGGGTATGTGTGCCCCGAAACTGTTGAGCACCTGGCCCGACAGGCCGGTATGGAGGCCGCCAAAGGTATGGGCCGGAAAGAACGCTTTGTCTACTGACAGGTTCCAGCAGCGGTAGGGCGGGCCCTGCAGCGGTCGCAGGTATTGTCGGTCTTTTTGAAACAGGCAATCCTCACCATTGGCAGCGTGCCTGTTGTAATAGGCCACCGTGTCCTGCAAGGCACCGCGCGGGAAATCCAGTTGCTCGGCAATATCGCCAATGGTGTTGCCCTGGGCGGCCAGCGGGAAATTATCCTGCGGCCCGGGGAAGTTGCTGCGCTGGTCGGTGATCAGCCAGGCGCGTCCCTGCTGGTGGTAAGCGATGGCATCGCCCAGTACGCCGTGGTACGAATCCTCGGCGATAAAGCGCTGGCCGGAGCTGTTGACGACAATCCCGGACAGCACATTGTCGGGCGGATACAGTGGGGCAATCGCGAAGCCCTGATCCATGCGCAGGGCCACCGCGCCAGCGCCTATACCCATATTGATGCCGCTACCCAGGTCGCCGGCATTGCCCCAGGGCACCGAGCAATCGTAGAGTCGTGGCGCGTAATTGCGCACCATCTCCCGGTTATGGATGAAACCACCGCAGGCCAGCACCACCCCGCGGCGGGCGCGAATGGACTTGTGCCGCCCGTCGATCACCACCTGCATGCCGAGCACCCGGCCGTCACTGGCAACCACCAGGCGCTCACCGGCAACCCCCGCCTGCATGGTCACGCCCAGCTTGCGCAGCCGCGCCAGCAATACCGCCATCAGATGACGACCACCGTTCATGCCAGGCTGCCCGGGCACATGCCCCCTGGGGGCAGGCTCAGCTATATCGCGCGAGGGCCAGGCCAATTCATTGCCCGAAAAATACAGGGACGCATCATCCATAGGTACGCCTTTGGCGGCGCTGAACTTCTCACTATATTTGACGCCCTGCTCCAGCAACCAATCGAAATGGGCGGGGCTGTCTTCACAATACAGGCGCACCTTTTCCTGCTGCGGGTGTGGCCCTCCAGCCAGGGTAATGAAACGGTACATGTTCTCAAGGTCATCCTGCACACCAAGGGAGCGCTGCAGGGCAGTGCCGCCACCGGCATACACCACCCCGGCAGACATTGCCGAGGAGCCACCGAATTTCGGCAGTGATTCGATCACCATAACCTGTGCGCCCGCGGTGCTGGCTTCTATAGCGGCACTGGCACCGGCTGCTCCCGATCCTGCCACCAGCACATCGGTCCTGATGTCCCAATTCGACAGCTGCGCCGCCGGCTGGGCACTGCTGTCGACGGCCAGCGGAGCGATGGCCGCCGCACCGAGAGCGGCAACCAATTCGCGCCTGCGTATCCCAGCGGGGCCGGTTGGCTTACTCATAAAATCTCCCGCTCAGCCCTGGCGAATATATTCGAGTTGCCCGTCGACCATATAAGTTCGGTGACGGGGCCCTTGGGCATCGATATTTTCCTGGGCATAGCCCGCATCGCCATCGTAAAGAAAGCAGATACCATCCTCGACGAACACCATACGCGGTGCATATTGGATAGCCTGCCGGGCAGACGCCCGCTCATGGGCCTGCTGGCAGCTCAGGCAATCGGCGATATCCACCAGGCTGACATAGGTCGGCGGCATCAGGCGAAACGGATGTTCCCGGTCGGCCAGTTCGGCGAAGGCAACCTCCGGCCGCACCCAGCGGTGATCTGAAATTTCTCCGCCGTCCACAACAACGTCCTGGCCCGGCTCGAGCACCGTGAGGAAAAACCAGGTTGCGTAGCGGCGCTTGGCACCTTCGGGCGTGGTCCAGTGGGACAGGTAGGCCAGTTGGCGGGGGCAGACCTCCAGCCCGGCCTCTTCGCGAGTTTCTCGAATGGCGGCGTTGAGCGCTGCCTGGTAGGCATCCCGATCCGATGGGTAATCCGCTTCGTCCACCTTGCCGCCGGGAAATACCCACATACCGCCCATGTGTTTGACCGCCTTGCTGCGCTGCACCAGCAGCACCTCCAGCCCCTCGTCACCGTCGCGCACCAGCACCACCGTGGCGGCCGGGTATACCGGCTCGGTACTCTCACTCATTTCCAACATGGCAGGCTCTCGTAAAAACTGTTGCAGTGCGCGTTAATCCGCAGCGCTGGCTCAAGGGTAGAAACGGCTGATGGTATCGATTACGCAGGCGGGCCGGTCGCCGCCCTCTATGTCTATCGTCATGCGCACCACCGCCTGCACCCCGCCCTTCACTTCCTCAGCGCTGATAAGTTCGCCACCACCGCGCACCCGGCTGCCCACCGGCACCGGGGCCGGGAATCGCACCTTCTCGCAGCCATAATTGACCCCCATGGAAACATTGTGAACCTCCAGGATTTCAGGCAGGAACAGGTTCGCCAGGGACAGGGTCAGATAGCCGTGCGCGATGGTTGTGCCAAAAGGCCCCTGGGCTGCCCGCTCAGGGTCCACATGAATCCACTGGTGGTCGCCGGTGGCATCGGCAAACAGATTGATGCGCTGCTGGTCAATTTCCAACCACTGGCTGTAACCCAGGTGCTGCCCCACTGCCGCCAGCAAGGCGGCGGGCTGTTCAAACGTTGTCATGCTGTCTCCAGGCTCCTGTCCATGGCCGTTGGGGCTGTGACTATAACACCCGTCGCAGCGATGATTAAGCAATCTGCCTCGATCCGGCCTGACATCCGGATTGGCAAGGCGGGGAGGCTTGGTTATAGTTGCGCCCCTGACCAAATCAGATAAGGAAATAGTGAGATGGATATCGGCGACCTGGATATTAATGCCCTGCTAGAGACCTACGTGATCCCCTGGGGCCTGAAGATCATTCTTGCCGTGGCGATCTTCTACATTGGCCGCATAGTGGTCAGCGTCGTGATCAAAGTGGTCAAAAAGCTGATGCTGGCCCGGGCAATGGACGCGATCCTGATCAGCTTCCTGACCTCTATCCTGCGCCTGGTGCTGCTGCTGTTTGTCGTCATCGCCGCCCTGAGCCAACTCGGGATAGACACCACGTCGCTGGTTGCTCTGCTGGGTGCCGCAGGTCTGGCGATTGGCCTGTCGCTGCAAGGCTCCCTGTCTAACCTGGCTTCCGGGGTCATGCTCATTATTTTCCGCCCGTTCACTAAAGGCGACTTCGTAGAGGCCGGCGGGGCCACCGGAGTGATCGAAAAGATCAACATCTTCACCACCACCATGACCACTCCGGACAACAAGGAGGTCATTATCCCCAACGGCGCCATCCTGGGCGGTAATATCACCAACTTCTCGGCCCGCCCCACCCGCCGTGTCGATATGGTGTTTGGCATTTCCTATGACGATGACATCCGCAAAACCAAACAGGTGCTGAAAGACATTCTCGCCGCTGACGAGCGAATCCTGAAAGATCCTGCCCCCGTGGTCGCGCTGGGCGCTCTGGCCGATTCCAGCGTCAATTTCCTGGTGCGCCCCTGGGTCAAGACCGAGGATTACTGGAAGGTCTTCTGGGACACCACCGAGACGGTGAAGCTGCGCTTCGATGCGGAAGACATCACCATCCCTTACCCGCAGATGGATATGCATATGAAACAGGCTGCGCAACAGCCTGAAAAATAACCCGATTGACTGCTGTGCGGGCGCGGCGAGGCTTTATTTCGCCGCAGCCCGATTAATGCCAGTTTTTCGCTCTCGTACATAGTTACGTTGTGATATAAAGATTGCTGATTTTTCACCTGCGCAACAGCCTCGCACAAAGCGCGGGGCTGCCGTTCTGCAACCCAAAAGCATCGACGACAACGTGGCAAATAAAAGCAAGCAATTAGTGATTTCCCTGGCAATGCTCGCCGGGGCGACGGCGGTCAGCGCGCTGCTGTATTTCACCAGACCGCCATCCCAGATAGCCGAGCCGGAGCAGGTTGCGGTGACTGTGGATGTTGCGGTGGTAGTAAGGGAGACCCTGCGCATCCCTGTTCAGGCCCAGGGCACCGTGACACCATTGCAGGCCACTGACCTTCGCGCGGAAGTCAACGGTCGCATCATCGAGGTAGCCGATGGCTTTAATGTCGGTAATTTTGTCGCTCGAGATGAGGTGTTGCTGCGCATAGACCCCCGAGACTACCAATCCGCCCTGCTGCGCGCTGAGGCTGCCCTGAAATCCGCAGAAAGCATCCTGGCCCAGGAGAAGGGCCGCGCGGAAGTTGCTTCGCGGGAGTGGAGCAAGCTGCCCAAGGGCGCTCAACGCAGCGAAGAGGCAAAGAATTTATACCTGCGCAAGCCCCAACTGGCGCTGGCCGAGGCCGAGCTGTTGTCAGCCCTGGCCGGCGTGGACACCGCCCGGAATAACCTGGATCGCACCGTCATCCGCGCACCCTACGACGCCCTGATTGAACAAAAACACAGCGAACTGGGCCAGTTCGTTACAGCTGGTACAGCACTGGTCGACCTGTTTTCGGTGGAGAGCGCTGAAGTGCGTCTACCTATCCCACAAAGCAAACTGGATTACCTGGAACTGCCGGGTCTGCATGGCTATCAAGCCGGTGCGCAGATAGATCTCTACACGGACGTGGGAGGCCAGATCAAGCACTGGACGGCGCAACTGGATCGCACCGAAGGGGTGCTTGATGAGCGTTCGCGAGTGCTGTACACAGTAGCGCGCATTGATGACCCCTACAGCATTGCGAACCCGGGCAGCGAACCCCTGCGAGTAGGCAGCTTCGTCAACGCCAACATCCAGGGGCGTGAACTGAAAAATATCGTGGTGCTGCCGCGCCACGTACTCCGCGCCGGCAGCTATGTATGGGTAGTGGACGATTCCATGCACCTGCGCAATCGCAAGGTTACCACCCTGCGCACCGGCGGTGACAAGGCGTACATCAGCGCTGGCCTGGACGACGGCGACCTGGTATCACTCACCAACCTGGATAATTCCTTTGCCGGGGCAGTAGTAGAGATCGTTTCCAGAACGCCCAGTAACCTGCTGGATGAGTTGGCCCTTCCCGCAGCCAGGGATGAACCCGAGCTGAGCAAGGCGCCGGGCAAAGAGCCCGAACCAACCGGACCAGCGGAGGGCTGATGAACCCCGCACATCGCAAGGGGCCTATCGCCTGGTTCGCCTACAATCCGGTAGCCGCTAACCTGCTGATGCTGATCATTATGACGGTGGGCCTGGGCTCTGCTTTCAATATCCAGCGCACCATGCTGCCCGCCATTGACGTGGAAATGATCATGATCACCATGGCTTACCCCGGAGCGGCGCCCGAGGAAGTAGAACAGGGCATCGTGCTGAAGATTGAAGAGGCTATCAATGATGTTGAAGGCATCAAAAGGGTAGAAGCAGATGCGCTGGATTCCTTTACCAGAATTTTTATCGAGCCCCGTGAGGGAGTAGACCTGGGCAAATTACTGGACGATGTCCAGAACCGGGTCGATGCAGTGCAACACTTCCCCGAAGAAGCGGAGCAGCCCATCATCCGCCAGCCCGAGATACTCTACCCCGCACTGACGCTCCAGGTGTCTGGCGATGTTGGGGAGCGCAGCCTGAAATCCCTGGCAGATGAGATACGCCGCGAGCTGCTAAGCCATCCCGAGGTATCATCGGCCCAGGTGATTGGCGCCCGGGACTATGAGATCTCCATTGAAATCTCCGAACCTCTGCTGCGCGAGTACCACCTCACTCTCGGTGAAGTAGCCCGCACCATCAGGGAATCTTCACTGGACCTCCCGGCAGGCTCCATACAGACTGAGAATGGCGATATCATGCTGCGCACCCTGGGTCAGGCCTATGTGCAGCAGGATTTCGAGTCCATCGTATTGCGAACCTGGCCCGATGGCACCCGCTTGCTGCTGGGCGACATCGCTACGGTGAACGACGGCTTTGTAGACGGGCATGGGTTTTCGATGTTCGATGGCAGTTATTCCCTGGGTATCAATGTCTATGCCATGGGCAAGCAGGACATCATTGATACCGCCCGGGTGGTGAAAGAATACATGGCCGAAAAACAGGCCCAACTCCCCGAGCGCGTCAGCCTGGAGATCTGGTCGGATATTACCTACTACCTGAACGGCCGGTTGTCGATGATGTTCAAGAACCTGGCCATGGGTGCACTGCTGGTATTTATCGTTCTCGCCTTGTTCCTGGAGATCAAACTCGCCTTCTGGGTGATGCTGGGTATCCCTGTTTGCTTTCTTGGGGCCATGGCAATGATCAGCACGCCCTACATCGATGCCAGTCTTAACATGATCAGTATTTTCGGTTTCATCCTGGTCCTGGGCATTGTCGTTGATGACGCGATCATCATGGGCGAAAGCGCCTACTCGGAAGTTGAGCAACACGGCCATAGCATTGAGAATGTGGTCAATGGCGTTTACCGGGTTTCCACTCCCGCGACCTTTGGTGTGCTGACCACGATTGTCGCTTTCATGCCCACCCTGTTCGTGGACGGTGTATTCGGCGCCTTCCCCGAGGCCTGTGGTTGGGTAGTGGTGCTTTGCCTGTGCTTCTCACTGGTGGAGTCCAAGTGGATACTGCCGGCGCATCTTGCCCACAGCACGCCCTCCCGTAACCGTATACTGCTGTCCGTTGACCATATACAGGAAGCCGTCAATCGTCGGCTGAGCCACTTTGTGCAATTCAGCTACCAGCCATTTATGCAGCGCTGCGTGGATAATCGCTATGCCACCCTGGCCTTTTTCCTGGCCTTGCTGATCCTGTGCAGCGGGCTTATTGCCGGCGGCGTGGTACGTACCATCCTTGCTCCCGACGCCCCCGGCGAATTCATCAAGGCGGAGCTGCGCATGGCCCAGGGCACACCCGAGGAGCGCACCCGGCAAATCATGCTGGCAATGGTCGCTGCGCTACAGCAGGTTGAAGACGATTATCAGCGCGAAAATGGCAACCAGCACAAATTGCTGGCCCATGTCGGCGCCTTCGGCTTCGAGCGCATTAATGGGCAGATAGACGTTGAGCTTACCCCTGGCGATGACCGCCCACTGGACACCCGCGACATTGAGCAGCGCTGGCGCGACAATGTCGGCAATATTCACGGCGCGGAAGTACTGGCGATAAGCAGTTCGGACGGCCCCGGTTTTGGCCCGGCCATTTCTTTCGACCTGATGCACAAGGATTTTCCCACCCTGCGAGCAGCTTCCGCAGAATTGGAGGAGCGACTGCATCACTATGCAGGACTCTACGATATTCGCAATGGCGCCAGCGATACCGCTGATGAGTTTCACCTGGACATTCTGCCGGAAGCCGAATCACTGGGGCTGAGCCGCCTCGATCTTGCCAGCCAGGTGCGCCACGCCTTTTACGGTGCCGAAGCCCAGCGGGTACAGCGCGGCCCGGATGAAGTAAAAGTCATGGTGCGCTACCCCAGGGCTGACCGGGAAATGACCAGCAGCCTGAACGATATGTATATTCGCACCCCACAGGGTGATGAAGTTCCGTTTGGCTCAGTCGCCAGCCTGGATATCGCCCAGGGACTGCTGAAGGCAACGCACATAAACTTTCAGCGGGCCTCCGAGGTTACTGCTGAAGCGAACAAGGCAATCGTGGAGCCCTCCCGGGTAATGGATGAAATTGCCAGCGATGTCCTTCCACAGCTTATGCAAAAGTACCCGGGGCTGAGCTATCGACTGTCCGGCCTTGCCGATGAGGAAGCGAAATTGGCGACGAGCCTGCAGGTAGGCTTTGGCCTGGCCCTGTTCGGTATCTACGCGCTGCTGGCGATACCCACCCGCTCCTACATGCAGCCGCTGATTATTATGGGCGTGATCCCCTTCGGTATTATCGGCGCTCTCGTGGGACACTGGGTTACCGGTCACCCCCTGAGCATGATGTCGATGATGGGGGTTATCGCCCTCAGTGGTGTGGTGGTAAACGACAGTTTGTTATTGGTTGATTATGCGAACAAGTCCATTGCCGAAGGCATGGACCGGTATGAAGCCGTTAGCCAGGCTTGCGTGCGCCGGTTCCGGGCGATCATGCTGACCTCGCTGACGACCTTTATCGGCCTTTTACCGATGCTGATGGAGCGCAGCACCCAGGCCCAGGTGATGGTTCCCATGGCCATCTCCCTGGCCTTTGGCATTGTGTTTGCAACCGTCATCACCCTGCTGCTGGTGCCCAGCCTGTACATGGTGCTGGAAGACCTGGATCGCTGGTGGGGTCGCCGGAGCGAGCGCAGTCGCGAGCTGGAGCCGACCTAGGGCACCATCCCACAACTGATACAGCGCATATACAGGTGCCGCGGATCCTGCAGGCTCGCCAACTCAGCTGCAGCCTCAGTCACCGGGGCCAGTAACTGCACCAGGCTCGCTACCATTGGTAATTGGCTCCACCCGTTGATACTACCGACCCGTTCCGCCAGGCGTTGCAACAACAACTCCTCGGTGGACCGGGGTAGCTCGACATATTCCACTTCATAGTCCTTGAGGCCCACGCGGGTCGCCGCCGATGCTATAGCGTCTTCCAGACCGCCCAGCTTGTCGACCAGCTTCAGATCCAGTGCATCTGGCGCACCCCAGACCTGGCCCTGGTCAAGCGTCGACGCGGTCTCAAGGTCGAGGTCGCGCCCCTGGGCAACCAACTTCACAAACTGCCCATAGTTGAACTGCACGCCACTGGCCAGCGCATCGGCCAGCTCTGGATTCAGCGGCCGATCCAGGCGCAACGAACCTGCCAGGTCGGTGGTGCCTACACCGTCGGTATAGATACCCATGCGCTGCAGCAGCCGGTCAAAGGTGGGGAACGCCGCGAACACCCCGATACTGCCGGTGATTGTGCTGGGCGTTGCCCAGATTTCATCGGCTTCGGCGGCGATGTAGTAGCCGCCGGA
>Ga0102812_10003452_pt1 | contig 10351 bp, 9 predicted proteins | sample ColrivemetaGS713_FD_79334 | JGI IMG/M metagenome (GOLD analysis project Ga0102812, IMG submission 79334) | Estuarine microbial communities from the Columbia River estuary - Flood tide ETM metaG S.713 | ecosystem: Environmental > Aquatic > Marine > Intertidal zone > Estuary | place: USA: Columbia...
AGCCAGAGCCCACTTATTAATCGATTTTATAAGCTTTTCCAAGGATTTTTCTTAAGTTGTTTGTTCAAACTTAAATATATATCGCCTTTTTATTTATGGAAATTACAGGAAAGTATACTTTCCTCCATTTTTCCTATGGCACCAAGGTGTTGGTTTGCTTTGACGCTGGAGAATTTTCTAATAATCTAAGTTCCAACACAGTCCAAATTCATCAGTTAGTTCTTTATTGTTTACAGAGGCATTATAGATGCTAGTATCAGTTTCTGTATTGATAACGGATTGTACATCGTATAGTTGAATTAAATCATTCACATTGTCCACAAAATGATCTTGGCAGATGTCATTTATGATTTGAAGCAGTGTTGCCTGATCTTTAATAGGTGGTGCATAGAAATTTCTTCTTTGTAACTCAACAATAATATGTACTATAAATAATGGTTTATACTCCCTCCAATGACAAAGTATCTCTAGTAGCACTTCTGGATTAATAATATAAAGGTTCTTTTTGTGTATCTGTTTCATTTACACATCAATGTTATTCCAAGCGCTTGTGAATGTATAATAATTTGTGAGAAATTATAGTTTCACTTGATTTGGTATCTGAAAAACCCTGGTTTTAATCATTAAACATTCAAAAAAGATTGTAAGAATTTAACCAAGACACTAGTTTCTTATATACAGAGAATTGCCGTTTTGGCTCACTTTATATGTTTTTAAATTGCAACGAGCTGGGCCCGTTAGCAAACTGCTATTAAATGAAAATGTAGAGGCGCAGCACGTTATAAAAGCAGTATCTGACTCGGTTCCACATCTCAATTGGAGGGTTTTGGGGTCTATGTGTATTTGCGAGCATTCACGCTCAGACTCATAGGTGCACGTCCTTTCTATAGCGTAATATAGGTCGTCGTAATTGTGTATCAAGTAGATGCCTTTATTGCCTTGATTTATAACGATGTATTCACCTAAATTTCTAAGATTATAGTATTCGGGCAATTCCATGTTTATGGTCATATTAACGTTGGCGTCAGGCACAAAGCAATCTCCAGTATAAGGATTTTCGTCTTTGCAGGAAGGGGATAAAAAACAGAATAAAATGAATAGGGAAAGGATTTTTTTCATTTCTCGTAGGTATAAAATCCTTTACCTGTTTTTCTACCAAAGTATCCTGCTTGCACTATCTTTTGCTGAATACGATTTGGTCTAAACTTAGGATCGTAATTAAATAGCTCGTACATAGATTGGGTAACAGAAAGATTAGTTTCTACACCTATAAGATCCATCAGCTCAAAAGGACCCATTTTAAAACCACTGGCACGCACAAGGTCATCTATTACTTCGTAACTGGCTACATTTTCTTCAGCTATTTTAAGGCCTTCTACATAAAAATTTCGGGCTACTCTATTCACGATAAAACCGGGAGCATCTTTGGCTACAATACAAGTCTTATTTACACTGGCTACGTAGTTTTTTGCAATTTGCAGTACCTCCGAAGAGGTTTGTTCTGCACTTATTACTTCTACTAGTTTCATAATGTGAGCAGGATTAAAATAGTGTATGCCAACGACTTGTGTTGGATAAGCAAAGTTAGCTGCAATTTGTGTTAGGGGTATAGATGATGTGTTGGAGGCATAAACAGTAGATGGACCATTTATTTCTGCTAGTTGGGAAAGAACAGTGATTTTTACATCCAGTTTTTCTACAATAGCTTCTATAACCAGGTCGACTTCTACATCGGCTATATTGTTAGAATAACAAATATTTTCATGTGTAGTGGCAACACTTTCTGCATCTATTTTACCTAATTCAAGGGCTTTTGATAGATTACCAGTAATGCTAGTTTTTGCAATTTGTAAAACTTCGTCATTTATCTCAAAAAGCACTACTTGATGCCCAGCTGTAGCAGACACTTGAGCTATACCGCGACCCATTACACCAGCGCCTATTATTCCTATTTTCATCGCTGCTAATATCTTGGTTTTATTGGTATAAATCAAATAGTGTGTACTAAACCATAGTAATTAGAGCATTTGAATACTTCAGAAATCAAACCGACTACTACTTTCGTCTGTATCCGCTGGGTATACTGAAGGGAAAGGAAGTTATAATATTATTACTCATGGTTTGGTAGTTTAGTATTACTTTAAGGTCTTTGGTTTTTTGCTGAACCAAAAGATCAACAAGAGTGGGAATTAGAGTATTGTTCAAATTTTGATATGCATCATATTGAATAACAGCCTGCTGGGTTGTATCTTGTGAAGTTACTAAAGAACGAAATATTCTATTTTTTTCATTTATAACAATGTGGTTAACTGCAACCCCGTCACTTGCACTTAATTGTTTAATATCAGGAAGATAGCGATATTTATTTTGTTTGAAAACCGCATTTCCTATTAAAAGGTTTTGAACTTGTGATAGTGTTGCTTTATAGCCCAGGTACTGATAAAGGTAGTTATTACCGTATGCCATATATTCTTGGTTAAGCGTATTAATCATAAAGAAGCTATCCTGTGTAATAAGTAAGGTTGCTCCTATTCCAAACATACTTACTTTAGCCCAAAGTAAACTGTCTTTTTTCATTTTCAGGTGTAATGCTAAATTGGTATTCTTTCCGTCCATTACCAACGTAGCTTTACCTCTAGCTTCAAAATAGTCTTCTTTGTATTGGTTTTTCCAAAAGCTCTGTATGCTTTCAGCAGTAGGATCGGGCATAGTATTAGCTACTATTTTGGTTGATTTACATCCCGAGGATATTCCGATTAGAATAAGTGAAAACAAGATAATAAGTTTATTTGACATCAATAAAGTCGATTTTAGATTGCATTTCATTGGCCATAGTTTGATTACCCATTTCTATAAATATTTCTTTTGCGTGGCGATAGTATTCAGGGTTTTTAGAGTCGATTTCCATACATTTATCCAGTAATTTTAGAGCGGGCGTGTATTCTTTTTTGGCAAAGAAAATCCATGCTTTGGTATCTAAAAAAAATGGATTGTTGGGCTCCATTCTTAATGCTATTTCTATAAGGGAATCTGCTATGAATAACTTTTCTTTTCGAATGGCTAAACTGTATGCGTAGTTATTGATTACGACACCGTTGTACGGGCTTATGCTCAAAATATTTTCAAAAATACCATCAGATTTAGCGTGATTATTTAATTTTTGGTAGGCAGTTGCTTGACATTGAAGAAGGTCTATTTTTTCGTTTTTATCTAAAGCAATTTCTAAACCTTCTTCTGTAATACTTATTGCTTGGTAATATTCCTGCTCTTGGATTAAGGCATATCCAATTTGGGCATATAATTGAATAACATTTGGAAATAATTCAATGGCTTTTTTGGCATCTTCTAGCTGAAGAGCAGAATTTCCCATGCGTTCATCTATACTGATTAGTTTGCCCCAAAGTTTATAGTCACTTTGGTCTTTCTCAAGTGCTTTGATATTGTATTCTCTGGCTATAGAATAGTTCCCCATAGTTCCCTCTATATCTGATTTTAAGATAAATGGCTCAGATGCGTTAGGGTATACATTCAATAGAATATCAGAGAGTTCAGTTGCTTCTTTTAGTTTGGAAGCGTCTGTTTTGATTACTAAAAAGTAGGTGCTTATGGCTTGCAGTTTTTGAACCAAATCGAGATCTTGATGCTTAAAAGCTTTTTTTAGGTAATCAAAAGCAAGTTTTTCATTCATCATACCGTGGTATATTTTAGAAAGTGCGTAATATGCTTTTCCACTATTAGGATCAATGGTCAGTATATCGTTCAGTGTTTTGATTGCTTTTTCTGTGTTGCCTGCATTCTGATAGGCTTCTGATAGGTATCCTTTATATTGTATGTCATTCGGGAAGTGGTCAGCAAGTTTTTCCATTTCTAAGACAGCTAAGTCTGTCTTACCCAAAGCCGAATAAACATATTCTAATCGGGTAGAAGATTCGGGTTCAATACCAAACCTTTCTTGCATTTTTTTCAAGTAAACAACCGATTGATTATAGTTTTTGGCGTTGAAATACTGCCCAGCAGCTTCGGTGTAGTTTTGCTTTTCGTCAGGCTCGGAATTCACCATTTGGGCAAATACAGTAGCGCTTTCCGTGTATTTGCCGTACTTGCTGTAAAACTGCCCTAATTGTCCTGAATACCAATGATTGTATGGACTTTGTAAAACAGATTTCTCAGCCCAATACAAAGCTTCGTTCGATTTATTGGCCTGATGATAAAGTTTGGCTAGCTGGTACATTGTAGCGTGACTTTTAGGGTCAAGTACCATTGCTTCGTGATACAGCCTTAGCGCATTCTCTTTGTTGTTAAGTAACTTTTGCTTGTTGGCTTCGTAGTACACAGTTTCAAAAGCTACTTTTTGTTTGTAACCGTTATCTGAAGAGGCTTGTTTAGAAAAGGAAATGGATTTGCAACCTACGGTGGCAAGTAAGAAAATAGATAGAGTTATGTGTACCGTTTTAGTCAATACGTCGTGTGCTGAAATCGCCTATGCTTATTTCATTGGCTGTGCCATCATACTCGGCCTTATTTCCAATCATAGAGTTGGTTAGCTGAGCATTTCGTATGGTGCTAAACGTTTGTATAATACTGTTGTCTATAGTGCTATTCTCTATAACGGTATTGTTGCCTATCGAAACATAAGGTCCAATTTTACTGTTGGTTAAAATCACATTTTCGCCAATAAAACACGGTTCTATAATTTCAGATCCGTTGTTAACCATCGAGTCAGCAATTAATTTCTCTGTAGAATTTGCAAGTACGCGTTGGTTTGTGTTAACGGTGGCGTTTTTATTTCCGCAGTCCCACCATTCTATCACTTTTCCTGGAGTAAATTTAGCTCCTTTGTTTTTCAAGGTATCTAGTGCATTTGTAAGTTGATATTCCCCTTTTTCAGTAATGTTATTATCCAACAGGTATTCTATTTCTGCTCTTAGCGCTTCTCCATTTTTAAAGTAATAAATACCGATAATGGCCAAATTAGATTGTGGATTTTCTGGCTTTTCTACAAAATCTTCAATAATGCCGTTAGCATCTAATTGTACAACACCAAATGCACGTGGATCTTCTACTTCTTTTACCCATACAGTGCCGTCTACAGATGCATCCAACACAAAGTCCGCTCTAAAAAGCGTATCTGCAAAGGCTACAATTACATTTCCGGTAAGTGCTTGCTTAGCCATATATATAGCGTGAGCGGTACCTAGCGCTTCTTCCTGAATATTAATAGAGCCTTTAGCGCCAAGTTTAGCAGCTACTTCTAGCAAGTTTTTTTGAACTTCTTTGCCAAAGAATTGTTCGTTAGGCCCTATTACAAAGGCTATTTCTTCAAGTGGTTCATTTACCACTTTTGCAATGTCTTCTACCAAGCGTTGCACTATTGCTTTGCCTGCTACTGGTACTAGAGGTTTTGGAACAGTTAGTGTGTGTGGTCTTAACCTGCTGCCTATTCCGGCCATTGGTATGATGATATTCATGCTGTATTTTTAAATTATTATTTTCCTGTATGTCCGTAGCCTCCAGAACCCCTTTCGGTTTCATCTAGTCTATCGGTAATTTTAAAGGTTACTTTTTCATATTTATTAACTACCATCTGAGCAATACGATCTCCATTATTTATGGTAAATGCTTCTTTCGAAAGGTTAATTAATGCTATTTTTATTTCACCACGGTAATCAGCATCTATGGTTCCTGGTGTGTTTATCACGGTGATTCCGTGTTTGAACGCCATGCCACTCCGAGGGCGAATCATTGCTTCATATCCTTCGGGCAAAGCTATATATAATCCGGTTCCTACAATCACTCGGTCCATAGGTTCTATTACAATTGCTTCTTCTAGGAATGCCATTAAATCTGCACCGGCTGCTTGCTGAGTCTGATACGCAGGTAGCGGGTTATTACTTGTATTTATGATAGAAAGTTCGATCATTCGGCTGGCAAATTTACGTTTTTAGTGCTTAAAATGAGTTGATAACCAATGAATGTGTAAACACCAAATGAAATCAAATTGACTAAAACTTTGATTACGCCACTCAGACATAAGTACTCTGTGCATAGGTATAGCCCGATAGCGAGCATGATCATTCCAATAATATGCCAAGTATGGTAGGCGACAGGATAAAATTTTTGACCTAAAAAATAGCTTATGGCTGCCATAACAAAGTAAGCGATTAACGTTGTAATTGCAGCGGCTAAAAACCCGTAAATTGGAACATAAATCACTAAAAGTATTATGGTTATAGCTGCGCCAACTAAGGAGATTCCTGCGCCTAGTCTGGTTTGGTTATTGAGCTTATACCATATACTCAGGTTAAAAAATATACCAATAAACATGTTTGCTAGCAATAAAATAGGTACTATGGTTAGCGCATCGGGATGTTGATGAAATTCTGCGCTGGTAATTAAAGCCCTTGCTATCTCTCCTTTAAAAGAGGAGGTAAATAAAAAGATTGCTCCACAAGCAAATACAAACCAATCCATAATTTGTATGTATGATTTTTTGGCATCTGACTTATCTGCTTGAGCGAAGAAGAATGGCTCTACGGCATATCTAAATGCTTGAATAAATAAAGTCATTAGCATACTCAGTTTGTAGAAGGTACCGTATACCCCTATTTGATAAGAAGCTTCGCTTGCGGGAAGCAGTTTTCTCATGGCAAGCCTATCAAATGTTTCATTCACCATACCCGCAAAACCTAAAATAATAAGAGGCCAAGAATAGGCAAACATCTTTTTCCAAAGCTCCATATTGGGTTTGCCAAAATGCTTAAAGATTTCTGTGGTCAACAATAAAAACTCAATTGCGCTTGCTATTAAATTGGCAATGAATACATAAATAATATTTCGTTCCACTCCCATTATGTCAGGATAGTAAACCACAAAAAAGATATTGAAAACTACATTTAAGACAATCCCAGTACTTTTGATAAAAGCGAATTTTTTTGCCTTATTCAGATACCTTAAAAGTGCATATGGAATAGATTTAAGTACGTCGATTGCTAGGATTATAGTAAAAAGAACGACGTAATCCAGGTTATTGGGATACCCTACAAAACGACCAACGCTTTGTGTATTAAGCAACATTAGTCCAATAAAAAATCCTACAATAATGAGCAGAGAAGACATAGCGGTAGCGAAAACGTCTTTGTATTCTTTTTCAATTCTAGAAAAATTAAAGAATGCGGTTTCCATGCCGTGTGGAAGTACTACAAAAAAGAAAGCAGCATACGCATAAAACTCTATTTGTGGCGCGAGAAGCGATGGTGTAAAGTACGCCGCAAAAAAGAATACTAAAATAAAGTTAATAGACCTGCCCACGATACTAGGTATACCGTATATGGCCGTATCACTAGCTAGTTTTTTGAGGATACTCATAAGGGTTACAAAGCTAACAGATGCTGGTTATAGCTATTCACACTTTATTTAGACTTGTCTAATGTGTAGGATATTTGCATTCGAACAGAGCGGGGTGCACCCAAGTCCGCTGGACGCGTAGCGTACTCTACATTGGCTAAGTTGCTGATTAACAGGTTTAATTTCCATAGGTTATTGAGTTCATAACCTATTCGCGTGTTAATTAGAACATATTCTGTAAGTCTCTTATCTATAGACTCTTGTATCCCCGGAATAAAGAAAGGTAGTATGCCAGTGGTAAATGCGGCATCTATGTTTTTTACGGCACTTTGATACGTTATACCTGCTCCTAGGTTCCACTTTTTGTAACTCAGCATAATATCCGCTTTGGCAAGGTGTTTAGGTCGGTACTTAAGCTCATATCCCAGGGTGTCAGAACTGGTATTTAAGTAGGTATATTGATTCCCGTTGATATCCGAACCAATGCTTTTATTGGGTTCAAGTGCTTTGGAAGCCGCGTAGGTGTAACCCATAAAACCTTGAATATCAAACGAATTAGCTTTTTTCTGAAACGCTATATTGAGTTCACCGCCACGTACCCTTGTTTTTCCTATGTTTAATGTTTTAAAACCAGCACCAAAGCTAGGCGGGTTTGGATTACCCCATTGCGCAAAGGTAAACTCCATCATTTGGTCAAACTGCATTTGAAATCCCGCAACATCAATCATCATCTGCAGGCCGTTTAGTGATAAACCTTGTTTTAAACCAAGTTCAAGATTATTGCCACTTTCAGAGTTTAGATTAGGATTAGAAAAAATAGTAACGGGCCCAACGGACGTTTTAATGTACGACTCAGCTATGCTTGGGAACCTGTATCCTTGTCCAAAACTGCTTCTTAAATAGGTAAACGATGCTAATTTATAGTTTAAACCTGCGCGATAAACAGGCTTACCTTCTGAACGATCATTAAGTTTAAATTGCTCATAACGAGCACCTAAGGCTATTGACAATCGCTTCCAAGACTTTTCAGACTGAAGGTAAGCAGCATAATTGGTTGCTGTGTTATTCCCGCCATACAACGGTGATTTCGAAACGGTATTTATGCTAACCAAACCACTTGTTATGTATAGATTTTGTGAAGCAAGGGTATACTTTGATTGATATTCAGCATATACTAAATTAGAGCTATTGTCCTGATTAGTAGTTGGATCCTTGTTATCTACTTTATTGTTTATGTTTAGATATCGTGTATTTAATGAATGACTAAATTTTCCTTTGTTCCACGTTAAATAAGGGTCAATGCTAAACCGTGACACTTGGTTATCTGTAGTAGAACTATCTAATGCGGTATATCCTAAATCATAAGAGTGCCAAAGTAAAAAACTTCCAGAATTTCCTTGTTGATAGGTGGTATTAACACCATAAACCAAATTTTTATCTGCGATTGTTTTTCGAAGCCCAAGTGTGCTTCTGATTCGCTTATCATAGTCACTCATTTTATAGCCTTCGTCATGGAGTGCATTTAATCCAAATGTGACGCCAAGTCCCTTATATGTGCTAGCATGATAAGCTGAAAAATTTGAAACGGTATTTCTTTTATTCCCTTGGTAATGAAGAGATTCTCTCTGAGGAAGGTCGTAAAATCCGGATGAAATAGTGACTTGTGTGTAGGGATTGAGTGTTGGCTTTTTAGTTTTTAAATTGATAACACCATTCAACGCAGAACTACCATAAATAACGGAACTGGCTCCTTTTATTATTTCTACGCCATCTAAACCTTCAGTAGGTAAAAAGGTCCAAAGGGGTTGACCAGCATCTCCGCTTAGCATTGGCACACCGTCTATAAGTACCTGAACCCGTGAACCTGCTCCATAACTCCAGCCACTTCCGCTTCGTATAGTTGGCTGGTTATCAACAACCTGGACCCCATTTATTCTTCCTATGGTTTCTTCTATGTTGGTGGGAGCGGTGTTGCCTATGAGCTCGGGTTTTATTATTTCAAGTGATACTGTTGCGTTTTTAAGTTGTGATTCTCGTTTGTTTTCAGATACCACAATGACATTAAGCAATCCTGCTGCTTCGTTTAAGATAATCTTATTAATATTTTCATTCACATTGGGGATTATCAATATAGATTCATACCCAATGTGATTTACCTTAACTTGCAATAGGTCGGAATAAAATTCAAACACACCTTTTTCATTGCTTATGGCGATTATTTTGTTATCTGTTGGGGAAATAAATTGAACGCCTAACAGTGGTTGATTGGCGAAGTCTTTAACCGTTCCAAAATACTGAAATGAATTTTGAGAATAGCAGCTAACACTAAAAAGCAATAATAGGGCTTGTGTGATTAGTCGGGTAGGCATATCTTCGTTTTGCACAAATATATTTAAACGAATCATTATGAAAAGATTTTTACATGTAGCTCTTTTATCTTTGGTAGCCGTTACTTTGGCTAAAGCTCAAAACTGTAATCCAGACGTTACCATCACCCAACCCGGAGTTTATCCAGAGCAACCGGATACGGCCTATATCAATCAGGCATATGATTTTGTGTTTCAGGTATTAGCGATTAAGGATACAACAACCATGTTTAATGGCCAGTTGGTTAATGCAGATATAGACTCTGTGAATATTGATAATGTATTGGGATTACCTGCAGGGTTTTCGTATACCTGTGAACCTGCTAATTGTTCATTTACGCACAAAGCTGTGGGTTGTATAAAGTTATCTGGGAATCCAACATCTGCTCAATCTGGGGTGTATTCTATTAAAATAGCTACGACGGCTTTTGCCAGTTTAGGTTTTTTCAAATTACCGGTAAAGGATACAGCTGACAATTATTCGCTCGTAATTATGGGGTCTTCAGCTGTCTTAGAAAAAAATAAGGAGATAATCAACATCTACCCGAATCCTGCGGTATCAGGTAAGTTTTTAGTAGCTACTTCGTCACTGGCTAGTTCAATTGAACTCACTGATTTCCAGGGTAAAAATGTGGATTTTA
>Ga0102812_10003455_pt1 | contig 10343 bp, 6 predicted proteins | sample ColrivemetaGS713_FD_79334 | JGI IMG/M metagenome (GOLD analysis project Ga0102812, IMG submission 79334) | Estuarine microbial communities from the Columbia River estuary - Flood tide ETM metaG S.713 | ecosystem: Environmental > Aquatic > Marine > Intertidal zone > Estuary | place: USA: Columbia...
GATCAAATGTTGGCTTTAGGATTTTATAAAGACATAACAGATTTAATTCGATTTTTACCGAACAACAGGCAAACGCTTTTCTTTTCGGCAACTATTGATAAGAACATTAAAAAACTGGCTTATTCTTTAGTGCGAGATGCTATTCGAATTCATATATCACCCAAAGATCCAGTAAGTAAAAACGTGCATCACAGAGTTGTTTTTGTGGAAATGGATGACAAACGTTTTTTTCTTCAGCGGTTAATAAACGAGAGCCCAGAAATGAAGTTTTTGGTATTTGTAAGAACCAAAGTGCGTGCAGAACGGGTAAAAGCTGCAATGGAAAGAGTAGAAATAGTTTCTGATACCATACACGGAGATAAGACACAAGACGAGAGGGAAGAAGCTCTAAGTAGGTTTAAAAAAGGATTACTTAAATTGTTAATAGCTACGGATGTAAGTGCAAGGGGAATAGACATACCGGATGTAGATTATGTTATAAATTACGACTTGCCAGAACTACCAGAAAACTATGTGCATAGGGTAGGGCGTACAGGTAGAGGTAGAAAAAAAGGAGAAGCTTTGGCTTTTTGTGCCAAAGAAGAAATGCCGCTTTTACTAGCTATAGAAGAGTATACTACGGTTCCTATTAATAGAGCAACTGTTTCTAAATCGGAATATCAAGAAACAATAGAAATATCCGAAGATAGCAGCAACGACTGGAAATCGCTAATGAAACAGGAAGTTAGAAAACCAAAAAAGAAAACTAAGTAGATTAGGCTTAATCCATTTTAATTACCCAAATACCACGGAGTTCGTTTTCTGAATATCCTGTAGCTTTATCAGAAGGATACATTTTATCTATTTTAGCTAACGTATTTTGTTTTATTTCTTTATCCTTTTTTCCGTGGCATTGTAAACACATAGCATTAGTTACAATAGGAAAATAGGCATATGTATTTTCTTCAAACTGTAAACTTCCGCCTTTTAATTCGATTCCACTTGCTAAATCTTTTTTGTATTGCATAATCCTGCCTAAAAATGGTTCTTTAGCCATATTTTTTGGATTTCGTGGCTGGTCGCTAACTCTGCTGATTTCATGATGAAATTGATTAGCCATGCTATCTGTAAGATGAATTGCACGCGTATTACAAAATTCAACCGCTCCATCAGCACCTTTTGTTTTTATTGCTCCCAAAAGATTCTTCCCCAAAATAGCTTTTGTTTGCATAGCAATGTTTTTACCTTGCTCAAGTAAACTAATTTCAGCATTAGTATCATTTGCACTTATCGCGTCGCCTAGCTTACTGCCTTTTTGCCATTTTGAGTCTGTAAGATCAGCATTATATAGAAACACTGCAATTTTCGATAATTTAGCTTCTTCGATTTCTTGCTTTGGCATTATTCCAAACCTTTTTACCGCTCTTGGCATTTTACTTGATTCTAAACTTGGATCTTTATAAAAATCAATTAAAGCCTGTATAAATTCCTCTTGCGTAGTGTTTGATGTAATATATTGACGCTTAACTGCTTGAAAAGCTGGTGCTACTCGAATAGTACTATTGCTTAGAGCAGTATGACAAGCGGAGCAGTATGTTTGAACAAGTGCGAAACCTTCTGCCATTTCTTGCTCAGGTATGTTATTCTTTTTATCCCATGAAGTATCTGAACAAGAAACACCTAATAGAATAAAAATAGCTAATAACGATGTAATGGTAATTTTTTGTTTCATAAATCAATAACAAAGATAATTAACAGAATTGATGTTTTATATATCTTGGGTTACATACATACAAAAAAGGCCGTAGATAATTCTACGGCCTTTTTTGTATGTATTGGCTCTGAAGTTTTTACACTCCTACGTCGTGATTAGCACTTTCTAAAATGTAAGGATGGTTAGAAGCATATAAATTAGCTTTACTTAATGAGTTAAGCACTATATAAATAAACAATCCTGCAAATGCCATGGTGGTTCCAATTTCTAACATACCTATGCCAGATTTTTCGCCTACTGTCCCCGGCATAACCATGAGGAACATATCTAACCAATGACCTACAAGTATAATTGACCCAGCTAATAATAATATTTGAGATTTTCTTTTAGCGTTTCTCATCATTAATATTAAGAAAGGAAATAAGAAATTCATCAATATATTTAATCTAAACATAGGTTTAAAGTAAGGTGATAATCTAGCATTAAAATAAATGGTTTCTTCAGGAAGGTTAGCATACCAAATAAGTAACCATTGTGAAACAAATATGTAACCCCAGAATACACAGAAAGCAAACATAAACTTACCTAAGTCGTGCACTACTTCGTCAGATACCATTTCCATATATCCTTTTGATTTAAGGTATTGAAGGATAAGCATCATCATAGCTAAAGAAGTAACAAATGCCACTGCAAAATTATAAACAGAGAACATTGTAGAATACCAATGTGCATCAATACTCATTATAATTAGCCACGCTAATGCTGAGAAAGAGAATGCAAAAAAGAAAATAAAGCCTGCAGACCAACGAATCGAGTTTTTGTAATACGACATTCCGCCTTCAGTATCTTCTTTTACACTGTTGCTTCTTAATTTCATTCGGATTAAATACCAAACAATAAATACAAATGGTATAAAAAAGAAAACTGCAGAGTTATTTAATAACCAACTTTTACTTTCTAATATTTTGTCATAACCAGCATCTGTAGCAGTGTTACCCTCAGCAAAATATTGTACCCAATGATAAAGCTGATCTCTACCTAATAATATAACTGTAAATAGAATTAAAAAGCCAACAAGTAAATAACTGCTCATGGCTTCCATAATTCGTTTAAGCATTACGGCCCAACCTGCGTTTGCTACATAGTTTACCGCCATAAAGAACAACGCTCCAACGGCGAATAACAAAAAGTAGTAACTATTCATCAAAAGATTAGCCCATAGTCTAACTGTCCAAGGTTTTTCGTGATGTCCATTTACTGCATGTCCTTCTTCCGCATGTCCTTCTTCCGCGTGAGGTTCTGCTGCATTTTCTTGTGCACTTGCCAACGTAGAATGATGTTCCTCAACGGCTTTAGTATCATGAGATACTTCTTCCGTAGCAACAGTAGAATGATCTTCATTCCAATGTTTTTGAACATCCATTGCACCTACTATGGCCAATATAGCACCTACTAAAAATAGCAAGATGGCGACCATCTTAGATCTCCCAGTAAATTCAAATTTTTCTTGCGTAACTTCTTTTATGATATGGTGTCCCATTAGTTAATTTTCTTGGTTGATTAGTATAAAATTAGTTCTACGTTTCTATTCTCTGATCTAGCTTCTGCATCCACTATGTTTCCGTCCATTTTATCATTTCCGGCAGACTGTGCATTTAATTTAGCTGCATTTACACCTTTAGAAATAAGATAAGCCTTCACTGTACTTGCACGATCCATACCTAATGTTTCTGCTCCAGCCTCTGTAAGTGTAGCACCAGTGTTACCAATAATTTTTAATCGAGCATTAGGATTTGCTTTTAACATTTCTGCTAATTCATCTAACACAGCGAACGAAGAATTTTTAAGTTCCTTTCTTTTTGGTAATCCTTGGAAAAGAATACGGGTGGCAAAACTCTTAACTTTAGTTTGCATTTCAGGTGTAAATTCTCCAACTGCAGACCCCGTGTTATCTCCTGAGTTATGGAGATTAGCATCACCATTATTTATGTTTACAGATGATACTTCTTCTGCGTATTTAAAGTTCTCTTTTCCAACACTAAGTTCCTTTACGTATGAAATTACTTTCCAACGCTCTTCTGGAGTAAGCATTGCTGCGTGTGAACCCATTAACCCTTTACCATATGTTATCGTGTGGTAAATTTTACCTTGAGGTATTGTTTGAATATACTCACTTTGGTAATTAGGCCAACTTGGACCAGGCATTTTTTTAGATTTAAAGATTGCACCATCGTTACCACCTGATTTTCCATGGCATTGTTGACAGTTAATAGTGTACAATCTTTCTCCTTCTCTTACATTTTTCTCAGTACTAGGCACCCAAGAAGCATACGAAGCACTTGCCTCATATCCGTCGCCTGTATTTGCGTGAGGATATAAATAACCTCCTTGTCCACGAGCAATTGTTCCTCTTACGGGTAAACGCATAGTCATGCCATAAGGATTATACTCAGATAAATGATCCTGAGTAAATGGCTCATACGCCTGAGATCTGTACATATTTGGAGCATATTCTATTCCGGCGTTATCTCCAGAACTAGTGCACGAGGTAAAACCTATGCTTGCAATGCTCAAAACCAAACTATATTTTAAAAGTGTGTTTAGTTTCATTTTACTTGTTCATTAATTTTTTAGCTTGTCCAATCCAATCGTCTCTTTCTATTCTTCCAGGGAAATAGTTGGTTATTTCCTCAATAGCTTCAATAGTTGCTGGAGTCATTTTAGAAACTTGCTCGAAAGTGAAAATTCCAATTCCGTTTAATGTTTCTTCATATTTTGGGCCAACACCACTTATAAGTTTCAAATCATCTTTAACACCTTCTGCTGCTTCGCCAAGGATGTTTTTAATTAAATCTAATTTTAATCCTTTTTCTTCTGCAGAAAGCACTTTTTTAGTTTCAACTTCAGTTTTAATCTCAGTGTTTTCTGTTGTACTTTCTTTTGTAATTGTTGATGCATTATCAACTAATTGAGCAACTGGCGGTTTAGAAGCACTAAAGTCTGAATGCGAAGTATTAAATGCTTCAGAGTTATTTTGAATTTCTACCGCACCTTCGTTTTTAAGTAAAGAAATTATGTCAGCATTTGTAAAATCAACGTTTTCGGCGTTATCTATTGCTAGTACTAATTTATCATTAGTTTGTCTCACATTTAATAAATCTTCCTTTATACCGTGTATCATTCTACTTCTAGCAAAAAACATTATGACCATACCAAAAGCAGTGAAAAGAATGGTTAACTCAAATATAATTGGAATAAAACTAGTAAACATACCTAAATCGTTTGGTTTACCACCAACAATCATAGGCCAATCTACAACATTCATATAGTACGCTAAACTAAATCCTGAAAGGGAACCTAGCATACCACATAAAAAAGCTCCTATTGTAAGGTTTGTTCTTTCGTAACCTAATGCTTTATCCAGATTATGCACTGGGAAAGGGGTATAGCAATCAAATATTTTGATTCCTTTTTTACGTAAAGTTTCAACAGCGTGAATCAGTTTGTCTGAATCATCAAATACGCCAAGCGTAAACTTTTTATTGTCTAATAATATACTTTTATCAATCATATTACTCTTTGTCTTTAATTATGGTTTTAACCTCTGACATATTAATTACTGGTAAAAACTTAGCGAATAAGAAGAAACACGTGAAGAATAAACCAAATGTTCCAAGGAAAATACCTACTTCAACCCAGCTAGCGTGATACATTACCCAAGAGCTTGGCAAAAAATCTCTGTGCAATGAGGTTACAATGATTACAAATCGTTCGAACCACATTCCTATATTTACAACTATAGAGATTATAAAAATGAACCAAGGTGTAGTTCTTGCCCATTTGCTCCAGAATACCTGTGGAGCAACAAGATTACAAAACATCATTGTCCAATATGCCCACGCGTATGGCCCAAACATTCTATTAGCAAAGGCGTACTGCTCATATTCGTACCCTGAGTATGCTGCAATAACAAACTCTGTAATATATGCCAAACCAACTATAGAACCTGTAAGTAATATTACTTTAGTCATTGCTTCTAAGTGTTCGGTTGTAATGTAATCTTGATAATTCATTACGTGTCGAGCAATTAAAAGAAGAGTTAATACCATACCGAAACCAGAGAAAATTGCTCCAGCAACGAAGTACGGAGGAAATATTGTTGTATGCCAACCTGGTATTACCGAGGTTGCAAAGTCCATAGATACAATAGTATGAACCGAAAGTACTAAAGGAGTAGAGATACCTGCTAGTATAAGTGCTACCACTTCATATCTGCCCCAAGATTTTGCCGAACCATTCCAGCCCATTGCAAAAAATCCGTACCAAAATTTTCTAGCTTTAGTAGTTGCTCTATCTCTAACTGTGGCAATATCTGGAATAAGACCTAAATACCAAAATACTAAAGAAACTGATAAGTATGTAGAAATAGCAAATACATCCCAAAGTAAAGGAGAGTTAAAGTTTACCCAAAGTGAACCAAATGCGTTTGGTATAGGTAACGCCCAAAATGCTAACCAAACTCTACCCATGTGAAACAAAGGAAATATTGCAGCACAGAATACGGCAAATATTGTCATTGCTTCTGCAGACCGGTTAATGGACATTCTCCATTTTTGTCTAAACAGTAAAAGTATCGCTGATATTAATGTACCGGCGTGACCAATACCAACCCAAAATACGAAGTTAGTAATGTCCCATCCCCACATAACACTTTTATTTACATTCCAGGTTCCTAAACCTTCCCAAACGGTCCAGGCTAATGTTCCTACAAGAACAAAAAGACAAATAGCAGCTATTGTAAAACCTAACCACCAGCTTGAGGTAGGTTTGTTTTCAATAGGTCTACAGATATCTTCTGTAACGTCGGAGTAAGTTTTGCCACCTGTTACTAGGGGCTGTCTTATTTCTGCTTGATACATGCTGTTTTATTAATGAGCTTTTTGGTTAGTTGATTCTTGTTTATTTCTAATCTTAGTAAGATATTTAATACTTGGTCTAGTACCTATTTCTTCTATTACGTGATAAGCTCTCTCATCTTTGTAAAGTTTAGATATTTCGCTGTTTGGATCATTCATATCTCCAAATACAATTGCATTTGATGGACAAGTTTGAGCACAAGCTACAGTAAATTCATCTGTCTCCATTTTTCTATTTTCACGTTTTGCAGTAAGCTTAGCAGATTGTACACGCTGAACACAGAAAGAACATTTCTCCATAACCCCTCTAGAACGAACGGTAACATCTGGATTGATAACCATTTTCCCTAAATCGTTAGCAAAATGATAATCAAACTTCTCGTTTTCGTTATATCTAAACCAGTTAAATCTACGAACTTTATATGGGCAGTTATTACCACAATATTTAGTTCCAATACAACGGTTATACGTCATTTGGTTTAAACCTTCGCTACTGTGGGTAGTTGCCAATACCGGACAAACTGTTTCGCACGGTGCGTTATCACAATGCTGACAAAGCATCGGCTGATGAATAACTTTTACATTTTGGTAGTAATCGCTAGAGTTAGTAACGCTAGAATACTCTTCCATTACTTTTTCTTGCGTAATGTAGTCCCCAGCTTGTAGAGATTGATCACCACCGTTTACAATACTCATTTCTAAGTCTTTACTTTCTGGTACTTCAAAACTATAGTATCTATCAATACGCAACCAATGCATCTCACGTCTGCGTCTAATTTCGTCACGACCAACAATTGGTACGTTATTCTCTATGCTGCAACTTACAATGCAAGCACTGCAACCAGTACAAGAGTTTAAGTCTATAGACATACCCCAGTGATGTCCTTTGCTGTAATCGTGGCTACTCCAAAGTGAAATTGGTTGCGGCTTATGGAAGCTGTTCCCAGCTTTTTTATCGTTTTTATATGCGTTTAAACTTGCTTCTCTTACAATATCTCTACCTTCAATAGAGTAGTGTGTTTGTGTTTGGGCAAATTCGTGACCAGAACCAACTTTTTCAATTTTTGCTCCTGCAATAACATAATTGGCAGAAGTACCAGCCATAGGGTAAACATTTACACCTAAGTCTTTAAGATCGTTTTTAACTGTTTCTGGTAATTCACGTCCGTAACCTAAAGCTATTCCGTAGGTACCTTTTGCTTGACCAGGTTGGATTAGCATTGGTATTTCAACAGTTACGGTATTAGCGGTAACTTTCATTATATCACCATCTTCCCATTTGTTTGCTTTTGCATCTGGCATAGAAACCGAAAGGTAATTATCCCAAGTTACTTTAGATACTGGATCAGGCATTTCGTGCACCCAAGGAGTGTTGCCAAATGAACCATCTCTAACGCCTACTTTTTGATAAAGTATCAATTCGTTATCAGCAGCTTTTCTTGAAGAAATAGCTGCAATACTTTCATTAGCGTTTCCACTAAATGATGGCACAGTTAGTGCTAATACATTTTCAATGAAGCCTTTTTCAACTGCTGCATTAAAATCTCCACCAATTTGACTAGCAAATACATTTTTTGTGTAATTGTATTGATGTGTAAAACCATCTTTATCTGCAATATCTCCACCAGCCCAAGCTAAAAGAGAACTTACAGATGCTCTACCTTCAAATACAGGAGAAATAGTTGGCTGTGCAAATATGTATCTGCCAGCGTAAGGTTGTTTTATATCCCAACTTTCTAACGGATGTAAATCAGTGGCTACGTGTGTACTTTGTGTAGCTGTTTCATCCATTGTAATTGCGGTAGTAATTCGTGTAGGAATTTTAGCCACAGCTTCTAATGCCGAAGCAGAAGAGTATAGTGGATTACATCCTACAAAAATAACTGCTCCATAAGCTCCACTTTTTGCTTTGCTTACAAATGCATTAAATTCATTTTCATCTGCACTTTGCCCTTTATAATGGTTAGTAATATCAATAGCAGAACCATAGTTACCTAACATAATATTAATGCTGTTAACTAACATTTGGTCGTTTTCGTCGTTACTTCCGCAAACAACTAAACTTCTACCTTTTGCATTTAATAAGTCGTTTGCAGCTTGTTGAATTGCATTTCCTGCTAATTCTATTTTAGGTTTGTTACCATTTAAAGCAGCATATAATGCCTCTAAATAGTTGCCTACCTTACTCATTTTCATCGGAAGGCGGCTATCTGCATTTGCACCAGTAAGCGACATTAAGCTCTCAAATTGGTAATGCTTAGACATTTTACCATCTTTAGGTACACGGTTTTTAGCATAGTCTGATTGAAATTTCATTGGACTAATCCAAGTGCCTAAAAAGTCTGCACCAAAACTTACAATTACTTCAGCTTTAGAGAAATCGTATGCAGGTATTACTGCTTTGCCAAAGGCTTTTTGATTTGCTCTTGTTATTCCTGAATACGAAATGGGTTCGTAAGCAACTGTCTCTGTATTGGCATACTTCGTTTTAAAGTCAGCAATTGCTTGGTCTAAAACTAAACTAGTATTTGTAGGTGTTACTATGGCAATAGATTTACCGCCTACATTATTTAATGCTGTAACTACTTCTTTATCAAAATCAGCCCATTTCTGTGGCGATTTATCACCAGCCTTCATCGGACCTCTCAATCTATTCGTGTCGTATAAAGACAAAATACTTGAGTGAGCTAAACCGTCTAATCCACCACCAAAGTAGGTTGCTTCTTTATTAGGTTCAAATTTTATTGGTCTTCCTTCACGTACTTTTACCAACAAAGGAAATCCTTCGCCATTACTAATACTGCTACTAGCATAATACAAGGGTACACCTGGGGTTACGTTATCTGGTTTAACAATATATGGAATAGCATTTTGAACAGGCGTTTTGTTACACGCTGCTAAAGTTACCGCTCCCAAGCTAAAACCAAAATATTTAAGAAAGTCTCTTCTGTTTGCTCTGGTACTGTCGTCGTTCGAAAATATTTTTTCTAACGGCAAACCTTCGGCAAATTCATTAACATTAGAGGTTACAAAATCTTGCGACTCTTGTAGCTCGTCAATTCCTTTCCAGTATTTATTTGAAGAATTCATTTACGTTTTTAGTTAATTAATTGTGTTTTTTATTCCAATTAGTAGTGACATTTACTACACTCTAGTCCACCATTATCGGCAACAGTAATATAATCTTTACCTTGTGCCTTCATGTTTTTGTGTACTTCCTCGTAGTATTTATTATTTTCACTGTCAATGCCTCTTTCTTTATGGCAGTTTATACACCAGTTCATTTGTAAAGATGAGAATTGATACACCTTATCCATTTCTTGTATAGGACCGTGGCAAGTTTGACACTCCAATTTACCTACAACTACGTGTTGAGAGTGATTGAAATACGCTAAATCTGGCAAATTATGAATACGAACCCATTCAATAGGTTTTTGCTCATAATCGGCTATGTACTCCATATTGTCGCCATCAAACCCTATAGCAGTGTATATTTTTTGAATTTCTGGAGATGTTTTACCATCGTATTTTTCTGTTGCTTTAACGTATTTATGGCAGTTCATACATGTATTTAATGATGGGATACTTGCTGATTTTGATTTTTCTACCGTACTGTGGCAATACTTACAGTCAATCTCATATTGGCCAGCGTGTATCTTGTGCGAGAAATTTATAGGTTGTGTTGGAGCATATCCTTGCTGAACGCCTACTTCGTTTAAGCCGTATTTGTAGCC
>Ga0102812_10003459_pt1 | contig 10335 bp, 8 predicted proteins | sample ColrivemetaGS713_FD_79334 | JGI IMG/M metagenome (GOLD analysis project Ga0102812, IMG submission 79334) | Estuarine microbial communities from the Columbia River estuary - Flood tide ETM metaG S.713 | ecosystem: Environmental > Aquatic > Marine > Intertidal zone > Estuary | place: USA: Columbia...
GATATAGCCTCTCAGTTTGAAAAAAACTTAATTGAAGGAAATGAATCACTTCAGGAAGAGTTCAATGAGGTTTTAAATATCATAACACGGTTTTTAAATGAGCTCTAACTAATTTTTTATGAATTGTATTATTATTGATGACGAAATTACTGCCAGAGTTATCATAAAACAGCTCAGTGAGCAAATAGATAGTTTAAACATTCTTGAAGAATTTCCTAATGCATTACAAGCCATAAAATATTTAAATCAAAATGAGGTTGATCTTATTTTTTTAGATATCCATATGCCAGATTTTTCAGGCTTTGATTTTATTCAAACCTTAAAGAATCCACCAAAAATCATTTTAACTACTTCAGATGCAAACTTCGCTATTGATGCTTTTGAGTATGATTGTATTGTTGATTATTTAGTAAAACCTATTTTGCTGCCACGTTTTGAAAAAGCTATAAAAAAAGCAGAGAAATCTGAAATGAACTCAGGTTTAGCTAAAGGGAAATTAGAACAAGACATACCTTCTTCTGATTCTGATTTGTATGTAAATATTGATAGACGTCTTATAAAAATTGATATCCCAAGTATTTATTTAGTGGAAGCAAAGGGTGATTATATTTTAATAAAAACAGAAGATAAAAATTATACGGTACATTCTTCATTAAAAAAAATTGAAGATAAATTGCCTAAAAATTTATTTATTAAAGTTCATAGATCCTTTATAATCAACTTTGAAAAAATTGTTGATATTGAAGATAATAGTGTGCTTATTAAAAAAGATGTCATACCAGTAAGCCGATCCAACAGGCCAGAGCTAATGAAACGATTAAACTTATTATAAGCGTTTAAAAATAGGTTTGTTCCATTCTTGCTATTTAGTTTTTAACTCACATTAACTATTTCATTTTAAGTCGCATAGGTAAAATATTTTTAATTTTTTGATAATATATTTTATTTCCTAACATTTTATTCTCAAACAGTTCCTTAAATAACAAGAGTTAACAAATTAATGAGTATTTTTATAAATCCACTTTTGTTCAAATTAATGAGCAAGATACTTATGGGTTTTAATAATCAATTAAACAATATGAAGACACCATTCATCTACAGTAAATGGTAAACTCATCGAAATATAGACCCTTCAGGGCAATCCTTGATATAATTTTGTCTCAGAAATGAAAACAAATTCATTTAAAAATAGAATTATGTCCTAAACAGGGGTAGTAAATACCTCTAAAATTTTAGGAAATTATTAAACCAAATAAAATATAAATTATGAAAATTACAATTGTTGGAAGTGGATACGTGGGACTTGTTACAGGGGCCTGTTTTTCTGAGGTAGGAATTGATGTGGTTTGTGTGGATATAGACCAAAATAAAATCGAAAATCTTAATAAAGGAATTATACCAATTTATGAGCCTGGATTAGAAGAGATGATAACCAGAAACATGAATAAAGGACGTTTAAGTTTTACAACTAACATTTCAGAAGCTATAAAAGGTTCTGAAGTTTTATTTATTTCCGTAGGGACGCCTCCAGATGAAGATGGTAGTGCAGATTTAAAATATGTACTTGCTGTTGCCAGAGATTGTGGTAAGCATATGGATGATTATACGCTTGTTGTTACCAAAAGTACAGTTCCTGTTGGTACCTCTTTAAAAGTTAAAAATGCTATTAAAGAAGAATTAGATAAAAGAAAAGTAAACATTGAGTTTGATGTTGCATCAAATCCTGAATTTTTGAAAGAAGGCGCTGCCATTAATGATTTTTTAAAGCCAGACAGAATTGTGGTTGGTTTAGAAGGCCAAAGAGCAGAAGATTTAATGAAAAGTTTGTATAAGCCATTTACGCTAAATGGTCATCCTGTAATTTTTATGGACATTGTCTCTGCTGAAATGACCAAATATGCTGCAAACTCTATGCTTGCGACTAAAATTAGTTTTATAAATGATATTGCAAACTTGTGCGAAATTGTAGGAGCTGACATTAATAAAGTAAGAGTAGGTATTGGGTCTGATTCACGTATAGGACATAAATTTATTTATCCTGGTATTGGATATGGAGGTTCATGTTTCCCTAAAGACGTTCAGGCATTAATTAGAACAGCTGGTGAATACAATTACGACCTGCGCGTGCTTAAAGCCGTAGAAGAGGTTAATAATAATCAAAAAATAGTATTGTTTAATAAAATCATGAAATTTTTTAATGGTGATATTAAAGGAAAAACAATTGCCTTATGGGGTCTTTCTTTCAAGCCACAGACCGATGATATGCGAGAAGCACCTTCATTAACTATCGTTAAACATCTTTTAGAAGCTGGAGCTATAGTGAAGGCTTATGATCCTGTTGCCATAGAAGAAGCCAAACATCATTTTGGTGATAGTATTTCTTATTATGAAGATCAATATGAAGCATTGATAGATGCTGATGGTTTAGCGATACTTACAGAATGGCCGGAATTTAAATTTCCAAACTTTAGAATTATAACTAAATTATTGAACTTTCCTGTAATCTTTGATGGACGTAATATTTATGATAGAGAAGAAATGAAGCAAAATGGCTTTAATTATTTCTGTATTGGGGTAGATACCTCATAAGAAGTTGCAATGCAATCCAAAACTTCTTAATTAGAGTTTTTTAATTCCAAATAGATAATCAATAAAAATATGATACGAAAAAAAGTTCTTGTTACAGGTGGTGCAGGTTTTGTTGGTTCACATTTATGTGAGCGTTTACTAAAAGAAGGTCATGAAGTATATTGTCTTGATAATTTTTTCACAGGGCAAAAACAGAATGTTGTTCACCTTTTAAGCAACCCTTATTTTGAATTAATTCGTCATGATGTGACAACGCCTTTTTTTATAGAAGCTGATGAAATTTATAATCTTGCTTGTCCTGCCTCTCCAATTCATTACCAATATAACCCTATAAAAACAATGAAAACGTCAGTTATGGGGGCTATTAATATGTTAGGATTGGCAAAACGAATTAACGCAAAAATTTTACAAGCTTCTACCAGTGAAGTTTATGGTAATCCTTTAGTACATCCGCAACCGGAATCTTACTGGGGTCATGTAAATCCAATTGGTGAGCGTTCATGTTATGATGAAGGTAAGCGTGCTGCAGAAACGTTGTTTATAGATTACAAAAAGCAAAACAATGTAAAAATCAAGATTATAAGAATATTTAACACCTATGGTCCACGCATGCATCCAGATGATGGCAGGGTAGTTTCAAACTTTATAGTACAAGCATTACAAAATCATGATATCACGATTTATGGTGAAGGGCAGCAAACCCGAAGTTTTCAATATGTTGATGATTTAGTAGAAGGCATGATTAAAATGATGGCTTCTCCAAACAGCTTTACTGGACCGGTAAACATAGGTAACCCACATGAATTTACCATAATGGAATTGGCTCAAAAAGTAATTGAGCTTACAGGCTCAGAATCAAAAATCATTTATAAGCCATTACCTTCTGATGATCCAATGATGAGAAAACCAGATATTTCTCTCGCAAAAAAGGAATTGGAATGGTCTCCAAAAGTAAATCTTGATGAAGGTTTAGTAAAAACCATTGAATATTTTAAATCAATCATTTAATAAACACTTAAAATCAAAATTATGAAGAAAACAATATTAGTTGTAGATGATGAAAAAAGTATCTGTTTTATACTTGAAAATTTTCTTTCAAAGAATTATGATGTCGTTACATTAAATGATGGATTTGAAGCACTGTTGTGGTTAGAAGATAATTTGCCAGATCTTATAATTAGCGACATTCAAATGTCAAAAATGGATGGGTTTGAGTTTTTAACCAGCGTTCGTCAAAGAGGATTTACTAAACATACACCATTCATTATGCTCTCAGGGAGATCTGAAAGTAAAGAACGTATAAAATGTTACAGACTTGGAGCTCAAGATTATCTAACCAAACCTTTTAATCCAGAGGAACTTGATGAAGTGGTTAAAAAAAATATAAATCCAATTCACTACGCCATTGAATGGTAATTAGTTGAATAAATTTTTAAAAACTAAATAGAACACGTTTAATAAATGGAACCAATTCTGAACATAATATATATAGGTAATAATCCGGAGTATTTTCAAGAAATCAATGAAAATAAGAAGTTTTCATTGATTTCATTAAAAAATAGTATTAAGGCTATTAATTACCTCAATTCAAATAAAGCACCAGATGCTATTATATGTGAATATAATTTATCAGGCAATGATGGATTATACCTATATGATTGGATCAAAGAACATTATGAAGATATTCGTGTTCCTTTTATACTACTATCACAAGAATTTAATAATGAATTGTATAAACTTTCATTCAAAAAGAAAGTTGATGATTATTATGTAACCAAAAGTGTGTCTCCAGAAGATATAATGAGTAGGATAGAGTTTCTTTGTAACAACAAAAATATATTAAGAAACACAAATTTTACAGATAATAGGGATGAAGAATTTGTGATGCCATTGTCAAAACGCATTTTTGATATTGTTGTAGCATCGTCTGTTCTTTTATTGGCTTCTCCTTTTTTATTATTAATAATCCTTGCTATAAGACTAGAATCAAAGGGTAAAGTTTATTACATTTCAAAAAGAGTAGGTAGAAAAACATTTGATTTTTACAAATTACGGTCTATGAGAACTGGTTCAGATGAGTTGTTGAAAAACCTCGCTAAAGAAAAAAACCAGTATAATACTGAATCAAAATCGGCGGATAATTCTTTAGAAACAGCATGTCCAAGATGTAGTAAGTTGTCTGAAGGTAAATTCTGCTCTGATTTAGTGTTCCTTGATACCCATCAAATTTGCGAGTATTGGTATAATTTTCAAAAAACTGAAGCTGCTAAAAACAATGCGACTTTTATAAAAATAGTTGATGACCCACGAGTTACAAAAGTTGGAAAATTTATAAGAAATACAAGTATTGATGAATTGCCTCAACTTATTAATGTTATAAAAGGAGATATGTCAATTGTAGGCAACAGACCTTTGCCAGTTTATGAGGCAGAGCTGCTTACTGCGGATACAAAATCAAAAAGGTTTTTGGCTCCTGCAGGTATTACTGGTTTGTGGCAAGTAGAATTAAGAGGTAAAGGAGGACAAATGTCTGAAGAAGAAAGAATGCGTTTAGATAATGAGTATGCAGATCATTTTAAAGGAGGTAATTTTTCTTTTTGGTTTGATATCAATCTCATTTTGCGCACAATTCCAGCTTTACTTCAAAAGCAATCTGTTTAATTTTTATTTATAACATGAAGCAACTTTTTAAAATCATTTTTATTTTAATTATCAACACGGTTTGTCTTAATAAAGCATTAGCCCAGACATCTTCTTTTGATGCAAAGTCAACAGATTTAAATCAAATTAATATTCCACCTCTTGAGGTAATTATGGATTCTGTTATAAATAGAAATGCCATGGTTCGTTTTAGAAAAAAGGAAATTGAAGCTAAAGAATATCATCTTAAATCTGAACGTGTTTATTGGACAAGAAACATTGGTGTACAAGCAGATACCAGGTATGGAACTTTAGACAATTATACAACTAATATTGATGCGTTATCTAGAGCAAATTTTTCAACCATTACCAATAAACAATTCACTTATACAGTTGGCCTTTATTTAAAATTACCACTTTTTGATGTTGTTAACAGAAAAAATCAAGTTAGGATGGCTACAGTAGAATTAGAAGCTGCCAGAAGTATGGCAGAATTTCAAGAAGATGAAGTTAAAGAAACTGTTATAACCCAATACCAGGATCTAATTTTAAAACAAAGATTGCTGTATTTAAAATCTCAAAATCTTGGAGATGCAAGAGTCAATATGGAAATGGTAGAAAAGGAATTTAGAAATGGTATAATAGCAATAGGAGAGTATGTACGAATTTCTGACATGACTTCAAGAATTGAATCTGATTATGAAGTAGCGAAATCTAACTTTTTATTATCTAAACAATTGTTAGAAAATATTGCCGGATTTACAATTGGTGTTAATTATTAAAATATTATTATGAAAATAATTGAATTCATAAGATTAGTTTTAAGACATATAGTACTATTAGTCACTGTACCGGTAATCCTTGCTTTATTAGTTTTAATTCTTACGAGCAAGCCTAGTTTTGAATATTCTTCACAAACTATTTTATATACCGGACTTGCTACAGGCTCATCCATTGAAATGGATAAGACCTTTAATTATTATGCTACAAATACGGCTTTTGATAATTTAATAAATATCATCAATTCAAGAGAAACTCAAGAAGAAGTAGCAATACGGTTACTGAGTCAACATTTAATGTTACCTAAAGCGGATTCAAAATATATATCGCCTAAATTATTTGAAGAATTTAAGAAAAAAATTCCTGCAGAAATATATGATTATATCGATAGCAGCAATATTCCGAATACTAAAGAACAAGATTCCATAATAATAAATAGTGTAAATGAGAGCTTATTTCCATCTGAAATAAATCGTTCAGACTATGAAAGAACGGTACAAAATTTAACGGCATTAATGAAAAGTAATAGCACAAATTTTGTATATGAATTATTAAATTATGAAGATGAGCATTATTCTATAAAAGCAATCTCTGAAGTGAAAGCCATGAGAATTTCAAGCAGTGATTTGGTAAAACTATCCTACACTGTTAATGATCCTGGTATTTGTCAGCAAACACTTGCAATATATAATGAGGTGTGTATAAGAAATTATAAAAGCATAAAGGAAAACAGATCTGATGCCGTAGTAAAATATTTTGAATCACAATTAAATATTGCAAATGAAAAGCTAAAAACCGCTGAAGACAGGCTCTTGGAATTTAACAAATCATATAATATTATTAACTATTATGAACAAAGTAAGGCGGTGGCTAATGTTAAAGAAGATATGGAGGTTGACTATAATAATAGAAAGGCCCATTTAGCAGGAACTCAAGCCGCTACCAAAAGACTTGAAGAAAAATTAAATATACAACAAACCGTTCAGTCAAAAAGTAATAGTGTACTTGAAAAAAAGAAACAATTAGGAGATTTAAATTTTAAAATTTCCATAGCACAGGCAGAAGAGGAATCAAGACATGATGAAAGAAATGTTGCAAGAATAACTGAGTTAAAAAAGCAATTTGAAACTTTGACTCAAGAGATTAAAGAAAGTGTTGGTGAATTATATACGTATCAAAATTCTGTTGATGGTATGCCTGTAAATAAATTACTTCCTGATTGGATGAGCAAAGTTGTGGAATCTGAAAATCTTAAGGCAGAAATTAGTGTAATGGATCAGCGTAATAAGGATTTTCAAAAGCAATATGCAGTTTATGCTCCTGCAGGAGCAAATATTAAAAGGATTGAAAGAGAAATTTCAGTGTCAGAACAAGGATATTTAGAAATTCTTCATGGTTTGAATTTAGCAAAACTTAAATTGCAAGACAATGAAATGGCGTCAAATCTAAAGGCAATTGATCCTCCTTTTTATCCTTTAACTCCAATGCCAACTAAAAGAAAGATACTTATAATTGTAGCAGCATTATTTGGGGCAATTTTAATTATGGGCGTTATTCTGGTAATGGAATATTTAGATGATACTCTGAAAAATTCTAAAAAAGCAAGTGAGATAATTAAGTTGCAGTCATTTGGAATGATGCCTAAAATACTTCTCAATCCAGGAACAATTGATTTGCCGTTCATTCAAAATCGATTAATTGAAATCATTAATCAAAATATAACTCAATTTTTAAGTACAAGCAATGCTCAAAATCCTGTAAAAACAATTTTATTTTTTAGTACTCAAGAAATGGAAGGAAAAACAGTTTTAGCAGGAAATATTGCTAAAAACTTGAAAAAAGGAGGAAAAAAAGTATTGTTTTTAAATTACTCGAAGAAGCAGCAATCTATAAAGGAACAAAGAAAATTTCCTGCATTGAATAAATTTTTAGGTTACCAAGACCCAAGAATTGATTTTAGCAATTCTTTTCTGTCAGATGTTTCAACGTATCTGCAGCCAACAGAATATTTTAATTATGGGATTAATGAGCAATTTTATAAAGCCAAAAGTTATCATGATATTTTGGTTCAAAATAATATAGAGCTTGATTTTACACCTGATTATGTAATCATAGAAATGCCTGCTTTAATTTATAACAATCATCCTACGGAATTATTAGCCCATTCTGATCTAGACATTCTTGTTTGTCGCTCTAATAGGTTGTGGTCAGAAGCAGATCAAACGGCATTAAATAATCTCCTTCCTGTTTCAGAGTCAAAAATGAAACTTATTGTAAATGGGGTTAACCTTGATGAGACTGAATCTGTGATTGGTGAATTACCTAAGAAAAGAAGCCTGTTTAGGAAAAAAATAAAAAACATACTTAAACTTCAGTTCTTTTCAAAAAGTCAAATATAAATATTGCCTTAATGAGTAAAATTAAAAAATTGGTACGTGAAGATAACTTTCTTTCTCTAACAGGAAATGTTGTTGTGGCAATATTAGGTATTGGTAGTTTTGCTTTATTAGCCAGAACTTTGTCCATAGATATGTTTGGTGAATGGGTTTTATTTATTGCTGGCGGCTCATTTATTGAGATGTTTAGGTTTGGTGTTACTAATACAGGTTTAATAAGGTATTTGTCTGGTGCAGATGATGCTTCAAGAGTTAAATTAATTGGGTCAAATGCTTTAATTGGTTTAGGGACCACTGTAGTGATAGCCGTTATTTTAATATTGTGTAATACTCTGTTTAATGATGCCATACAGCATTCTGGTTATAATCTATTTTTTACCTGGTATCCATTATTGGCGTTTCTGAATCTACCATGGAATAATGCATTAGTAGTATTACAGGCTAACAGAAAGTACGATCAAATATTAGTGATTAAAGCTATAAACAGTGGTTTAATATTTTTAGTGATTTTGGTAAATTATTATTTTTTAACCATGACCTTAACTGAATTGGTTATTGCAATACTCATTATAAACGGTTTTACTTCACTAGTTTCAGTTATAGCAGGGTGGGATGGTATAAAGTATATTACGCTTGCAAATGTGGAAACCAGTAAAACTTTATTGAATTTTGGAAAATACACCACTTTTACACTAATTGGCTCTAATTTGTTGCGCAGTGCTGACACTTTAATTATTAGTCTCAGCCCGATGGGAAATGCCGGCGTGGCTCTATATAGTATTCCTTTAAAACTAACTGAATTACAACAGATACCATTGAGAAGTTTTGTTGCTACCGCTTTTCCTAAAATGTCTAAAGCGAGTCTGCATGGAAAAGTTGATGAGGTAAAGGATTTGTTTTATACTTATTCAGGAGCACTTACTTATTTATTTGTTTTTATTAGCTTGTTCACTTTTGTTTTTGCAGAATTTTTAGTGCTAATTCTTTCAGGTGAACAATATTTAAAAGTTGACCCCATCACAGGATTTAATGTTGTAAATGTTGTGCGCGTATTTTCTATTTATGGATTATTATTACCAATAGATAGAATGACAGGTATTGGTCTTGATAGTATAAATAAACCAAACATCAATGCTATAAAAGTATTGTTTATGGTTATTGCCAATGTGATAGGTGATTTAATAGCCATTTTCATTTTCAAATCTTTAATACTTGTTGCCGTAGCGTCAATAATTTTTACACTTATAGGGATATGGTTGGGTATGTATTTTTTAAATAAAGAATTGACATTATCATATAAGGAGATTTTTGTAAAAGGATTACATTTTTATTCATCTATTTTTAATAAAGTAACCAATAACAGGTATTCAGAAATTATTAAAATAAAAAGAAAATAAATTAATGACCATAAATAATAATATAAACCCTTTTGATAAAAATTCTGGTTCTGCTCGTCTGGCTCAACCAAAGACGGTTATGTTATTATTTGTTGCAATGACTTTGCTTGCTTTAATACTTGCTAAAATGGAAATTATTGGAGTTGGTCTTTTATTAGCTCTTTTCTTTGGTGGAATTTACTTGTATATTTTGTTTAAAAATCCAGTAGTTGGTTTTTATACAGCTATTGGACTTAATTTTGTTTTATTGGGATTAGGGCGATATATAAAAGGAGTGCCATTAGGTTTCGGGATAGATGGGATTCTTGTTTTAACTTTTATTGCTTTGTTTTTTTCCAGATTTAAAGAAAGACTAGATTGGTCTCCGGCAAATAAAGACATTACAATTTTTGGGGCTATTTGGTTAGGGTATTGTATATTTCAAATTGCGAATCCTGAAGCCCACAGTACAGAAGCATGGATTGCTGGCAGAGGTATTGGGTTTTATTTCTTTTTCTTCGTAATTCTAACTTTTTTGCTTATAAATTCTAATA
>Ga0102812_10003464_pt1 | contig 10326 bp, 5 predicted proteins | sample ColrivemetaGS713_FD_79334 | JGI IMG/M metagenome (GOLD analysis project Ga0102812, IMG submission 79334) | Estuarine microbial communities from the Columbia River estuary - Flood tide ETM metaG S.713 | ecosystem: Environmental > Aquatic > Marine > Intertidal zone > Estuary | place: USA: Columbia...
AATAATATTCCATATTTATCGCATATTTCTCGAATCCGCTTCAAGTAGCCATCCGGCGGAATGATGACCCCAGCGGAGCCGGCAATCGGCTCGATGATAACGGCAGCGATGGTGCTGGCATCATGCAGCGCGACCAAGCGTTCGAGGTCCTCGGCCAGTTCCATGCCGTGCTGGGGCAGGCCACGGCTAAATGCATTGCGGCCAATATCCAGGGTATGACGCAGGTGATCAACCCCGGACAGGCCGTTGCCATACCATTTGCGGTTGTTCGGGAGGCCACCAACCGATATGCCGCCGAATCCGACCCCGTGGTAGCCTTTTTCGCGGCCGATTAAGCGGGTGCGCTGGCCCTCGCCACAGGCGCGGTGATAGGCCAGGGCGATCTTCAGGGCAGTGTCCACCGATTCCGACCCGGAATTAGTGAAAAACACATGGTTCAGTGTGTCGGGGGCGATGGCGGCCAGGCGCTCGGCCAACACAAAAGGCAGCGGGTGGCCCATCTGGAAGGTCGGGGCGAAATCGAGGGTCGCGATTTGCTGCTGGACTGCATCGATGATGCGTTGACGGCCATGGCCGGCGTTGCAGCACCATAGACCGCCGGTGCCATCGAGGATTTGCCGGCCATCGGTGCTTTGGTAGTACATGCCTTCGGCGCTTGCCAGCAGGCGAGGCGTGTGTTTGAACTGCCGATTGGCCGAGAATGGCATCCAGAACGCATCCATGTGCTCGGGGGGTTGCGTGGCCTGAATCTTATAGTGTTGATGATACGAGGTTTTATCGTCCATGGCGGTCACGATTTAGGATGTTGAGCATTACTATACAGTGTTGAATAAAATTTACAATAGATGGTTATGTAAATTATTTTTACATAAATGTTGACCGTTAACGCGGAAAGTGTTAAATATTCAACATCATAATTGACACGCCAAGCAGACCCTATGGATATCGGTTTACGCCTTCAGGAAGTTCGCAACAAGAGGGGCCTGAGCCAGCGCGAGTTGGCCAAACGGGTCGGGGTCACCAACAGCACCATCTCCTTGATTGAGCAGAACAAGGTCAGCCCCTCCATCAGCTCCCTGAAAAAAGTGTTGGACGGCATACCGATTTCCTTAGCCGACTTTTTCACGGTCGATCTGGGCCACGATGCCGATGACTCCCCGTTCTATGGCAAAGATGACCAGATTGATGTCGGCAACGGCGACATCCATTACTATCTGGTCGGCCAAAACAAGCCGCAACGCCAGATGTGCATTCTGCGCGAAGTGATGCCAGCCGGCTCGGACACCGGCAAGGAAATGCTGCTGCACGAAGGCGAGGAGGGCGGCGTCATTATCCAGGGCGAAATCGAGCTGACCGTGGGTGACCAGGTCCGCTTGCTCGGCCCGGGCGATGCCTATTATTTCGAAAGCAAAACACCACACCGCTTCCGTAATGTCGGCAAGCAGGATGCCATTCTGGTCAGCGCCAATACGCCGGCCACCTTCTAATTCAGGATCATCGAGACCGTTCCATGTCCAAGAAACTCACCCGCGCCGAGTGGGATGCCAAAGCCGCCGATCTCTCCATTCGAACTCAGGCATTCATTGACGGCGCCTATGTTGATGCCGCTTCCGGTAAAACCTTCGCCTGCGTCAGCCCGATGGATGGCCAGTTCCGCGCCCAGATTGCCGAATGCGAGGCCGAAGACATTAACCGTGCGGTTGCCGCTTCCCGTCGCGCTTTCGAAGCCGGCGTGTGGTCGGAAACCTCGCCGGTACACCGCAAGAAAATCCTGCAGAGGTTCGCACTCCTTCTGGAAAAACATGCCGAAGAGCTGGCGCTGCTGGAGTCTATCGATATGGGCAAGCCGGTTGCCGACGCGCTGGCCATCGACGTGGCCGCCAGTGTCCGTTGCCTGAACTGGACAGCGGAAGCCATCGATAAGGTGTACGGCGAAATCGCCCCGACACCGAAGCATGAGTTGGGTCTGATTACCCGTGAACCGCTGGGCGTGGTGGGCGCCATCGTTCCCTGGAACTTCCCCTTGCTGATGGCCAGCTGGAAATTCGCCCCGGCGCTGGCCATGGGCAATTCGGTCATTCTAAAGCCATCTGAAAAGTCGCCGCTTTCTGCCATCCGTATCGCCGAACTGGCCGTGGAAGCCGGCATCCCGCCGGGCGTATTCAATGTCATTCCCGGCTTCGGCAAGGGTGCCGGCGAGCCATTGGCACTGCATATGGATGTCGACGGACTGGTGTTTACCGGGTCGACCGGTGTCGGCAAGCATTTGCTGCAGTGCGCCGGTCAATCCAATATGAAGCGCGCTTACATGGAATGCGGCGGCAAGAGCCCGAATGTGGTGTTTGCCGACGCTCCGGATCTGCAGGCGGCTGCAGAAGCCGCCGCCATCGGTATTTTCTTCAATCAGGGCGAAGTCTGTACGGCCGCATCGCGCCTGCTGGTCGAGCGTTCGATCAAGGACGATTTCGTCAAGATGGTGGTTGAAGCCGGCAAGCAGCTTTATCCGAAACATCCGTTCGAGCCCGGCGCTCCGATGGGCGCCATCGTCGATGAAGGCCAGATGCAGCGCGTGCTGTCCTACATCGAGAAAGGCAAGGCCGAGGGCGCGCGTCTGGCCTTGGGTGGCGAGCGTGTGATGACCGAAACCGGCGGGTATTACGTGGCCCCGACGGTATTCGACGATGTCGCGCATGAGATGACGATTTCCAAGGAGGAAATTTTCGGCCCGGTACTGTCGGTCATCGCCTTCGATGATGAGAAAGAAGCCATCCGCATCGCCAACGACACCGATTTCGGTTTGACTGCCGGCGTCTGGACCTCCAATCTCAGCCGCGGCCATCGTGTCGCCAAGAAACTGCGAGCCGGCAGTGTCTGGGTCAATTACTGGGACGGCGGCGACATGACCGCGCCGTTCGGCGGCTTCAAGCAGTCCGGTAATGGTCGTGACAAATCCCTGCATGCCTTCGAGAAATACACCGAGCTCAAGGCCACTTGGATCAATCTGAAATCCTGATGGGCGCGCCGGTGAAATTACTGATTCACGGAGCCTCCGGCCGGATGGGGCAGGCCTTGATCCGTCTGGCGCAGGCCAATCCGCTGCTGAAAGTGGTGGCCATGACCGGGCGCAGCGCCTTTCCGCCCTTGGCCGAAGTGCCCGAATTCGATGTTGCCGTCGATTTCAGTTCACCGGAGGGCTTCGATGCGGTTCTGGCACTTTGTCTGCAACGCGGCAAGCCCTTGGTCAGCGGTACCACGGGCCTCGGTCCGGGCCAGTTTCAGGCCCTGAAACAGGCCGGCGAACGCATTCCTGCACTCTGGGCATCCAATTACTCGCTCGGTGTGGCGGTATTGAACCGGCTCGTTGCCCAGGCCGGACAATGGCTCAAGCACTGGCAACTCGACATTCTGGAAAGCCACCATATCCACAAGAAAGACGCTCCCTCGGGCACGGCCTTGAGCCTGGGCGAAACCGCCCAAGCCGCGACCGGAACCGAACCGGTCTACCACTCGCTGCGCTGCGGCGACGTCGTCGGCGAGCATACGGTGCAATTCACCGGGCAGGGCGAACGCATCGAGCTGGTGCACCGCGCCACCAACCGGGATATCTTTGCCCAGGGTGCCTTGTTCGCGGCCGAAAAAATCCACGGTAAATTCAACGGACACTACCGGTGTGATGATCTGCTGTAAGCGAAAAAAGCCGCTGTTCCGTCATGTAACTTGGTATAATTGCTTGCCGTGCGGGAGAGATTGGATTCCCAGCGCCGAAGGAGCAACCGCCCCGGAAACTCTCAGGCAAAAGAACCGCCGGTGAAGACACTCTGAAAAACGGTGCGGCCAATGCCGGCGCCTGCCGACGGGATAACACTCTCAGGCAAACAGACAGAGGGGGCGCCGATGCCGGACAGGCTGATGTCCGGTTTCCGATGCGCGCCTACTCAGAGAGCTGTCATGACCGATCCTAACGCTTTGCCGCTTCCGCACGTTGCCCGTGATTTCGCCGCCCGTCATATCGGTCCGTCTCCGCAGGAAATTCAGCAGATGCTCGATGCAGTCGGTGTCGGCAGTATGGAAACCCTGATTGCGGAAACCCTGCCGGAATCCATCCGCATTCTGAAGCCGCTAAGCAGCATGGGGCGTGCGCTGTCTGAAGTCGAAGCCTTGGCCCGTTTGCGTGAATTGGCTTCCAAGAACACGGTATTCACTTCGCTGATCGGGCAGGGCTACTCCGGCACGCTGACGCCGCTGGTGATTCTGCGCAATATTCTCGAAAACCCGGCCTGGTACACGGCCTACACGCCTTATCAACCGGAAATTTCGCAGGGTCGTCTCGAGGCGCTGCTGAACTTCCAGACCATGGTCTGCGAACTGACCGGCCTGGATGTGGCCAACGCCTCGTTGCTGGACGAAGGCACAGCGGCTGCCGAGGCCATGGCGGTCGCCGAGCGTGTTTCGAAAGCGAAAACCCGTAAATTCTTCGTTGATGAACACTGCCATCCGCAAACCATCGCGGTGCTGCGCACCCGTGCCGAGCCGCTCGGCTGGCAGGTGGTCATCGGCAATCCGGACACCGACCTGGAGGCGTCCGATGTGTTCGGCGCCATTTTCCAATACCCGGGAACCGATGGTGAAGTCCGTGATTTCCGTCCGGCCATCGCCCGTTTGAAAGCTGCCGGAGCGCTCAGCATCATGGCCGCCGATCCGCTGGCGCTGGCATTGCTGACCTCCCCCGGCGAACTCGGTGCCGACATGGCCATCGGCTCGACCCAGCGTTTCGGCGTGCCGATGGGCTACGGTGGCCCGCATGCCGCCTACATGGCGGTACGCGACGCCTATAAACGCTCGATACCCGGTCGCCTCATTGGCGTTTCCATTGATTCCCGCGGCCAGCCGGCTTACCGCTTGACCCTGCAGACCCGCGAACAGCACATCCGCCGCGAGAAAGCGACCTCGAACATCTGCACCGCTCAGGTGCTGTTGGCGGTCATCGCCTCGATGTACGCGGTTTATCACGGTCCGGAAGGTCTGTCTGCCATCGCCGGCGATATTCACGCCCGCACCAAGGTCCTAGCCGCCGGTCTTGCCAAACTCGGTTTCGGCGTCCGCAACCGTCATTACTTCGACACCATTACGGTGGATGTGGGATCCCAGCGGGACGCCATTGTGGCCCGCGCAGCGGCGGAGATGATCAATTTCCGGATTGTGGACGCCAACACGTTGGGCATCGCCTTGGATGAAGCCACCACGCCGGAAACCGTGGAAGCGGTCTGGCGCGCCTTCGGTGGCAAGCTCAACTACACGGATGCTGCAGCGCCCGGCGATGCCGTGCCTGCCGGCCTGACCCGCAATGAAGCCTGCCTCACGCATCCGATTTTCAGCCGTTACCGTTCCGAAACCGAGTTGCTGCGCTATCTGCGTAAGCTGTCCGACCGCGACCTGGCGTTGGACCGCGCCATGATACCGCTGGGTTCCTGCACCATGAAGCTCAATGCAACGGCCGAAATGATCCCGGTCACCTGGCCGGAATTCGGGGCTTTGCACCCGTTCGCGCCGGTTGAGCAGGCCTTGGGGTATTACGAACTGTTCGATGATCTGAAAAAATGGCTGGTCGAGATTACCGGCTACGATGCGGTATCGCTGCAACCCAACTCGGGCGCCCAGGGCGAGTACGCCTGTCTACTGGCCATCCGCGGCTACCACCATGCCCGTGGTGATCTCAACCGCACGGTCTGCCTGATTCCGTCTTCGGCACACGGGACCAACCCGGCCTCGGCCCAGATGGTCGGGATGGACGTGGTCGTGGTCAACTGCGATGCCGATGGCAATGTCGATGTCGACGATCTGCGTGCCAAAGCGGAAAAAAACAGCGCCAATTTGGCGGCATTGATGGTGACCTATCCGTCCACGCACGGCGTATTCGAAGAGCGCATCCGTGAAATCTGCGATATCGTGCACCAGCACGGCGGCCAGGTTTACATGGACGGTGCCAACATGAATGCCCAAGTCGGCCTGTCGCGTCCGGGCGATTTCGGTGCCGACGTTTCACACCTCAATCTGCACAAAACCTTCTGCATTCCGCACGGCGGCGGCGGCCCGGGCATGGGCCCAATCGGCGTCAAAGCGCATCTGGCCCCGTATCTGCCAGGCCATCCGGTGCTGAACGGCGGCACTGCGCCGGTCGGCCCGGTTTCGGCGGCACCGTTCGGTTCCTCATCGATTCTGCCGATCAGCTACGCCTACATCCTGATGATGGGCGGCGAGGGCCTGAAGCTGGCGACCGAAGTGGCGATCCTCAGCGCGAACTACATGGCGGCCCGCCTGAATCCGCATTTTCCGGTGCTGTTCCGCAACCACAACGGCCGCGTTGCGCATGAGTGCATCATCGATCCGCGTCCACTGAAAGATGCCTGTGGCGTGAGCGTGGATGACATCGCCAAACGATTGATTGATTTCGGCTTCCACGCCCCGACCATGAGCTTCCCGGTGCCGGGAACACTGATGATCGAGCCGACCGAATCGGAGGCCAAGGTGGAGCTGGACCGCTTCTGTGATGCGATGATTGCCATCCGCAACGAGATTGCCGAGGTCCAGAACGGGCGGTTTGCCATTGAACACAGTCCGCTGCGCCATGCGCCGCATACCGTCTTCGATCTCGCCGATGCCGAATGGAAGCGTCCGTACTCGCGTGAGAAGGGGGTATTCCCGGCCGGCAGCGCGCGTCAGGACAAATACTGGAGTCCGGTCGGACGCGTTGATAACGTCTACGGTGACCGCAATCTGATCTGCATCTGCCCGACGCCGGAGGATTACCGCTGAACAGGCTGTTCATGAGAGTGACCCGAAACGGAGAGGATTAATCCTCTCCGTTTTGCTTTCGTGGGCGGCCGTCGGCGTGTTCATGACAAGCTGGAGTTCGGATACTGACGTATTTCCGGCATTGCTGGACAATAGCGGTTGATTCTGCTAAAATTCTCACTCGCCTAAACCGCCTTTTTACGGCCTTTGCGCAATGCAAAGTCTTGCCGTGGGAAGAACCTTAACTTTTTGAAAAGGCGAGCTTTGTGACCCAATCAGCCATTCTCGCTCTCGAAGACGGTACCGTATTCGAGGGTCTTTCCGTAGGCGCAACCGGAATTTCGGTCGGTGAAGTGGTGTTCAATACCGCCATGACCGGTTACCAGGAAATCCTGACCGACCCTTCCTACAGCCGGCAATTGGTCACCTTGACCTATCCGCACATCGGCAATACCGGGATTACCGTTCAGGATAACGAATCCAATCAGGTCTATGCCGCTGGATTGATTGTGCGCGATGTGCCGCGCCGGGCCAGCAGTTGGCGCAATCAGATCGATTTGCCGGAATGGCTGAAGCAGAACGGTATCGTCGCCATTTCCGACATCGATACCCGCAAACTGACCCGCATCCTGCGCAATAGCGGTGCACAGAACGGCACCCTGATGGCCGGCGTGATCGACACCGACCACGCCATCGAGGCGGCCCGGAAGTTTGTCGGGTTGAAAGGCATGGATCTGGCCAAAGTGGTGTCATGCACCGTGCCATACGCCTGGATCGACGGCCAGCTTGACCTCAACAGCCAGATGTTCGTTCAGGCGCCGGAACGCTTCCATGTGGTCGCCTACGATTTCGGGGTCAAACACAACATCCTGCGCATGCTGGCCGAACGCGGCTGCCGCATTACGGTAGTGCCTGCCCAGACCCCGGCCGAGCAGGCTCTGGCCCTGAATCCGGATGGCATCTTCCTGTCCAACGGCCCCGGCGATCCGGCGCCCTGCGATTATGCGATTGCCGCCATCAAAACCTTCATCGCCCGAAAAATTCCGACCTTCGGCATCTGCCTGGGCCACCAGTTGCTCGGTCTGGCCAGCGGGGCGACGACTCTGAAAATGAAATTCGGCCATCACGGCGCCAACCATCCGGTACAGGACCTCGATTCGAAGCGGGTGATGATCACCTCGCAGAATCACGGGTTCGCCATCGATGAAAGCAATCTGCCGGCCAATGTCCGGGTCACGCACCGGTCCCTGTTCGATCAATCGAACCAAGGCATTGCCCTGACCGATGCGCCGGCTTTCAGCTTCCAAGGACACCCGGAAGCCAGTCCCGGCCCGCACGATGTGGCCTACCTGTTCGATAAGTTCATTACGCTCATGGAGAAACGCTGATGCCCAAGCGTACTGACATCAAAACCATCCTGATTATAGGTGCCGGTCCCATCGTCATCGGTCAGGCCTGCGAGTTCGACTACTCCGGCGCACAGGCCTGCAAGGCCCTGCGCGAAGAAGGTTACCGCGTGGTACTGGTCAATTCGAATCCGGCCACCATCATGACCGACCCGGACATGGCCGATGCGGTTTACATCGAACCGATCAATCCGGCTACGGTCGAACGCATCATCGCCAAGGAAAAACCGGATGCGCTGTTGCCGACCATGGGTGGCCAGACAGCGCTGAACTGCGCGCTGGCCATGGCCGATGAAGGCACACTCGCAAAGTATGGCGTGCAGCTGATCGGCGCGTCACCCGATGCCATCCGCATGGCTGAAGACCGCGAGCTGTTCCGTGTGGCCATGGCCGAAATCGGCCTGGATTGCCCGAAAGCGGAAATCGCCCGCAGTCTCGAGCAGGCGCTCGATATCCAGACCCGTGTCGGTTACCCCACCATCATCCGGCCTAGCTTCACGCTTGGCGGCAGCGGCGGCGGAATCGCCTACAACCGCGAAGAATTCCTGGAAATCACCAAGCGCGGTCTTGATCTGTCGCCGACCACCGAAGTGCTGATCGAGGAATCGGTGCTGGGTTGGAAGGAATACGAAATGGAAGTGGTGCGCGACACCGCCGACAACTGCATCATCGTCTGTTCGATCGAAAATCTCGACCCGATGGGCGTGCACACCGGCGACTCGATTACCGTGGCGCCGGCGCAGACCCTGACCGACAAGGAATACCAGCGTCTGCGTGACGCCTCGATTGCCGTGCTGCGTAAAATCGGCGTCGATACCGGCGGATCAAACGTGCAGTTCGGCATAAATGCCGAAAACGGCCGCGTAGTGGTCATCGAGATGAATCCGCGCGTGTCGCGCTCGTCAGCGCTGGCCTCGAAAGCCACCGGTTTTCCGATCGCGAAAGTCGCCGCCAAACTGGCCGTGGGTTATACGCTGGACGAACTCCGCAATGAGATCACCGGCGGCGCCACGCCTGCCTCGTTCGAACCGACGATCGACTACGTCGTCACCAAAATTCCGCGCTTCGCATTTGAGAAATTCCCGGCCGCCGATGCCCGTCTGACCACGCAGATGAAGTCAGTCGGTGAAGTCATGGCCATGGGTCGGACCTTCCAGGAGTCGGTACAGAAAGCATTGCGCGGTCTGGAAATCGGCAAGGTCGGCTTCGACCCGACCGCCGCCGCCGCTCAGGGCGAAGACGGGCTGCTACGCATCAAACGCGAACTGAAAGAACCGGGGCCGGAACGGCTGTTCCAGGTCGCCGAGGCCTTCCGTGCCGGCCTGAGTGTCGATGAAGTTTTCCAGCTCAGCTTCATAGATCCCTGGTTCCTCGACCAGATCGAGGAACTGGTCGCCATCGAGGCGGAAATCACCAACGGCGGTCTGCCGGCATTGGACGCCGTCCGTATGCGTCACCTCAAGCGCAAGGGCTTTTCCGATGCCCGCATCTCCCAGCTGGTCGGCACCGACGAATCCGCCGTGCGTGCGCTACGCCATGCGCTGAAAGTGCGCCCGACCTATAAACGCGTCGATTCCTGCGCCGCGGAATTCGCCACCGATACCGCTTATCTGTATTCCACCTATGAAGACGAGTGCGAAGCGGCACCGACCGACCGCAAGAAAATCATCGTACTCGGCGGCGGCCCGAACCGGATCGGGCAGGGCATCGAGTTCGATTACTGCTGCGTGCATGCCTCCCTCGCATTACGCGAGGACGGTTTCGAAACCATCATGATCAACTGCAACCCGGAAACGGTGTCCACCGATTTCGATACTTCCGACCGCCTGTATTTCGAACCGCTGACCTTCGAAGACGTGATGGAGATCGTCGAATTGGAAAAACCGGTCGGCGTCATCGTCCAGTACGGCGGCCAGACTCCGTTGAAGCTGGCGCGTGCACTCGAAGCCGCCGGTGCGCCGATTATCGGCACCTCGCCGGATTCCATCGATTGGGCGGAAGACCGTGTACGCTTCCAGAGCCTGGTCGAGGAACTTGGTCTGCTGCAGCCGCCGAACCGCACGGCCCGCAATGCCGAACAGGCCATCGCGATGGCCAATGAAATCGGTTATCCACTGGTGGTGCGCCC
>Ga0102812_10003471_pt1 | contig 10313 bp, 7 predicted proteins | sample ColrivemetaGS713_FD_79334 | JGI IMG/M metagenome (GOLD analysis project Ga0102812, IMG submission 79334) | Estuarine microbial communities from the Columbia River estuary - Flood tide ETM metaG S.713 | ecosystem: Environmental > Aquatic > Marine > Intertidal zone > Estuary | place: USA: Columbia...
ACTTCTCGGCATCCAGGGCTGCCATACAGCCAAACCCGGCGGAGGTAACAGCCTGCCGATAGATGTGGTCACCCACATCGCCGGCGGCAAAAACGCCAGGTACGCTGGTCGCGGTGGCATTGCCCTCGGTGCCGCTGTGGATGGTGATATAGCCGTTTTTCATCTGCAACTGCCCGGCAAAGATGTCGGTATTGGGCTTGTGGCCGATGGCGATGAACACGCCTGCCAGATCGATATCGGTAGTGGTCCCGTCAGCCACTGCCTTTACCCGCATACCGGTCACACCACTGTCATCGCCCAGTACCTCATCCAGGGTGTGATTCCACAGAATTTTAACCTTGCCCTCTTTTTCCCGGGCAAACAGCCGGTCCTGTAGCACTTTTTCCGAACGCAGGCTGTCCCGGCGATGCACCAGGGTGACCTCGGAGGCGATATTGGCCAGGTAAAGGGCTTCTTCCACCGCGGTATTACCGCCGCCGATGACGGCGACCTTCTGATTACGGTAGAAAAATCCATCACAGGTTGCACAGGCGCTCACGCCCTTGCCGGAAAATGCCGCCTCGCTGGGCAAGCCCAGGTACTGTGCGGAGGCACCGGTGGCAATGATCAGGGCGTCACAGCTGTAATTGCCGGTACCCTTGAGCTGAAAGGGGCGGCTGGACAGGTCAACCGAGTCGATGTGATCGAATACGACTTCGGCATCAAATCGCTCCACATGCTCCTGCATCTGCTGCATCAGCTGGGGCCCCTGCAGGTCATGGGCGCCACCGGGCCAGTTTTCCACCTCGGTGGTCGTGGTAAGCTGCCCACCTTGCTGAATGCCGGTAATAACCACCGGGTGCAGGTTCGCCCTGGCCGCGTAGATTGCCGCGGTATAGCCGGCGGGGCCACTGCCGAGAATGATGAGGGGGTGATGCCTGGGGTCGCTCATAGGGTCATGTCCTGCTTGCTGTTGGTATCGGGCTCCACCGGCGGCACAGCCGCTGTGCCCAGGATGGGGGCGACTATGGTACTTTAAAGGGCATTTCCGGGCAAAGACTAGGATTATTCTAATTAATCGCTATAAGCCTTTGAAATAAATCATAAAATCGGACACAATTGTCCGCAGCTATCAAATGCACAGTCGCGTTGCACCGGGGACGGCCGGCGCCGACGACGAGGACCTTAACAAGCCGTGGCTGAAACAAGCAAATCAGATAACTTCCTGGGCCCGCGCCTGCGCGAGGGCGCCTTTATCGGCGTCAGCGCAGTATGCCTGTACCTGCTGCTGGCGCTGATGACCTATAGCCCCCGTGACCCGGGCTGGTCCGCCACCGGCGCCGGTGGCAAGATCGGTAACCTGGGTGGCCCCACGGGGGCCTGGTTGGCTGATGTGTTCTTCTCCCTGGTGGGCTTCGCCGCCTACCTGTTTCCGCTGCTGTTGGCTTACCGGGCCGTCATCATCCTGCTGGAGCGCCATGAGGGTAAGCGCTTTGACTGGATGACGTTTGGCATCCGCGCCCTGGGCCTGGTACTGGTGATGATCGCCGGGACGGCGCTGGCGGCGATGAATGACGGCGGCCAGTCAGGCCTGCCCCAGGGTGCGGGCGGTATTCTCGGCCAGGCGATAGGCAGTAGTTTTACCCACGCCTTCAGTGCGGTGGGCAGTCGGTTGATCCTGCTGGCCGTGTTCCTGTTTGGCATGACAATTTTTACCGACCTGAGCTGGCTGCGGCTGATGGATAGCGTGGGCTCGTGGAGTATCTTGTCGTTCAATAAAACCAAAGCCTGGCTCGTGAAGACCTTCGATAGTTTTCGCGATCGGCGTGAACGTGAAAAGGCCATAGAGGCGCGCCGGGTCGTCATTTCCGAGCACGTGGAAAAAGAGCAGAAACGTACGCCGCCGAAGATCAAGCCGCCCAAGGTCAAAACCGAGAAGAGTGACCGGGAGGAAAAAGAGAAGCAGCGACCGCTATTTGATGTGCCGATTACCGGTGAACTGCCGCACCTGGATTTGCTGGATCCCAATACCAATGACCCCAATGCCGGCTACTCCAAGGAAGCACTGGAAGGTTTGTCCAAGCTGCTGGAGCTCAAACTGGCGGACTTCGGGATCAGCGCCGAGGTTGTCGCGGTGTATCCGGGCCCGGTGATCACCCGCTTTGAAATCCAGCCCGCCGCGGGTGTGAAGGCGTCACGTATCTCCAGCCTTGCCCAGGACCTGGCCCGTTCGCTGGCCGTCATCAGCGTGCGGGTGGTAGAGGTTATTCCCGGCAAGTCGGTGATGGGTATCGAGATACCCAACGAGCACCGTGAAATCGTCAACTTCCGCGACGTGCTCGCCTCCCGGGCATTTGACCAGAGTAAATCTCCCCTGACGCTCGCCCTGGGCCACGATATTTCCGGCCAGCCGGTGGTTGCTGACCTGGGCAAGATGCCCCACCTGCTGGTGGCCGGTACTACCGGCTCGGGTAAGTCGGTGGGCGTTAATGCCATGCTGTTGAGTCTGCTGTACAAATCCAGTCCCGCCGATGTGCGGCTGATCATGGTTGACCCGAAAATGCTGGAGTTGTCGGTCTACGACGGGATTCCCCATTTGCTCACCCCGGTCATCACCGACATGAAGGACGCCGCCAACGGCCTGCGCTGGTGTGTGGCCGAAATGGAGCGGCGCTACAAATTGATGGCCGCAATGGGTGTGCGCAACCTGGCTGGATTCAACCGCAAGGTGGAAGATGCCAACAAGGCGGGGGCCCCGATTCCGGATCCGCTGTGGAAACCTGACCCGATCCTGGCCATGACCGACGAGGAACAAACGGCTCCGGGGCTGGAGAAACTACCGTCCATCGTGGTGGTGATCGACGAATTTGCCGACATGATGATGATTGTCGGTAAAAAAGTGGAAGAGCTTATCGCCCGTATCGCCCAGAAGGCGAGGGCGGCAGGCATCCACCTGATCCTCGCAACCCAGCGACCTTCAGTGGATGTGATTACCGGTTTGATCAAGGCCAACGTGCCTACGCGGATTGCCTTCCAGGTGTCCTCCAAGATCGATTCCAGGACCATTCTGGACCAGGGCGGTGCCGAGCAGCTACTTGGCCACGGCGATATGCTGTACCTGCCGCCGGGCAGCGGTATCCCCAACCGGGTGCACGGTGCATTCTGCTCCGATGAAGAGGTTCACCGGGTGGTGGCAGACTGGAAGCGCCGCGGCGAGCCCCGCTATATCGACGGCTTGCTGGACGAGGGTAGCAGTACCCCGGTTACCGCGGGAGAACTGCAGGCCGGCGCCTCCGGTGATGACGATGAAAGTGACGCCTTGTACGATGAGGCGGTGCATTATGTTACCCAAAGCCGCAGGGCGTCTATTTCCAGCGTCCAGCGTAAACTGCGCATCGGCTACAACCGTGCCGCCCGCCTGATCGAGGCCATGGAGGCTGCCGGGGTGGTCACTGAAATGGGCAGCAATGGTCAGCGAGAAGTGCTGGCACCGCCACCCCCCGAAGAATGACACCAGGTAGCCCATGAATAAATTGACAGCGATCACCGGTCTTTCTATCTGGCTGGTAGGCATGGCGTTTGCGCTTAGCGCCCCCGCGAGTGCCCAGCAAGCCACGTCCACCGATGCGCTATTGCAGCGCCTGGCGGGTATCACGCACATCCAGGGTGAGTTCCAGCAGTTCCAGTACGGTGATAACGAGGTCCTGCTGGCGGAATCCAGCGGCTTCTTCAAGTTGCTGCGGCCGACCTTTTTCAGCTGGGAGATTCGCAGCCCCGACCAGCAACTGGTGATCGCCAACCAGGAGTTCCTGTGGCATTACGATATCGACCTGCAGACGGTGACCCGCCGGCCAATAGCCGGTAACGTCGAGGCGTCGCCGCTGCAAGTACTGGCTGGTGATGAATCGGTACTGCGTGAGCAATATACCGTGGTGCGCGATGACGCGGATAACTTCACCCTGGTGCCGCTGGGCGATGCCCAGGGCTTCAAGCGACTGGCGGTGCGTTTCGATGGTAGTAATATTGTCGGCATGGATATTCTCGACAAGCTCAACCAGCATGTGAAAGTCAGTTTCAGCAAGCTCGATTCCAGCTCAACCCTCAGCGCCGCCGACTTCGACTTCGCGCCGCCCCAGGGTGATGTAGACCTGTTCTACTATGACGAATAAACCGGCTGGCACCGGATCGCCCCGCCCTGCTGCGGCGGGGCGCGAGGGCGCCGACCCGGGGCAGAGTACCTTGTTTGATGAACCTGCACCGGTCACTACGTCGGCTGATTGCCCCCCCGATTCACCAGCTCCCGACAACGATCCCGGCAACACCGCCGCCGGTGGATACCAGCCGCTGGCCGCCAGGTTGCGCCCCCTGACCCTGGATGACTACGCCGGGCAGCGACATATCCTCGGGCCGGGTAAACCCCTGCGCCAGGCCATAGAAATGCACCAGCTGCACTCGATGATTTTCTGGGGGCCTCCCGGGGTTGGTAAAACCACGCTGGCACGGATAGCGGCATGCCAGGCCAACGCCCATTTCCTGCAGCTGTCGGCGGTGTTATCCGGGGTCAAGGAAATACGCGAGGCGGTCGCCCAGGCGCGCCAGCTGAAGGGCGTGGGGCGCGATACTGTGCTGTTTGTCGACGAGGTCCATCGCTTTAACAAATCCCAACAGGATGCTTTTCTGCCCTACGTGGAAGATGGCACGCTGATTTTTATCGGCGCTACCACGGAAAACCCCTCATTCGAATTGAACAATGCGCTGCTATCGCGTTCCCGGGTATATAAATTGCGCGCCCTGGAGCAGGCTGATATTGAGACGGTGCTGGCGCGTGGTCTGGCGGCTCTGGAAGGCAAGGTAAGGGCGGCGGATGGCTGCCTGGCGCAGATCGCCCGCCAGGCCGATGGGGACGCCCGCAAAGCACTGAATCTGCTGGAGCTGGCAGCCGACCTGGCCGAGGCCGGTGACATCACGGATGCCACCCTGGAAGAAGTGTTACAGGCTTCCCTGCGCCGCTTCGACAAGGGCGGTGATATGTTCTACGACCAGATCAGCGCGCTCCACAAGGCGGTACGCGGTAGTTCCCCGGACGCGGCCCTGTACTGGTATTGCCGGATGCTGGACGGTGGCTGTGACCCCTTGTACCTGGCCAGGCGGGTGCTGCGCATGGCCAGCGAAGATATCGGCAACGCCGACCCCAGGGCGCTAACCCTGTGCCTGGAGGCCTGGCAGGTGCAGGAGCGCCTGGGCAGCCCGGAAGGCGAGTTGGCAATAGCCCAGGCAATTGTCTACCTGGCTTGTGCCGCTAAAAGCAATGCTGTTTATACTGCGTATAACGCCGCTCGGGCGGATGTCGAGGCAGGCGGCAGCCTGGATGTGCCGCTGCACCTCAGAAATGCACCCACCCGGTTGATGAAAGATATGGACCACGGCGCCGATTATCGCTACGCGCACGACGAAGCGGGCGGCTACGCGCCCGGTGAAAATTATTTCCCCGAGCCATTGCAGGGCCGGCAGTACTATCACCCGGTCGATCGGGGGCTGGAGAGCAAGATTCGCGAGAAATTCAAATACCTGCGAGAGCTGGATACCATGAGTCCCCGCCAGCGCTACGGTAAATCCGGCGCAGGCGACAACCGTGACAGCTGAGGCCTTTACACGAGCCTGCCAGGGAAGGGAAAAGGAATAGACCGATAATGAAATCAAAGACAATCCTGGTTACCGGCGGCGCCGGCTATATCGGCTCTCACGTTTGCGTGGAGTTGCTGGAGCAGGGCTACACGATCCTGGTGGTGGATAACCTGTGCAACAGCAGTGCGGTGGCCTTGGAGCGGGTCGAGCAAATTACCGGCAAGTCGGCACCACTGGTGCAGGCGGATATTCGCGACCGGCCAGCGCTGGACACTATTTTCAAGGATTACGACATCGCTGCGGTAATACATTTCGCCGGACTCAAGGCGGTCGGGGAGTCCGTGGCGCAACCGCTGCGCTACTACGACAACAACATTAATGGCACCCTCACCCTGCTTGAGGCCATGGCCGCCAGCGGCGTGCACAACCTGGTATTCAGTTCCTCCGCCACGGTCTATGGTGACCCGGCCAGCAATCCCATCAACGAAGACTTTCCGCTCAGCGCAACCAACCCCTATGGCCGCAGCAAGTTGATAATCGAGGAAATACTGCGCGACCTCTATGTGGCGGATAGCCGTTGGAACCTGTCCATATTGCGCTATTTCAATCCCGCCGGGGCCCATACCAGCGGACTTATCGGCGAAGATCCCAGCGACATACCCAACAACCTGATTCCCTATATCGCCCAGACCGCCAGTGGCATGCGTGAGGAACTGTCGGTGTTTGGTAACGACTACGCCACAGCCGATGGCACCGGCGTGCGCGATTACATCCACGTGGTCGACCTGGCACGCGGGCATATAAAAGCGCTGGAAAAGCTCGCCCAGAATCCGGGCTGCATCATTCACAACCTTGGCACGGGGCAGGGCTATTCCGTATTGGACATGGTGGCGGCTTTCACTAAAGCATGTGGCAAGCCGGTTCCCTACCGGATCGTCGATCGGCGCCCCGGTGATGTTGCCGAGTGCTATGCAGACCCTGGCAAGGCGCGGCGCGAATTGGGCTGGGAAGCCACGCTTACCCTGGACGCCATGTGCGCCGACAGCTGGAACTGGCAGCGGCAGAACCCCAGGGGTTATCGGCCCTAGCGGTGGCGGCAGGGGTTGCGACCCTAATTACCGGCAAGCCTGTATAAGCCCCGCCAAAACCATTACAATCGCGGCAACCCAAACCATCACGCCAAAATCATGAAATACCTATTATTTGTCGCCCTCGGGGGCGCTGGTGGTGCCGTCAGTCGTTACCTTCTGGCCAACTGGATTCACGAGTGGTGGGAGGGGCATGTCCCGATTGGTACCCTGCTGGTAAACGTGCTCGGATCGCTGTTGATTGGCGTGTTTTACGTGATGGTGGTGGAGAAAGGCCTGGTGCACCCGGATTGGCGCGGCGTGTTGATCGTAGGTTTCCTGGGAGCATTTACCACTTTTTCGACCTTCTCACTGGAAACCGTCCAGCTATTCGAGGCGGGGCGCACAATGCACGCGCTGGCCTATATGCTGGCCAGCACCCTGCTGTGCGTATTGGCAGCCGGCGTGGCCATCCAGCTGACCCGGCAGGTGGTTTAACTATTCGCAGTAACACGTTGTCGTAACGAGGAAGTTTCAGAATGTTGGATATCAAGGCAGTGCGGCTGGATCCGCAGGCGATCGCAGAGGCACTGGGCAAGCGGGGTTTCACATTTGATGTTGCTGCGTTTACTGCTCTGGATGCGCGCCGCAAGCAGGCGGATATCGACAGCCAGAATTTGCAGGCTGAACGCAAAAGTGCCTCCAAAAAAATTGGCCAACTGGTGGGGCAGGGTATGCCCGTGGAAGAGGCCAAGGCCCAGGTCAATGAGACCCTGGAAAAAATTGCGGCGCAGATAGATGAGGCTACCGAGCAGGCGCGCACCGTACAGGCCGAACTGGATGCGCTGTTATTGAGCGTGCCCAATATCCCGGCCTCGGAAGTACCCCACGGTGCCAGCGAAGAGGACAATGTGGAAGTGCTGCGCTGGGGCACGCCCCGGGTATTCGATTTCCCGGTCAGGGACCATGTCGATCTGGGCGAGGGCCTGGGACAGTTCGATACCGATACCGCCGGCAAAATTACCGGTTCGCGCTTTATCGTGATGTACGGCGAACTTGCCAGGCTGCACCGGGCGCTGATCCAGTTCATGCTTGACCTGCACACCCGCGAACACGGTTACCGGGAAATCTACGTTCCCTACATCGTTAACGCCGATTCCCTGCGTGGTACCGGTCAGCTGCCGAAGTTTGAAGAAGACCTGTTCAAGCTGGAAGGCGAGCAGGGCTATTACCTGATTCCCACCGCCGAGGTGCCGGTGACCAACGTTGCTCGCGAACGCATCTTTGAAGACAGCGAACTGGGGGAAGAGGGCGTGCGCTTTACCTGCCATACGCCGTGTTTTCGCAGTGAGGCGGGCAGTTATGGGCGTGATACCAGGGGCATGATCCGCCAGCACCAGTTCGAGAAAGTGGAGCTGGTACAAATGGTAAGGCCCGGGCAATCCGAGCAGGCGCTGGAGGAACTCACCGGCCATGCGGAGAAGGTGCTGCAACTACTGGAGCTGCCTTATCGCAAAGTGATTCTGTGCGGTGGCGACATCGGCTTCTCCGCCCGCAAAACCTATGACCTGGAAGTGTGGTTGCCCTCGCAGGATACCTACCGGGAGATTTCGTCCTGCAGCAGCTTTGGCGATTACCAGGCCAGGCGCATGCAGGCCCGTTGGCGCAACCCCGCTACCGGTAAGCCCGAACTGCTGCACACCCTGAACGGGTCCGGGCTGGCGGTGGGGCGGACCCTGGTGGCGATTATGGACAATTGCCAACAGGCTGACGGCAGCATTGCTATCCCGGCTGTACTGCATCCCTATATGGGTGGCCTCACCAAACTCGGCAACTGATATGGACTACCTGCCCATCAACCTGCGCCTGCGGAACGAACCCGTGGTGTTGATCGGCGCAGGTAAAATTGCAACCCGCAAGGCCCGCTTGTTACTGGCAGCCGGTGCCAATCTTACCGTGGTGGCCCCGGATATAGCCGCGGAACTGGAACAGTTGCTGGTGCAACACGGTGGTATCTGGCAGCAAAGTCGTTACAGCGCCAGCGACCTGCAGGGCAAAAAGCTGGTAGTGGCCGCCACCCCTGACCAGCAGACCAATCGCCAGGTCTACGAGGACGCCAGCGCCCAGGGCTTGCCGGTGAACGTGGTAGACGCCCCCCAGCTGTGCACTTTTATTTTCCCCTCTATAGTCGACCGCTCACCTTTGACGATTGCCATTTCCAGCGGCGGCAACAGTCCGGTACTGGCCAGGTTGTTACGGCGAAGGATCGAAGCCATGGTGCCCGGGGCCTACGGTAAGCTGGCAGAGTTTGCCGGAAGAATGCGTGCTGCGGTGAAGGCCGCGATCCCGGGAGAAACGCCAAGGCGGCTGTTCTGGGAGCAGGCAGTCGAGGGGACTATCGGTGAGCTGGTACTGGCCGGACGGGAAGACCAGGCCGAGACCCGTTTGCTCAAACAGATCGAAACCGAACAGCAGTCCCATCGCGGGGAGGTGTACCTGCTGGGCGCCGGCCCGGGTGATCCTGATCTGATGACCTTCAAAGCTATGCGCCTGCTGCAAAGCGCGGATGTGGTGCTCTATGACAGGCTGGTCGCGCCGGCGATTGTGGATATGGCCCGGCGCGATGCCGAGCGCATCTATGTGGGCAAGGCGCGCTCTGACCACGCGCTGCCACAAAAAGACATTAACCAGCTGCTGGTTGACCTGGCGTTGCAGGGCAAAAGGGTGGTGAGGCTGAAGGGCGGAGACCCCTTTATTTTTGGTCGTGGCGGTGAGGAGATCGAGCTGCTGGCGGAGCACGGCATACCCTTCCAGGTAGTGCCCGGTATTACCGCAGCAAACGCCGCTGCATGTTATGCAGGCATTCCCCTGACCCATCGCGATTATGCCCGCAGCGTGCGCTTTGTCGCAGGCCACCTGCAAGATGGTAACAGCGGCCACGACTGGACCCAGTTCCTGTCCGAGACGGAGACCCTGGTGTTCTACATGGGGTTGGTGGGGCTGCCGGTGATCTGTGAGCAGCTACAGGCTCATGGCCGGGCGTCCGATACACCGATAGCCCTGGTGGAACGTGCCAGTACCGCTGAACAGCGCGTGCTGGTGGGCACCCTGGCAACCATGGTTGGCATCGTCGAGCGAGAGCAAGCCAGGGCCCCGACGCTAATTGTCGTAGGCAATGTGGTGAGGCTTCATGACAAGCTGGCCTGGTTCGGTATGAAGCCAGCTGCTGACACAAAAACGCCCTGCTAGTGCAGGGCGTTATCGATGATGCCTGGCCGCGCTGAATCGCCCTGCGGCTATTTCTCTTCAGTCGGCGCTGCGGTCACGGCGTAAGCCCTGTCCTTTACCAGTAGCGCGTCCACCAGGATATTGCCCGCTTCTGTCAGCAGTACGTCGGGCACTTCCTCAGTATCTTCTTCTTCCTCGAGCGCGAGTGCATCAGGATCCTCTTCGTCAAGGGGCTCGTCTTCCAGCTCGGTAAGCAGCTCTTCACCCAGGGCCTTGCGGCGCTTGTTCTCTATCACCAGGGCTTTTTCCTCCTGGCTTTCACGCAGCGCTATACGGGCTTTCTCGTTGAGCGGGATTTCCTTGATCAGCCGGGTTTGCTGGGCGAGATCAAGCTGGTCCTGCAGGTAAATGAAG
>Ga0102812_10003474_pt1 | contig 10308 bp, 7 predicted proteins | sample ColrivemetaGS713_FD_79334 | JGI IMG/M metagenome (GOLD analysis project Ga0102812, IMG submission 79334) | Estuarine microbial communities from the Columbia River estuary - Flood tide ETM metaG S.713 | ecosystem: Environmental > Aquatic > Marine > Intertidal zone > Estuary | place: USA: Columbia...
AAATGATAAAAAATTTGATCTTTTTACACAGTATATGATTCTTATAGGATATATTATTTTTCCATTTATCTTAACAAACTACGTTCCAATTGGAGTTAAAGGTTACAATTCAGACATTCTTATAAGCATTATTGTTCTAATTTGGACAAACGATACTTTTGCCTATTTAGTTGGGAAAAATTTTGGAAAAAATAAGTTATTCCCTTCAGTATCTCCTAAAAAAACTATTGAAGGTTTTATTGGTGGATTAATATTTTCAGTAATTTGCGGCATATTATTAGCAAAGTTTTTTATACAAGTAAAGCATATTTATTTTTGGATAATAATAGCTGTTATCGTGAGCATATTCAGTACCCTAGGAGATCTAATTGAATCTAAACTTAAAAGAGTAGCTGGTGTAAAAGATAGCGGCATAATAATGCCAGGCCATGGAGGTATTTTAGATCGATTAGATAGTATTATATTTGTAATTCCATTTATTAATTTGTTTTATTTAATTTTACGTTATGTTTCATAAAGAAGGTTCAAAAATAATTTTAATTACACTTTTGTTAGTAGTTGGTGTAATATTCTTAAGTGATTTGATTTCAATCATTTGGTTAAAAAACACAATTTTAATACTAGCTGTATTCTTTTTAGTGATGGTTTTACAGTTTTTCAGAAACCCAAAAAGAGATGTAGATAATAGCGATAATCATATACTTGCTCCTGTAGATGGTAAAGTAGTAGTCATTGAAGAAGTATTTGAACCAGAGTATTTTAAAGACAAAAGATTAATGGTTTCGATATTTATGTCGCCTATAAATGTACACGTTACACGTTATGCATTGAATGGAGTAGTAAAGTATAGTAAATATCATCCAGGAAAATATTTAGTTGCTTGGCATCCTAAAGCAAGTGAAGAAAACGAAAGAACTACTGTTGTTATAAATAATAGAGTATATGGAGAAGTTATGTACCGTCAAATTGCTGGTGCATTAGCTAGAAGAATTGTAAATTATGCTGAAGAAGGGATGAGAGCTGTTCAAGGTAAAGATGCTGGGTTTATTAAATTTGGCTCTAGAGTTGACTTATACTTTCCATTAGGTACAGAAATTAATGTAAAATTGAATGACATTGCTGTTGGTGGTAAAACTGTAATATCAAAGAAAAATTAATGACTAGAGAAGAGTTAGAAATATTATTTGAAGAGGCTTTTAAAAATGCCCAACTGGTTCCGCAAGATTCTGTTCCTCAGGATTTACAATTAGTGTTATATGGATTATACAAGCAAGCAACCAGTGGCAATACTAGGAATATGTATTTTCAAAACCCCCAAGACATTAGAAACGCATTTAAACTTAATGCGTGGATGCAGGTAAAACACTTATCCATAGAAGAAGCAATGGAACAGTATATTTCGATTATAAACAACTTAATGAAGGAAAGAAACTTATGAGAATTCATTTCTTAACCACATCATTTTTTATTCTATTCATTTCTTGTAAAAACAATGATAATTTAGTGGAAGTTCAAATTCCAGAACCAGAAGTTATTGTAGAAACTTCTTCTACTTTCAGTAACCCTAATGATATAAAGACAGAAACTGGTCCTTTTGAGTTAGTTCAACTAAAATACAAATTTGAAGATTTTGCACCAAATTTAGATGGTAGAACAATGGAAATTCATTATTCTAAACACCTCTTAAGTCATGCAAACAAATTAAACAAAATAGTTGCAGAAAATAAATGGTCTAAAAAGACCAAAATTGAAGACATCTTACTTAATTTAGATGTAAATAATAATGAGTTAAGAAAAAGTGCTGGAGGTTATTATAACCACAACTTATTTTTTGAAAACTTAGCACCTAAATCTAACTCAAAGCCTAGTGATACTTTAACAATAGCTATTGACAAACATTTTGGCTCATTTGACGCTTTCAAACAAAAATTTATTACTACAGCTTCAAACCTTAATGGATCTGGTTGGACTTGGTTAATTCTTAACAAAAAAGGTGACTTAGAAATCATTACAACGATAAATAACGACAATCCTTTAATGAAAGATACTTTGATAAAAGGAACTCCCCTTTTTAATATCGATACATGGGAACATGCTTATTACTTGCAATACCAAAATAGAAAAGTAGAGTATTTAAAGAAAGTCTTTGAATTATTAAATTGGGACTTAATCAGTAAAAAATACGAATCATTATAAATAAAAAAGCTCTGAAAATTCAGAGCTTTTTTATTTGTTGTTTATAATATCTATCTAAACATAAAACCTAAAATCATAAGCAGAAAAATAAATCCGTATAATGAAATTACAACTAAAGCTGTAATCCCTAAAAATTTATGATGAGATTTCAAATACACTAATGCATCTGACAATAAAATACTATCTCTTACTGCTAAAGCATTTTTAATACCTGTTGCGTATTTATACAAATAATAAATAGGAAAAAAATAAAGAACTGAAATAATAATATATAAAAAAGATATGAATCCTGAAGCAGCACTAAAAGGATTAAAGCCTATTTGGTTATTATATTCACTACCAACACCTGTAGGTAAACTTGAAAAAATAGTTGACATAAAAACTGCTGCTAAGACCATTAACCCAACGCCTATAAAACCTAATATTGATAAAAAATAAGACCATTTAGCACCTTCTTTTAATGCACTTATAGCTTGTTCATTTAATTGTAAAGATTGATTTTCCATATGTTATTTTTCAAACTGTTTTAATGTTTTAATTATAATAGAAACACAATCTAATAATTGCTCTTCATTCATAACCAAAGGTGGTGCAAAACGGATAATATTACCATGTGTTGGTTTAGCTAAGAGACCATTATCTCTTAATGCCATACATATGTTCCAAGCAGTATCACTTTCTTCAGTATCGTTAATTACAACTGCATTCAATAATCCTTTACCTCTTACAAGTGTAGCTATTGAACTTGTATCAATATATTTTTGCAATTCAGATCTAAATAATTTTCCTAAAACTCTTGCGTTTTGTGACAAACTCTCTTCATTAACAACATCTAGAGCTGCCATTGCAACAGCTGCTGCAACAGGATTTCCTCCAAAAGTTGAACCGTGTTGACCAGGTTTAATTACATTCATAATTTCATTATTAGCTAAAACAGCTGAAACTGGGTATGCACCACCAGATAAGGCTTTACCTAAAATTAAAACATCAGGTTGAACGTAAGAAGGTTGTTTTTCACATTTAGCTTCACAAGTACAATTGCCACAAACAGCAAGTAACGATCCTGTTCTTGCAATACCTGTTTGCACTTCATCTGCAATAAATAAAACATTATTTGCTTCACATAGTGCTTTTGCTTTAGCTAAATAATCTTCACTTGGCACATAAACTCCAGCTTCTCCTTGAATAGGCTCAACTAAGAATCCTGCAATATTTTTCGAAGATGTAATTGCGTGTTCCAAAGCATCTAAATCATCATATGCAATTTTAATAAATCCATCTGTATATGGTCCAAAATTTTTACGTGCATTTTCATCATTTGAAAATGAAATAATAGTTGTAGTTCTTCCATGGAAGTTATTCTCACAAACAATTATTTGAGCTTGATTTTCAGCAATTCCTTTCTTTTCATAAGCCCATTTTCTACAGATTTTTAAAGCAGTCTCAACCGCCTCAGCACCTGTATTCATTGGCAAAACTTTATCAAAACCAAAATATTCTGTTACATATTTTTCATAAACACCTAACTTATCATTATAAAATGCTCTAGACGTTAAAGTAAGTGTTTCAGCTTGATTAGTCATTGCTCCAACAATTTTTGGATGACAATGCCCTTGATTAACCGCAGAATAAGCAGACAAGAAATCATAATACTTTTTACCTTCTACATCCCAAACATAAACCCCATCTCCTTTACTCAAAACTACTGGAAGTGGATGGTAATTGTGTGCTCCATGTTTGTCTTCTAACTTAATTATTTCAGCTGAACTCATTTTTTCTTTAACTGACATACTCTATTTATTTTGTTGATTTTATAATCGCAATTCCTTCTTTTGGAGAGAAATCATCCCTATTTTCACAAAAATACAAAATGAAAGCATTTTTATAAAGAAAAAGGAAACAATATTTTAAAACAAAAATCTTTGTTGCATTAATAATATTCAAATCTCAAAATAATCATTTATATTTGAATTTCAATTGTTTATGTGTTTGCTATGATTAAAAAAATACTTTTTACTTTTTTTTGCTTCTTTATTTCTTTCAATTGTTATTCTCAAATATGGGAAGTTTCTCCTAATAACCAATTTGAAAAACATTTTGAAGAAGTCTATAATACTTATACATCTATACCAAGAGGAATATTAGAATCTATTGCATATACTAAAACCCACATTCAACATATTGAACCTGAATACGGAATTCCAAGTTGTACTGGATTACCGCATCATTTTGGAGTAATGGGATTAGTTGAAAACGGGAAAAATTATTTTAGAAATTCTCTTGAAAAAGTGGCTGAAATTTCAAAATATAGTGCAGAAGACATAAAGAACAACCCTAGAATTAACATTCTTGCTTTTGCGAAAGCTTACAATGAATTGTTAGAAATTAATAATCTGAAAAACGAACCTATTCAAAAACAACTAAAGGTTATTGATGAATTATCTGAAATTCCAAATAATCAGAATTCAGCAAATAATTTTGCGTTTGACACACAAGTCTATTCTATATTAAAAAATTTATTAGATCCGAAATTTCAAGAAGCTTATAATTTGCCAAAATATGAATTCAATCTTGAAGAAGTTTTTGGTGCTGAAAATTTTAAAATATTAAACTCAACGAACGTTTTAATTAATAATGAAAGAATAAACGGACAACGATATAATTCTAATTATAGTCGATTAGCTCCGCCTTGTAATGATGTTTCTGGAAGTTTTCCTTATGCAATATTATCTGCAGCAGCAGATCCTTCTAATTATAGTTCAAGAAGTGGAACTGCGATTACACATGTAACTATTCACACTATGCAAGGCTCTTATGCTGGTGCTATTTCTTGGTTTCAAAATCCAGCTGCAAATGTTTCTGCGCATTATAACATGAGAGCTTCAGATGGTCAAATTACTCAATCAGTTTGTGAAATTGATAAAGCTTGGCACGTAAGTAATTCAAATCCATATGCCGTTGGTATTGAACATGAAGGTTATATAGATGACCCAACTTGGTATACAAGTGTAATGTATCAAAAATCAGCTGTTTTGACCAAAGATATTGCAGCTAGAAATGGAATTCCAATCATTAGAACTTATGATAAAAATGGCGATGTAGGTGTAAATTCTATAAGTGATGGCTGTTTTAAAATTAAAGGGCATCAGCATTTTCCATCACAAACACACGTAGATCCAGGACCTTATTGGGATTGGAACAGGTATTACGATTTAATTAATGATGCCGTTAGCGCTACTTCAGTAACTTATACAGCATGTAGTGGAACTATTTATGATTCTGGAGGTTCAACTGGAAATTATGGAAATGACGAACGTATTTTTTATAAAATTCAACCAACAGGTGCAACAAGTGTAACATTAAATTTCACTTCCTTAAATTTAGAAACAAATTATGATTATTTATACATCTACGATGGAGATTCTCACAATGATCCATTACTAACTGTATTAAACGGTACAACACTACCTCCAAGTATTACAGCTAATAGTGGAAAAATGCTACTTGAGTTTAGAACAGATTGTGCGACAGTAGCTTCTGGATGGGTTGCTAATTATTCTTGCAATACATCTTCAGTTGCTTGCGAAATGCCTTCTGGATTAAATGAAAGTAACATGAATCATAACAGTGTACAATTAAATTGGAATACTGTTCCAAGCGCATTGAGTTATGAAATATCATTTAAACAAACTTTAGATTCTACTCCTACTATTTATACTTCAACTACTGATAGCAAAGTTATTTCTGGTTTAGCTGCTGGCGGGCAATACATTTGGACGGTAAAATCAGTTTGTAATGCTGGAGTAAAATCAGTTGCAAATTCAAATGAGTTTACAAATTCTAGCACTATAACCAATATTGTCGATACAAATTGCTCTGGAACTTTTACCGATACTGGAGGAATTTTAGGAGGCTATACTAATAACGAAAACTATACATATACCATTTCACCAACGGGAGCTTCATCAGTTACTTTATCGTTTAGTGCTTTTAATATTGAAAATAATTACGACTTTATTCGTATTTATGATGGTCCAACAACAGCTTCTACTCTACTTGGAACATACACCAATACAAACACACCTCCAAACATCACTTCTTCTGGAGGAAGCTTAACCATAAAATTCACTTCTGACAATGCAACTATGAGATCTGGTTGGATTGCAAATTGGACTTGCACCGAAGGGATTAAACCTACTTTCACAAATATAAATCCAATTTGTTCTGGAACTTTATTATCTGAACTACCAACAACTTCTAACAATGGTTATACAGGAAGTTGGTCTCCAGCCTTGAACAATACAACCACTACAACATATACATTTTCCCCATCAAATGGTCAAAATGCGTCAACAACAGAGTTAACAATTGTTGTTAATCCTATACCAACAGTAAATCAACCTGTAGACCAAGTAGTAAATAATGGAGCTCTTACTTCATCAGTACTTTATAATGGAGACATATCCAATACAGATTATAATTGGACAAATGACACGCCTTCAATTGGTCTAGCAAGCTCAGGTATTGGTAATATAAATAGTTTTTCGGCAGTAAATTTAAGCACAGACCCAATTGTTGCAACAATAACTGTAACGCCACTAAATACTTCAATTGCACCAGGTCCTGTTACATTTACAAATTCATCAACAATTTTAATTCCGGAAAATCAACCAACAACAACTCAAGGAATTGCCTCGTTATATCCATCTAGTATTATTGTTTCAGGACTACCAACAACAGGAGTAAAAGTTGAATCAATTACTATAAATGGTATTACACATACCTGGAGTAGAGATGTCAGATTTCTGTTAGTTTCACCAACAGGGCAAACATTTGCTGTAATGGATAAAGTTGGTGGTGGTAGTGGATTTGATACTACATCTACAGTTACTATCGCTGATGGTTTTCAATTAATGCCACTTGGAACTACAGATATAATACCAACAGGAACTTACGCTCCAACGGCTAATCCTGGAACTAGTAGCTTAGCTTATCTATCTAGTCCCGCTCCACCTGGTCCATACAATTTTCCAAAACCAGAAGGAAATTCAACATTTGAAAGTGTTTTTGATACAACCACAAATTATAACGGAACTTGGAATTTATATGTCTTTGATACTGGTAATGGTGATATTGGATCTATTGCAGAAGGATGGTCATTAACATTGATATCGCCTGAGGAAAATTACATATGTTCAGGAACATCAAAAACCTTTACTATTACGGTAAATCCAACAAATAATTGTGCTTCATCAACCACATGGAACGGAACTACATGGAGCAATGGTTCGCCAGATTTAACAAAGGAAGTTATTTTTAGTGGTAATTATAATTCAACCGCAAGTATTTTTGCTTGTAGAGTTCAAATTACAAACAATACTCAAGTTACTTTTAACAACAACCATACTTTAATTGTAAATGATGATGTAGTTATTGAAAATGGTTCATTATTGATAATAAAAGATAATGCTGCATTAAGACAAGTAAATAACACCATTAATACTGGAAACATTAGAGTTGAAAAAAATTCAGCTCCAATGATACGATTAGATTATACGGGTTGGTCATCGCCGGTTGAAAACCAACAATTACAAGCTTTTTCACCAAATACATTATCAAATAGATTTTACGAATATTTGTACACCGGAACAACGACTGCAACTGCTTATCAAACAGTAAATTCAGCTACCAATTTTGAATCTGGCAAAGGATATTTAATTAGAGTTGCAAATAATTGGTCAACATCTACTCCAACTATTTATAACGGACAATTTAATGGTATTCCTGCAAATGGAACTATGAATATTCCGGTTGGAATAGGCTATAATTTATTAGGCAATCCTTATCCTTCTCCAATAAGTGGAAATTCGTTTTTAGGGCAAAACCCATCCATAAACACATTGTACTTTTGGACACACACAGCGGCTGCTTCTGGCGGAGCATATCCTGCAAATAATTTTGCTTCCTATACAACTCTTGGAGGAACAGCTGCAGCAGCTGGAGGTTCAATCCCTAATGGAACAATCAATACAGGACAAGGTTTTTACATTAATAAATCAACTGCTGGAAGTGCTTTATTTAAAAATAACCAAAGAGTAAATGCTGCAACAAGTTCACAATTTTTCAGAACTACTGAAGAGCCTGAAACACATCGTTTTTGGTTAAATTTAAATGATGACACAACCAATTACAACCAAATTCTTATTGGTTATACCGAAAATGCAAGTCATGGTATTGATCCACAAATTGATGGTGAAGTATTAGATAAAAGTCAGTCGTATTTGTTTAATATAATTAATGATGATGAATATGTAATTCAAGGTAGAGGTTTGCCTTTTTCAGATGAGGATATTGTTCCTTTAGGAATCGAAATTAAATCTTCTGGAAACTATTCAATTGCTTTTGAAAATGCAGATGGTTTGTTTTCTAATCAAGAAATCTATTTAAAAGACAATCAAACAAATACAATTCACAACATTAAGGAAAATCAGTATTCTTTTTATTCTGATTCAGGCAATACAACAAATCGCTTTGAAATTGTATATAAAAATTCAATGTTAGGAAATGAAGATTTTGAATTGAATCAAATTCAAGTTTATTCTTCAAATGAAATAATTACGGTTGATTCAAAAAATGAAACAATTACAGAAATAATTGTATTTGACATTGTTGGCAGAATGTTATTTCATAAAAAGAATGTTGATTCAAATACATTTGAAATTCGAAATCTTACAACTCAAAACCAAACTCTTTTGTTAAAAGTAATTAGCAGTTCCAATAAAGAAAAAACGGTAAAAATTATGCACTAAAACAAAAAATCCGGAAGCAATTACTTCCGGATTTTTTTATACTCTTTCATTATACATTTCCAATAACTTTGTAACTGTATTCCAATTTCGAATGGTTGCCGTAACGCTTAGTTTCTTTTCAATATATTTTTGATCAAACTTTGTTTTCCCTGCACCTACTGCATATTTTATAAAAATTCGTGGTCCGTCTATTTGTGCAGCATCAGGCTTAACCATACTCATTTTTAAATCATTTATAGAACCATCTGCCAATTCTTTGGAAATAAAAGCAACATACAATTTCTTTGTATCAACATCCGTTTCCTTTAAAAACTGATTATTTTTAAAACAAGCTTCTAAATCTGCTTTTCCAATTACAACAGTTGGAACTTCATGTCCAAAAGTTTTAAAAATTTCTTGTTTAATTTTAAATCCAACACTTGGTGCATTTTCTTCGTCAGTATCTACAAAAACATTTCCTGTTTGAATATACGTTTGCACATTTAAAAAGCCAATATTTTCTAAAGCTTTTTTAAGCGCATCCATTTTCATCATATTGTGTCCAGAAACATTTATTCCGCGAAGTAAAACCAAGTGTGTAATCATATATTTTCTAAGTATTTATGCAAAAATAACGTAATAAAAATCAACCTAATAAAATATTTTAAAAAAAAATAAAAAGATATCATTTAATATTTTACATTAGCCAATTCTTAACCAAAATAAACATGAAAAAAAATCTACGACTTTCGTTATTATTTTTTTTATTTATTGCATCATGCAAACAAAATAAAGAGTATGGTAAAATAAAGGATGTTCAACAACCTAAAGTTGAATACCAAAAAGAAAGCTCAATTACTAAATTAAATATAAAAGCAGCTAAAATTATAGATTCTAAATACAGTTTTGTTCAAAAAAGTAAGAAAGTCAATTCTGGAATTGAAAAAGCTAGAATTGTTCATGAGATTTTTTTAGCGAATCATCCCTTTAAAAAAACTTTCAATCTTTCTAAAACTGATAGAAAAGCATTTGGACTACCTCCAAATAAATATTTTGAACAAGAATGGGTTATGGAAATGAATCCATATTTAGGAAGACCTACAGCAGAAAACCTTTCAACTATAAGAAAAGAAATTGAAGATAAAAGAATTCAAGACGCTTTACAAAGAATCCCTGGAGATGGAGCTGATAACAATTGGGTAGAAAGGGGACCAAATAATGTTGGAGGAAGAACTAGAGCTATTATATTTGATCCAACAGATACAAATTCAGCAGATGGAATAACTGTTGTTGCTGGTGGAGTAAGTGGTGGTTTGTGGAAAAA
>Ga0102812_10003482_pt1 | contig 10302 bp, 5 predicted proteins | sample ColrivemetaGS713_FD_79334 | JGI IMG/M metagenome (GOLD analysis project Ga0102812, IMG submission 79334) | Estuarine microbial communities from the Columbia River estuary - Flood tide ETM metaG S.713 | ecosystem: Environmental > Aquatic > Marine > Intertidal zone > Estuary | place: USA: Columbia...
CGGGCATGATCGTCTGAACAGAGCCCTTTCCAAAGCTCTTGGTGCCCACAACAATCGCCCGGCGGTGATCTTGCAATGCGCCTGCGACAATTTCAGAGGCAGAGGCCGAGCCGCCATTGATCAGAACCACAATCGGTTTGCCTTGGGCCAAATCGCCCGGCGTTGCGTTGAAACGTTCTCCATCTTGTACATTGCGGCCGCGAGTACTGACGATTTCGCCTGCATCGAGAAACGCATCCGATACCCGGATCGCCTGCGTCAGCAAGCCACCGGGGTTGTTGCGCAGATCGATGACAAAGCCATTCACCGCATCAATGCCACCTGCGGCTTCGATCTGTTCTTTCATGCCGGATTCGAGGTTTTCGTAAGTCTGATCGTTGAACGTCGTGATCCGCAGCACAACGGATTCACCTTCAGTCCGGCTGCGCACCGCAGTCAGTTTGATCGTGTCGCGGATCATCGGCACGTCAAATGGTTCCGCCTCGCCCTCGCGCACAACGGTAATGATAATCTCCGACCCCACCGGACCGCGCATCAACTCGACGGCCTGATCCAAGTTCAGACCCAGAACCGATTCGCCGTCCACGTGGGTAATGAAATCGCCGGATTCGATCCCGGCCTCTGCTGCCGGAGTTCCATCCATCGGGGAGATGACTTTCACAAAGCCTTCTTCCTGCGTGACGGTAATGCCCAACCCGCCAAATTCACCACGCGTCTGAATGCGCATCTGAGCGGCATCCTGAGGCGACAGGTAGCTGGAATGCGGATCGAGTGATGTCAGCATCCCATTAATGGCTGCCTCGATCAGCTTGCGGGCATCCACCTCTTCGACGTACTGCGCACGAATCCGTTCGAACACGTCTCCAAAAAGATCCAGTTGCTCGTAAACGTTGCTGGTTTTCGCAGCCTCCTGCGCCAACAGCGGCCCCGCGATCTGCGTTGTGGCCAACGCGCCCGCGAGTGTGCCACCCAACGCAGCCATGACAAACTTTCTCATCGTGTCCTATCCATCCTTGTCGGTTCGGAACCAATCTTCTGGGTCCTCGGGAATATCGTTCTGTCTGACTTCCATATAGAGCGTTTCTGTCAGCCCTGTGCCAGTGTCATCACCATCTGTTGAAAGGTCTGATCCATTTATTGCCTCTTTTGACCCCATCAGACCCAGCGGCGCACCCGCTTCAATGACCTCTCCTGCCTGTGCATAGACCACATCCAGACCCGCCAACACAAAAAGTGTGCCACCTTGCGGTTCGAGAATCACAACCTCGCCCAGGTCCAGCAATGGCCCTGTATAGCGGATAGTGGCCGCGGCAGGGCTGGTAACAATGGCCCGAGGACGGGTTGCAATCAGCAGACCAGGACGGGAGACACCTGCGGCGTCCACCTCCCCGGCTGCACGCAACACAACCCCCTGAACGGGCAAAGGCAAGGCACCTTTTTGCTCATTCAATGTCAAACGTGGCAAAACAGACGGGTCGAGCACCATTTCATCCAGTGCGCGGGCAAATCCATCGAGGGTATCCGTCGACGCCAAAAGGATAGCCATGCGCACCGGGTCGTTGGTGAACTGCAGTGGCAACTCAGTGCGTTCGGCCATTGCCTGGTTCAACGCCGTGCGTGCCGCCTGAACGTCCTGCAACCCCGCCTCCAGGCGATCTGCGGCCTCTGTCTGCAAAGCGCGCAGCATTTGGACATCTTCCAGTTCACGCCGCAGCGACGCCGCGCGCTCATTCAGGAGCGGTGCAATTTCGGCCAATAGCAAACCGGCGCGCGCGGTTCCTGCTGGCCCGGCGGGATGCAGAAACGCATCCGGTGTCGCACCCGGACCGATATTTTGCAGAACGATCAGCAATGTCGCAATTTCGTCGTTACGAATGATCAGCTGTTGACTGAGTTGTGTTTCCTGAACCGCAATCAGTCGCATGCCACTGCGCATTGCGCCCAATCCGGCCTCATACGCCTGAACGGTTTCGGTCAGGGCGCGGACACGATCACGCGCGCTGTCGGCTTGCTCCAGCTTTTGCGATGCAATGTCCAGCGCTTCCACTGCCAGACGGGCCTGAAGGGCAGCATCGGTTTGCGCCGCACTTTGCACTGGGAAAATAAGACACAACACCAGTAGTGCGCGGATCATATCAGAAGGCTCTTTCCCGTCATCTCTGCGGGCTGCGGCAGACCCATCAGCTTCAATACGGTAGGTGCCAGATCGGCAAGACGTCCGGATGTCAGAATACCACCCTGTGGTCCGCCAACCAAAATGACCGGAACGGGATTCAACGTATGCGCCGTGTGCGGCCCGCCCGTCTCCGGATCAATCATGACCTCGCAATTGCCATGATCGGCCGTGACGATCATCGCGCCCCCCGACTTCTCAAGCGCCTGCAGAACACGGCCCAACCCGGCATCCACCGCTTCACAGGCTTTGATTGCAGCAGCCAGATTGCCGGAATGGCCCACCATGTCGGGGTTGGCATAATTGACTACAATCAGATCATAGCCTTCCTCGATTGCGGCCACCAATTTTTCCGTGACTTCGGTTGCGGACATTTCCGGTTGCAGGTCATAGGTCGCCACGGCGGGCGACTTCGGCATTGAACGATCTTCCCGTTCAAATGGCTGTTCTTCGCCACCGTTCAAAAAGAACGTCACATGCGGATATTTCTCGGTTTCGGCGATACGGAACTGGCGCAGATGATGCTGTGCGACCCAATCGCCGAGGGTATTTGCGATTTCAGGCTTGGGATACATGGCCGTGGTGTATCCACTGTGTTCGTGGGAATACTGCGCCATTCCCATAAGCGCCGCCCAGATGGGCCTGCCCGTGATGTCAAAGGCTGCGAACTCCGGCGCGCCCAGGGCCGCCATGATCTGCCGCGCGCGATCCGCTCGAAAATTGAGACAAAAGACTCCGTCACCGTCTTTGGCCCCCGCATACCCATCGATCACGGTCGGAGTGATGAACTCATCTGTCTCGCCCCGGGCTGCCGCGTCGGCCAAGGCTGCCTCAGGGTCCACCGCATGCGCGCCTTTGGCCCCGACAATCGCGTCATAAGCCAGCGCGACGCGTGCCCAGCGGGTATCGCGGTCCATGGCAAAATAGCGTCCTGATACTGTTGCGACCCGCACGGCGACCGGTAGTGCGCCCAACAAAGTCTTGAAAAAGCCTGGTGCTGACTGCGGCGGCACATCGCGCCCGTCTGTCAACGCATGAATCACGACCGGCACCCCGGCACCGTCAATCACCCGCGCAGCCGCGATCATATGGTTCAGATGCCCATGCACACCACCGTCCGACACCAACCCTATCAGATGTGCGGTTCCACCGCTGGCGCGCAACTGTACAATGAACTCCAAAAGTCGCGGGTTTTCGGCAAACTTTCCGGTCTCGATTGCCAGATCAATCTGGCCCAGGTCCATCGAGACCACCCGGCCCGCGCCGATATTCGTGTGCCCCACTTCAGAATTGCCCATCTGCCCGCTTGGCAGACCAACGTCAGGTCCATGCGTGATCAGGGTCGCATGCGGACAGCGTTCCATGAGGCGGTCCATATTGGGCGTGTTTGCCAAATGCGGTGCATTTCCCTGCACGTCTTTGCTCAAACCCCATCCGTCAAGGATGCACAACACAACTGGCTTGTGAACGCTCATCTGCTCTCTCCGGTTCCCGGTCTTTCGGGTCTTCTACTCTGCCTTCGTGCCCGCGTGAACCTCTGAATGCGCATTGGTTTCTCCGGATTTCCTCTGGCCGAAAATATCCCCGCCGGAGGCACGAAGTTCTATGGAACTTCGCCCGTCACAGGCGTCAGCATCGACCGCAGCAGGGCCAGCGGATGCGCTTTCAGTGTCATTCGCATAGCCACATAATCCTCAACCACCTCCTCGCCAAGGGTCATCTGCGGCAAAGAGGCTGCGGGTTCATTTATGGCCTCTCCATCGATATCGCCTGAAAACAGCGGCAGGGCGGGACCAGGCGCCAATGCCTTGGCCTCCCAAAGCGCATCGCGCCGGTTCAGACCCAGACCGGCAAACACATCCGCCTCCGCCAGGCGCTCGACCATGGCGGGGGCAAGTCCCGCGCGCCGCCAGATATCGCGCACGGAGTGATAGCCATTACCCCGCGCTGCAGTCAGCCAGCTGGCATCTTCCTCGCTCAACCCCTTGATCTGCCGAAATCCCAGACGCAACGCGAGACCCCCCTGCCCGTCAGGTTCCATCACATTGTCCCAGAAACTTGTATTAATGCAGATCGGGCGGATTTCTACGCCATGCGCACGCGCGTCCCGCACGATCTGTGCCGGGGCATAAAAGCCCATCGGTTGCGAATTCAACAACGCACAGGCGAAAATCCCCGGATGATGGCACTTGATCCAGCTGGAGGCATAAACCAGAAGGGCAAAACTCGCCGCATGGCTTTCGGGGAACCCATAAGAGCCAAACCCCTCGATCTGGCTAAAGCAGCGCTCCGCAAAATCGTCGTCGTACCCCTTGCGCTTCATGCCTTTGAGAAACAGGCTGCGAAACTCGCTGACATTGCCGTGTTTCTTGAAGGTCGCCAAAGAGCGGCGCAGCCGGTCTGCCTGATCTGGCGTAAACCCTGCGCCCACAATCGCGATCTGCATCGCCTGCTCCTGAAACAGCGGCACCCCCAGTGTCTTGCCCAGAACCGCGCCAAGTTCATCCGACGGGAAAGACACCTCCTCCTCGCCGTTGCGCCGCCGGATATAGGGATGCACCATGTCGCCCTGAATGGGGCCAGGACGAATAATCGCCACCTCGATCACCAGATCATAGAAACAGCGCGGGCGCATGCGCGGCAGAAAATTCATCTGCGCGCGGCTCTCCACCTGAAAGACACCGATACTGTCGGCGGCGCAGAGCATGTCATAGACCACCGGGTCCTCGGGCGGCAGGCTGGCGAGAGTATGGCTGACGCGGTGGTGCATCTTCAAAAGGTCAAAGGCCTTGCGGATACAGGTCAGCATCCCGAGGCTGAGGACATCAATCTTGAGAATGCCAAGCGTGTCGATATCATCCTTGTCCCAGCAAATGACCGTGCGCCCCTCCATCGTGGCGTTCTCGATGGGCACCAACTCGTCCAGACGCCCTTCTGTGATGACAAAGCCGCCCACATGCTGGCTCAGATGACGGGGAAAACCGTTGATCTCATATACCAGAGCAAGGGTCTGTTGCAGGCGTTTGTCGCGTGGATCGAGGCCAATCTCCGTCATCCTCTCCGCTTCGATCCCCCTGGTCGAGAAGAACCCCCAAAGTTGAGAGGACAGCGCCGAAATCGTATCTTCCGTCAGGCCCATAGCGCGGCCCACCTCGCGGATCGCCCGCTTGCCACGGTAATGCACAACCGTGGCGCATAGCCCCGCCCGATGCCGACCATAGCGTTCGTAGATGTGCTGAATCACTTCTTCGCGGCGCTCATGTTCGAAATCCACATCAATGTCGGGCGGCTCGTCGCGCGCCTCGGAGACGAAGCGCTCGAACACCATGGTCCCGATTTCAGGAGAGACAGACGTGATGCCCAGACAATAGCACACAACCGAATTTGCAGCCGATCCGCGCCCCTGACACAGTATGTCGCGCGATCTGGCAAAGGCCACGATATCACGCACCGTCAGGAAATAGGGCTCGTACTTCAGCTTGGCGATCAGCGTCAACTCGTGCTCCAGCAGACGGTGCACCTTGTTGGAAGCCCCTGCAGGATAGCGCCAGTCCAGTCCCTCGTATGTGAGCCTGCGCAGGCGTTCTGTAGAGGTTTCGCACTCTGTCCCCTCGCGCGGATACTCATAGCGCAACTCATCGAGCGAAAATGTCAGGCTCTGTGCCAGCGCATCCGCGCGCGCCACAGCCGCTTCAAAGCCCTTGAATATCTGGTGCATCTCGGTGGCGGAGCGCAGGCGGCATTCGGCATTGGCGAGCGCATCCCGGCCCAGACAATCAACCTTGCGGCCAAGACGAATGGCCGTCAGCACATCAGCCAGCTTGCGTCGCGCGCCGTGATGCATGACCGGGGCCGCGCTGGCGAGGGTCGGCAATCCCAGACGCGCAGCCTCGCGGGTCAGGGCAGCAAACCGCACAGGGTCACCGCCATCATATTGCGGCGCAAGACCCACGTGGATTTTTCCGGGAAAGCGGCGCACCAGCCGTTGCGCCGTCTGCACCCATCCCCCCGCGCCGGTCTGCCCCGCCTGCGCCTGCGGCCATAGGATCAGTTGCACCGCCTCGCCCCGCTCCAGCAGGTGCGCCAGTTGCAGATCGCAGCCCCCCTTCTGCGCCCTGAGACGCCCGGCCGACAGCACCCGGCACAAGGCACCCCAGCCCACACGCGTTTCAGGCAGTACCGTGATGGCGCAGGCATCCGTGAAAACCAGCCGCGCCGCCGGGATCAGGCGCGGCGATGCGTATACAGGAAAGGACGGGCTGCGTGTCGCACCTGATGGCGCGGGCGGGCCGATCAGACCATGCGCAGCGTCCCACTGCGTCCGGGCCCGGACCAGCCGCGCCACCTCGCGTGCCTGCGTGTGCGCCCGCACGATACCCGCAACCGAGTTTTCATCCGCAATCGCAAGCGCCTGCATCCCGAGTGCCGCAGCGCGCAGAACATATTCCTCCGGATGGGAGGCGCCCTTGAGAAAGGAAAAGTTGGAGGTGATGTTGAGTTCTGTAAACATGGTAGGGCATCAGTATATTCACCTTTTGTTCTTTTTCGAGTCCTTCCTGTGATTGATGATCCTTCAGGTCGAGAAACACGAAAATCGTTCGTACTAGAGACGAAAAAAGGCGCCAATCATCGCATATGCTGTCCTGCCCACCACAAAAGGCCACGCCTATCAACTCGGCACACCCGATTCGCATAGCCGGACCGCAGAGCAGGCGATCTCGGACGGACACAGGCAGGGTCGTCCCGCCAGTAGATTGTCTTAAGAGCCCGCCGCAATATTCACCACTCTGCGTGTGACCTGCGTTCATGTGCGATCTGCCTGCAACAATTGCTGTCCGGCCCGGGTCGAGCGCGCTTGATCCGGGCGCGCAGTTTGGTCATAACGGGGCCAGCCCAGCCAAAGGACGCCACATGACCCTCAACGCGCCGGAAACCAGGATTGTTGACCGCTACCGCATCGCCTGCGACGGAGGCGAAGGCGCGCTTGGCCATCCCCGTGTGTGGCTCCAGATCCCGGAGGACAAGGGCTGGGTCGAATGCGGCTATTGCGATTGCAAATACGTGCACAAGGATCATGCCGAAAAGGCTTAATGCCGCGCATCATACACGCGCAGGTCCTTTCCCCGACTGGACACCCGCCGCCCGGCAGGCCATGAACAGGCATGGCAAACCGCAGGAGGCACGCATGACATTCGGCAAGGGACACCACCTGCACCTGATCGACGGGTCGGCCTTTATCTTTCGCGCATTTCATGCGCTGCCGCCGTTGACCCGCAAATCCGACGGGCTGCCCATCGGCGCTGTTTCCGGCTTTTGCAACATGATCTATCGCTATGTCGAGGCGAACACCGGCCCAGACGCACCCACACATGTTGCGGTGATCTTCGACAAGGGCAGCCACACCTTTCGCAACGACATGTATGACCAATACAAGGCCAATCGCGAGGCGATGCCCGAAGAGTTGCGCCCACAGATTCCACTGACCCGACGCGCGACAGAAGCCTTCAACATTGCGTGCAAGGAAAAAGAAGGGTTCGAGGCAGACGACATCATCGCGACCCTTGCAGTCCAGGCCCGCAAGGCTGGCGGGCGCTGTACAATCATATCGTCCGACAAAGACCTGATGCAATTGGTCGGCGGGGGTGTCGAAATGCTGGACGCCATGAAAAACAACCGGATCGATCGCGAGGGGGTGCTGGAGAAATTTGGCGTTTATCCCGAGCGTGTGGTGGATGTTCAGGCGCTGGCAGGCGATTCGGTAGATAACGTACCCGGCGCGCCCGGCATCGGGATCAAGACTGCCGCACTGCTGATCAATGAATACGGTGATCTGGACACGCTGCTGGAACGGGCGGAAGAAATCAAACAACCCAAGCGGCGAGAAACGCTAATCAAATATGCCGACCAGATCAGGCTTTCACGGCGGCTGGTTTTGCTGGACGAGAACACGCCGCTGGATTTCACACTCGATGATCTGGAAGTGCGCGACCCGGATCCGGAAGTGCTGATGCCGTTTCTGGCGGAAATGGAGTTTCGCACACTGACCAAACGCATCGCCGATCAGTTCGGTGTCGAAGCGCCGGTCATTACCGATGCACCCGCAACTCAGACGGACGATGAAGCTCAGGCAGCGGATGTTCCGTTTGACACGGCCAAATATGAGCAGGTCGGCGACACCGCGGCACTGCAAGTCTGGATCGATCGCATCTACGAACGCGGCTATGTCGCGGTGGATACCGAAACGACCGGCCTGGATGAGATGGTTGCCGATCTGGTAGGCATAAGCCTGTGTGTGGAGGCGGGAGAGGCCTGCTATATCCCGCTGATCCATAAGACGAGCGCGTCTGACGATCTCTTTGGATCGGACGATCTTGCACCGGGCCAAATGGCGGTTGGACGCTGTCTTGAGATGCTCAAACCCGTTCTGGAGGACGACAGTATTCTCAAGATCGGGCAAAACATGAAGTACGACGCGAAAATCTTTGCCCAACTGGGGATTGCCGTCGCCCCGATTGATGACACGATGCTGATGTCCTACGCGATGCACGCAGGTCTGCACGGGCACGGAATGGACGCGTTGTCGGAACGGTATCTGGGCCATACGCCCATTCCGATCAAACCGTTGCTGGGATCCGGGAAATCGGCAGTTACTTTTGACCGCGTCCCCCTGAGCGATGCGGTGGCCTATGCCGCCGAGGACGCCGACATCACACTTCGTCTGTGGCAACTGTTCAAACCGCAACTGCATCGGGCGCAAGTTACCCGCGTCTATGAAACGCTGGAACGGCCTTTGGTGCCTGTGCTGGCCGCAATGGAGCGCGCAGGCATCAAGGTGGACCGCGATACGCTGAGCCGGATGTCGAATGCCTTTTCACAGAAAATGGCGGGGCTGGAGGAGGAAATCTACCAGCTCGCCGGGCGCTCGTTCAATGTGGGCTCACCCAAACAGTTGGGCGAAATCCTGTTTGACGAAATGGGCCTCGAAGGTGGCAAGAAGGGCAAGACCGGTGCCTATGCCACCGGCGCGGACGTTCTGGAAGACCTCGCAACCGAGCATGAGTTGCCGGCACGCATTCTGGACTGGCGGCAGCTGAGCAAGCTGAAATCGACCTACACCGATGCGTTGCAGGACCACATCAACCCCGACACTGGCCGGGTGCACACCTCCTATTCCATAGCGGGCGCATCAACCGGCCGATTGGCGTCAACAGACCCTAACCTGCAGAATATCCCGATCCGGACAGAAGAAGGTCGCCGCATCCGCGAGGCATTTGTCGCCGAAGAGGGCAAAACGCTGGTCACGCTGGACTACAGCCAGATCGAGTTGCGCATTCTCGCGCATATCGCCGACATTCCGGCACTCAGACAGGCGTTTGCCGATGGTCTGGACATCCATTCGATGACGGCATCCGAGATGTTCGATGTTCCGCTGGACGAGATGACGCCGGACATACGCCGCAGGGCCAAGGCGATCAACTTTGGCGTGATCTACGGAATTTCCGGCTTCGGCTTGGCACGCAATCTGCGCATTCCGCGCAGCGAAGCACAGGGCTTTATCGACCGCTATTTTGAACGCTTCCCCGGAATTCGGACTTATATGGATGACACCAAGGCCTTTGCCAAAGAGCACGGGTATGTCCAGACGCTGTTCGGTCGCAAGATCCATACCCCCGAGATCAACGCCTCTGGGCCGCGGGCCGGATTTGCCCAACGCGCAGCAATCAATGCTCCCATTCAGGGCACGGCTGCGGACGTGATCCGGCGCGCCATGATCCGAATGCCCGGCGCCATTGCAGGCCTGCCTGCAAAAATGCTGTTACAGGTACACGATGAATTGCTGTTCGAAGTGGAACAGGGTTCCGAAGATGCATTGATCAAGGCCGCCCGAGACGTGATGGAGGGCGCGGCGGACCCGGTTGTCGATCTGGCCGTTCGCCTTACTGTAGAAGCAGGTCAGGGACCAAACTGGGCGGTCGCACATTGAGGTGATCGCAAGCGCGCCGAAAGCGTATCGCAGCAGACGGCCACAAAAGGAATGCTCGAAGAAGGGCAGTACAGCCAGCAGTTCTGATCAGAGCGTCAGTGCTTTCTGCAAATTTGCAGGATTGCCCAATGTGTCTCTAACCAAG
>Ga0102812_10003486_pt1 | contig 10294 bp, 4 predicted proteins | sample ColrivemetaGS713_FD_79334 | JGI IMG/M metagenome (GOLD analysis project Ga0102812, IMG submission 79334) | Estuarine microbial communities from the Columbia River estuary - Flood tide ETM metaG S.713 | ecosystem: Environmental > Aquatic > Marine > Intertidal zone > Estuary | place: USA: Columbia...
CCCCCACAGGAAGAGGCTGATAAAGGTGTAGATCCAGAGAATAAAAATAATGGGATCGAGCAGGAACAGGCGGATGTCGAAGCCGTCTACCAAGGCTAACAACAGCGTGTAGATGTTGACGACTGATAGCTGCCCCTGGGCGTAGATACCGATATAGAACAGCGTGAAGCACAGAAACCCCCAGCGGAATCGGGTTAGCGATTTGCCCTGATGGCTGAAGTGGCGTTGGCGTACAAATACCCAGCTCAGCAGACCGAGCGCGACGAGCAGTACAGCGACCTGTGGCCAGCGGTCCTGCCAGATCCGCAGCCACAGCGGTGGCGGTGTCTGCTGCGGCTCGATCTTGACCCAGTCAAACAGCTCCTCGGGCAACTGGTAGCTGTGACTGAAACGCGCCTGATCCTGAATCAGGTGGTTGCGTGGTAACTCAACATTCAGGGTTAATGCCGCTTCGGCACCTGGATTGAAGCCCGCCTGACCTTTGATGCGGAATAGATGTGCGCGCGAAAAGGACGGCAGCCCGCTGGCGGCGAAGGGCAGGCGATCGGAGGCCTGTTCGTCGAGCATATTCAGATCGCGTAGCTCGATCGATAAGCCTTGTTGTATCAGGCTTAGCCGTCCAGGAACCGTTCCGGGTTTGAAGTTGTCTGGCACATGCGGGAACAGCCCGCGTGAAAATACCGCGAGCACCTGTTCACCGGTTTTGAGCGTGTCGAGCACCCGCTGGTACTCGGCATCACCGAGCAGATTTCGGCCGATGATGGGGGCATTGAGGTAAGCAAAGTAGATATCGCTGAAAGGCACCTCGTCGCGATCTAGGTCCTGATCCTCGTCTATCTCTAAATCGGGGTAGCTATCCAGATGCTGCCCCAGTTGGGCTTGGGCCTCATCACGTGAGACTCGCCAATGGTGCAGGTAGCCACGTTCAATCAGCTGATCGCCGCTGAGCGGTTCAAACAGATCGGTCTTGGGGGTGGCGGCGACAGGTTGAGCGAAGCCCTCCAGCTTGCTGCGTGCCACCTGCAGTGCGGAGGAGAGTACCGTGTCGTTGATAATGATGACCGATACGGTGGCTTTGGTGACGCCATCAATACTGACCGGCCCTCCGTCAGCCCCGCCCCTGCGGTGCCCTTGGCTATCGATCACCAAGGGGTCTCGGAGTGATCTGCCTCGGTATTGGGCGACAAAATCCAACAGCGGTTTTTGTCCTAAACCGTGCAGAAATACCGGCTCGTGATGATCCAGTACCTGCACGCCGCTGAAATGGCCGTCGGCTAGCAAACCGATCATCAATTTAATGGGTTTGCCGGAAAAACCGGGCAGGTCGTTGAGATCATGGGATTCATAGGCGTAACCCAGAAGTTGCTGCAGCTGGTACACCGGATAGACCGGAAAATCGCCAAGCTTGGCTTCTATTCGGGTGGCTTTGGGAAACAGGGTTTGAATCACGCTGTAGTAAGGGATTAAGGCGGGGTCTGCGGAGGCTAACGCCGCTGTTCTGTCTGCGGCAGGTAACGCTGCACTGAAGCTGCTAATCCATAGCATGACTATCGACAGGGGTAGGAGGTGTTTGATAGTGCACTCCCGGCAGAGACAAGGATGGATCAGCGCATAAAAGGGTATAGCGTCCATGCTATGCGGATTGTCTGCCGGGGCAATAAGACTTCAGGGAGCGGTGGGTTGCTACGATTGACCTACGACTTAAGCACCGCTGGGACTGCATTGAGGGTTCGGTGGAATGCATGAGTAGCCGTTAAGTACCGAAAAGGCCTACGACCGAAGGCGCAATCCGTTAATCGCAACAAGACGAATAGGAGAATAGGTCGGTAGTTGCGCCACTAAAGCGCGGTTGAACAGCCAGCAAAGGACAATGGGTGGATCTGCCCAGATTCTCAATACTTTCCCAGACGTTTTAAACGCATCAATAAACCTGTTTGGGAACTTACAATGAAAAATAATAAATGGTTGAAGAAGGTTTTACCGGCAGCGGTGGTTTTTGGTATGAGTGCGCAGGCAGGGGCTGCCATCACTCTGTACGATAAAGACGACACCAGTTTTTCGGTCGATGGCTTGCTGAACACTTTCTTGGTGAGCAGTGAAACCAAAACAGCGACCACCAAGACCAACCAGTCACGAGTGATGATGGGCTTTCTGCCCAACTATATCGGCTTTAATTTCTCCAAGGATGTTGATGGTTTAAAGGTCGGGGCGCGTTCTTCGTTCTGGGTCACTATCAATGATAGCGATCGCTTCCGTGGTACAGGCCCTACAGGTGGTCTTGGGCGTGGAGATGCCTTGGGTACTGAGACCGGGATCGATGTGCGGCAGTTTTACGCCACCGTCGGTTCTAGCTGGGGCGAGGTGTTGGTGGGTAAGGATTTTGCACTATTTAGCCGCAGCAACATCATGAATGATGAGATGCTATTGGGTTACGGTCAAACCTCAACGGTGGGCGCGGATACCGGTAACGTATCTTTTGGCAATATCGGTACCGGTTATCTGTACCCATTCCCGGTATCGCAGATCACTTATCGTTCTCCCAAGAGCGGTGGTTTCCAGGTGGCTGTGGGTGCTATGGACCCCAACAAGAGTTCAGCGACATCCGAAGAGAGCACACCTCGTTTGGAAGCCGAGGCGACCTTCGCGGGTGAATTTGATGGAGGCTCCTACATGGCCTGGTTGGGCGGTATGACCCAATCGAGCGAGGCGGCGGGTGGCGGCAGTAAAATTGACTCTAACGGCGTCTCTTACGGAGTGAACGTTAAGGTGGCTGGACTATCGGTGACCGCTTCTGGATTTGATGCCGAAGGTGTGGGTCTAGCCGGTTTAGGTCACGTGATCACCGCTGACACCAAAGTGGATGGTTACTTGGTACAGGGCTCTTATAGCTTTGGTAACGAGCGTCTGGTGGCGTCTTATGGAGAGAACAAAGGGGGAACGACCGTAGGCGGTTCCGAGTTGGACCTGGAAAACAGTGCGATCGCCTGGTTCCATAAAATCAACGCTAACCTACAGCTGGTGGCTGAATACGACAAGTCGGAAACTAAAACGACAGAGGTAAGCTCTATCGCCGTCGGTGCGGTACTCACTTACTAATGTTTGCTAACCAACAGGTCTGCTAACAGGCCTGTTTAGGAGCTGCAGCGTCGCTGCAGACCTGTGCCAGCCCCTTCCCCAATGGGCTGGCTCACCGAGACCTGCACCCCTTCGTGGGTCTCGGCTTTTGAATGTCTGGATTCTAACTGTTCTGGTGTAGGGATCTCGGAATGCGGGTTAGACCAAATCAGTGCGCATATAGGTCCTAAGTACTATATTTCCGGCACGGTCGCAGACCTAAGATGATCTATATCAAATGGATTTATGAGGAGCCGCGGTGTTTGCCACCCAACCCATCGCTTCAGGATCGCCTCTGCCTGCTGTGCTGAGCAGTGTTAGCCATGACCAGGATGTCGTGATGGCTGCAGAGCAGTTGTACCGCAATCTGCAGGTGCAGCCACTAAGTCTGGTGCTGTTTTTTTGCGCCTCACAATACGATCTTGAAGCCCTATCCAAGGCCTTGAAAGCCTGTTTTGGTGATATTCCGCTGGTGGGTTGTACCAGCGCCGGAGAGATCAGTGACGAGGGCTATACCCAGGGCAGTATCACCGCTATCGGTTTCAGCGCCGAGCATTTTGCGATCGAAGTGGCTCTATTCAATCAACTGGCCGATTTTAGTTTTTCCGATGCCCAGTCGCTGGTGCATGGCATGCTGGAGGGCTGCCGCCAAAAGCAGGTGGCACCGATCATGGGGCACTCCTTCGCACTGGCGCTGCTGGATGGTATGTCGGTCCGCGAAGAGCAACTGCTTAACGTGCTCAATGCCCAGCTTGGCAGTATCCCGCTGCTGGGTGGATCGGCAGGTGATGATCTGCATTTTCGCGATACCTATGTCTATTACCAGGGGCAATTTCATTCCGATGCCGCGATCTTGATTCTGGTGAACAGCCGTTGCCGCTTTGAAGTGTTCAGTATTGATCATCTGATCGACACCGAGGACAAGTTGGTGGTGACCGAGGCCGATAGTAACCAAAGGCGCGTGATTGAACTCAATGCTGCACCGGCGGCTGAAGAGTACGCTCGGGCCATAGGACTGTCGGTGGAGCAGCTGGACCCCCATGTGTTTGCGATGCATCCACTCTCGGTACGCATTGGTGATCGCTACTATGCGCGAGCCATTCAAAAAGTTAACGAGGATCTTAGCCTGACCTTCTACTGCGCGGTGGAGACCGGCATCGTGCTGACCCGATCACGCTGCGGGGATCTGGCCGAAGGGCTGGAATCGCTGTTCGAGGGGATCCGCCGAAAAATTGGCCCGCCCCAACTGGTGATCGGTTACGACTGTATCTTTCGGCGTCTAGAATCCGAGCAACGCGCGCTTGAGGGAGGGATCTCCAGCCTGTTGAGCCGTAACCGGGTGATCGGTTTTAACACCTATGGCGAGCAGTTCAACGGTATGCATCTGAACCAGACCTTTACTGGCGTAGCGCTAGGAGGCCCGGATTATGGCAGTTAAAGTTGCGAGACAGAGATCCACCCCCTTGTCAGAAGCGACCGCCGAACCTGGCATCGATGTTTTAATCGATGTGCCGTCGCCACAACAGCAATCGCAGCATCAATTACAACAGCAGCTTGATCAGGCTCGGACCGAAAATGCCAAACTCCACAAAATCAATCGTGCATTGATGCAGCGTGTTGAATCTGGGGCCGGTCGGCAGGAGGGTGCCTACGGTAATTTTGAACATGCGGTATTTCTGGCCGAGCAGGTGCGAGAGCAGACCCTCGCCTTAAACAGCGCATTGGAAGAGATTAAGCAAAGTCATCAAGCATTAAAGCAGGCCAATCACCAAGCCCAGACGGCGCATAGTAACTTGCAAGACGCTATTGAAAGCATCTCCGATGCCTTCGTACTTTACGGTAAAGACCGACGTTTGTTGCTGGCCAATTCCCGGTTTAAACAGTTCTGGCAAGCCTCTGGGGTGGATATCCGTCCGGGTGTGCATTACGAAGAGATGATGGAATTGGCTAAAAAAGGGCGCTTGATCGAGCGCTATTACGGAGCCGGTAAGGGACTGGGTACAACATCGGCCCCGCTGGGCGATGGTAAGGTGTTTCGAATGCGCGGCGGCGGTTGGTTACAGGTCAGCCAGCGTAAGACCGGCGATGGAGGGTTGGTCGTACTGTACAAAGATATTACCAGTCTGATTGAAAATGAGCGGGCACTGCGCGAGCGGGAGCTGGCCCACAAATCTCGCGTGCTGCAGCATACCTTGGATAACCTGTCACAAAGCGTGGTGCTGGTGAATGCCTTCAATCAGCTGGAGACCTGGAATCAGCGTTTTTGTGAGTTGATTGGCCGGCCGACAAAGGATCTGAAGCAAGGCGATTCCTTTACCCAGTTGATGGCGGGCACCGAGGTATCTGATCTCAATCCTTGCAGTCGTGATGCCGATGGTAAGCCCTGTCTGCGACTGGAGCAGAAGCTTAGCGACGGTCGGATTTTGGAGATCTGTACTCATCCCCTACCCAGTGGCGAGTTTGTTAACACCTACACTGACATCACCGAGCGCAGCCGCAGCGCAGAAGCGCTGACTCAGGCTTATCAGCATTTGGAGCTTAGGGTCGATGCTCGAACCGCCGAGCTGACTCAGGTAAATCAACAACTGCTGCAGGAGATTGATGAGCGTCGCATGATCGGCAACCGCTTGCTGGAGGCTAAGAAAGAGGCCGAGCAGGCCAACCAATCGAAAACCAAGTTTTTGGCAGCCGCCAGCCACGATCTGTTGCAGCCGATGAACGCCGCTCGGTTGTTTTCTGCTTCCCTTCTAGAGCACCCGCTTCAGGATAGAACCCGTGCGTTGGTGCAGTCGTTAAATTATTCGTTGGAAGATGTGGAGAGCTTACTGGCTGCTCTGGTCGATATCTCTAAACTGGATGCCGGGGTAGTGAAGCCGGATATTACCGCCTTCAATGCCGACCATCTGCTGGGTAATCTGGCCAATGAGTTTCAGACGTTGGCGGCACAGAGCTGTCTCGATTTTCACTGGGTACCTTCGACGGCAGTCATTAAGACGGATAGTCAGTTACTGGCACGGATCCTCAGAAATTTCCTCAGCAACGCGTTGCGTTATACGCCTCTGGGGCGGGTCGTGTTGGGTTGTCGCCGCACAGCCGCCGGAGTGTCTATTCAGGTTTGGGACACCGGTATCGGCATTGCGCTAGATAAGCAGCAAGAGATCTTTGAAGAGTTTAATCGCGTACAGCACGATAATTCGGACCGTGATAAAGGTCTGGGGCTGGGGTTGGCTATCGTCGATAAAATGTCCGGTATTCTGGGGCATCGAGTCTCGGTCCGGTCTCAACCGGGCGTGGGCTCCTGCTTCTCGGTGTTGGTGCCTTACGGCCAATTGGATCAATCCCAGCAGCGCGAAGCCTCCAGTCATCGGCATCAGTCCTCCTATCTGCCCCTGCAGGGTAGCCGGGTGCTGGTGCTAGATAATGAGCAAAGCATCTGCCAAGCGATGCAATTATTGCTGGAAGAGTGGGGTTGTGAGGTGGTGACCGCTCGTAGTTATGATGATATTCATAAGCAGTCGCAATGGTTACAGGATCTGGATCTGATTGTCGCTGATTACCATCTGGATCATCAGCAAACCGGCTTGGATGCCTTGCAGCGGATGGCCACAGAACTTGATATCCAGGCTCCGGTGCTGATGATTACCGCGAACTACAGCAATGACCTTAAACAACAGATTCGTGCTTTTGGCTATCAGTTGATGAACAAACCCGTGCGCCCGGCCAAACTCAAAGCGGTATTGCAGCACCTGCTCAGCCGGGCGGTTGAGCAGGAGTGAGGATCAGCATTGATGATTAGAGTAAAGCAGGGAAGGGGGTTAGCGTTTCAGGTATTGGTTGAAATCGATGTTACCTGCTGAGAGCACGGCTTGAATCCGGTTATGGACATTGAGCTTTCTAAGTACCGCCGAGACATGGGCCTTCACAGTGGTTTCGGCAATACACAGGGTATAGGCGATCTGCTTGTTAGACTCACCATTAGCCATTCTTTCTAATACCAGCAACTGACGACGCGTCAGACTGTTGAGCATCTCAGGGGCGATGGTGTGTTCATCGATACGGCGACGGCTGCGACTGTTATCGCTGCTTGACCGGATCACATCGGCGGGGAGATACACCTGTCCTGCCAGTACCTGTTCCAGTGCTTGAGTCATCTTTTCTCTGGGCAGTGATTTGAGAATAAACCCCACCGCACCATAGGTCATCGCCTGCAAGACGATGCTCTTATCCTCCTCGGCGGAGATGATGACCACCGGAATACTGGGTGATTCGTTGCGCAGTTGCATCAGTCCATTAAGACCGTGCATGCCGGGCATGTTCAGATCGAGCAAAATCAGATCGAGATCATCGTGCTGTTCTGCCAGTTCCGCGGCAGCCTCGAGGGTATCGGATTGGATAATCTGGGCATCAGGATAGCGGCCGCGAATGACATCGGCTATCGCTTCACGAAACAGGGGGTGATCGTCGGCAATCAATAGTTTATACACAGCAGACTCCAGCCGGGTTTCCTCAGTACTCTGCAGGTCAGAGTCTGGGGTGATATTTTTATTATAAGTATGGGTAGTGTGGCCCATCAGGGTGGACTTGGGTATCTGCGCAAGAGATTTATCCGAGGCGTGGGTGTTAGTGTGGAGCGACGGCATGGTCGATATCTCCTTTGTTATTATGTGGCTCAATTAAAGCTCGAATGGCGTATATCCGAAATAGGACCATTGGCCTTAATAAAGGGGTCGAAAGTACTAAATAAATGCGCTTGCTAGACTGCACTGTTATTCGTCGCAGCAGAGTTGTTGACTGTAAATGACGGGACCTAACCCTATGAAGTTCGTTGCATGAAAATATTATCCCGGTTGTTACTCACCTACCTGACTATCTCTGTGGTCGTGGTGTTGTTCGGCTTTTTTTCTTATCAAAATAATAATCAGATGCAGCGTGAGTATGAGCTGCTAAACCAACAGAGCCTGCCGTTATTGGATGCGCTCAATAGCGCCCAACAGGGTGTCTTGCGCGTCGTAGCATCGACAGCCGAAGCGGGGTTGCTCTACTTCATCGAAGTTGATTTTGATGAGCGTGCTGAGGAAGGGGCTGATGAGCAGGCTGAGGAAGAGTCTGAAGAGGAGTTAGCCGAGCAGGGTGCCTTGCAGCTCACTCAGGCGGTAAATCAATATGTGGCATTGGTGGATCAGTATTTTCCGGATACTCGTGAGATATCACAGTCGCTTAGCTCTCAGTCCTTCCAATTGTTGCAACTCAGCGAACAGTTTTTTAAAGCCCTCGAACAGAACACCAGTAGTGCTGTTTTACTAAGCATCAAGGAGCAGCTTGAAGAGGCAGAATTAGAATTTTTGACCCTGAGTCGAACCGCTATCGATCGTGAGAGCTCAGCCATCGACGCGCGTACACAGGAGGTGAATGCCGCTATTAGCCAGCATCGGGTTATCCTGGTTGCCGGTGTGCTGTTGATGCTGCTGCTGGGTGCCAGCATGGTGCGCAGCAATATGATTCATATTGTTATCCCACTGAAAAAGTTCAGAGAGGCTGCTAATCAGATTGCTCAAGGTGATCTTTCTATTCAGGTGCCCTTGCAGAGTAAAGATGAGCTAGGCGAGTTAGCGCAATCATTCAATGAGATGACGGCGGCGCTCAGTGAAAACCAATGCCTGTTGCAAACTGCCAATGCTTATACTGAAAATATCCTTCAGGTCATGGAAGATATTTTGATTACTACCGATGCCGAGGGCTTGATTAAAAAAGTCAATCGGGCTGCTTGTGATCAGTTGGGTTATACCGAGCAGCAGCTACTGGGAACCCCAATTGTCGAGCTGCTCGAAAATGGCGATAAACCCCTGGCTGAATTTATTCCCATCAATAGTACGGGGCATTTTGAGCGTGACTTGCGTAATAGTGATGGCCACCGAGTTCCGGTGTTGGCGTCATTGAATCAGATCGTTAGTAACGACGAAGCTGAGCATGGCTTTCTGCTGATCGCTTCCAACATCTCTGCCCGTAAATTGGCAGAAGAGAAGATCCATAAACTGGCTTTTTACGACAGCCTTTCTGGTCTGCCAAACCGCACCCTGTTTAATGATCGGCTACAGCAGGGGATCAAATTTGCTCAGCGCCAACATCATCATCTGGCAGTGCTGTTTTTAGATCTCGATAATTTTAAGCAGATCAACGACTCTCTGGGTCATGATATCGGTGATGAATTACTGCGCAAAGTGAGTGCCCGGCTGGTGGAAACGCTTAGAGACTCCGATGTGGTGTCGTCGCATCATCAAGGGTTCTTGGCGCCTACCGTATCCCGGCATGGCGGAGATGAGTTCCTGGTGTTGTTGCCTTTTGTGGCTGACCCTATCGATGCAGGTAAAGTGGCTAAGCGTATTCAGGAACAGTTTATTCAGGGTGTTGAGGTGCTTAGCCATGAGATATTTACCTCGCTGAGCATCGGTATTGCTATCTATCCAGACAATGGTGCTGATGCCCGCCTGCTGGTGCAGAACGCCGATACTGCGCTTTATAGCGCCAAAGCCCAAGGCAAGAATCAATTCAGCTTCTTTGCTGCGGAGATGAACAGTTCTGCCATGCGGCGATTGGACCTTGAGACCAATCTGCGTCGTGCACTGGTGAATCAGGAGTTCCGGCTTTACTACCAACCGCAACTAGAGTTGTCTAGTGGCCGCGTGATCGGCATGGAAGCGTTAATTCGTTGGCACCACCCCGAGTGGGGTGTGGTTTCGCCGCTGGAGTTTATTCCTATTGCAGAAAGCACCGGGATGATCTTGGCCATCGGTGACTGGGTGTTGCGTGAAGCTTGTTTCCAGTGGCGGCGCTGGAAGGATCAGGGGTTGGATCCAGGAAAGATCAGCGTTAACCTATCCGCTGTGCAGTTTCGTGATGATGACCTGTGTCCCAACATCCATGCGCTTATCGCCGATAGTGGTATGGACCCTGAGGCATTGGTGCTGGAGATCACCGAAAGTGTGTTGATGGAGGATGCTGAAATCACACTATCGCAACTGCGTGAGATTAAAGCATTGGGGGTTCGCTTTGCGGTGGATGATTTTGGTACCGGCTACTCCTCGTTGAGCTACCTGAAGACCTTTCCGTTGGATTATCTGAAGATCGACCGGGCCTTTATCCGTGATCTGGAGTCCAGCGAGAGTGATATGGAGATCGTTAG
>Ga0102812_10003487_pt1 | contig 10293 bp, 9 predicted proteins | sample ColrivemetaGS713_FD_79334 | JGI IMG/M metagenome (GOLD analysis project Ga0102812, IMG submission 79334) | Estuarine microbial communities from the Columbia River estuary - Flood tide ETM metaG S.713 | ecosystem: Environmental > Aquatic > Marine > Intertidal zone > Estuary | place: USA: Columbia...
AGCAAAATCTACATTCCAGTCGTGAAGTGCCATTTTTATATTACCGGCTGCATGTGCACAATCAAATCCTGCATAGGCTCCTACGCTGTGTGCCGCTTCTGTAAGTACTTTTATATCAAATGCTTGACCCGTGTAATACTGCACCCCGCTAAAAAACACCAATGCACACTCCTCTCCTACTTCTTTTATTTTGGCTACTATATCTTCTGTACGTAGCGCATACTCACCCGCTCTTGGGTTTATCTCTACCACAGCATCTTCGTACGCAAAACCGTGCTGTTTTACTTGGCTCTCTATTACGTACATATCGCTCGGGAAAGCACCGCCTTCCATGATGATTTTATAGCGCGATTGTGTGGGTCGGTAAAAACTAGCAAGTAGCAAGTGGAGATTTACCGTAAGGTTATTCATCACCACTACTTCTTCTGGCTTGGCGCCTACGAGTTTTGCTTCTTTATCAAAAAAATGATGGTAACTAAACCAAGGGTTTTTACCGTGAAAATGACCTTCAACACCCAGTTTTTGCCAATCGTTAAGCTCTTGTTGGATATAATCTACAACAGACTTAGGCTGCAATCCTAATGAGTTTCCTGTAAAGTAGAGCTGCTCTGCCCTAGTTTTTCCCGGAGGTATAAAAAACTGGCCGCGGTATTTGGCAAGTGTATCTTCACTATCTAATTTCTGGGCGAACTCTTTACTCGTGGTCATTTGCATAGTGCAAATAAAGCGAGAAATAGAAAAGGGTAAACAAATACTCCGGTTTTAGAAAAAGATTAATAACATTACTAGTCCAATGAGTAATAGTAAGAGTACTATCGAAATAATGAGAACCGCAAGGGCTAATCCGTACCGTTCAGTTACTCCCGGATTTTTATATCTATAGTAAATATGTACGGCCATGGCAGAGAGCACAATAGCGCCAATTAATCCGAAAACTGACATTAAAAAAGTACTTAATAAGGAACCCAACGCCCACAACGCGTACTTATTAGCTTGGCGATATTTCCATTTTCGGTAGTCTATATCTTCTTTTTCTGCTGTGGACAACACAGAATCTCTGGGCGCTAGTCGCTTTTGGGAAGTGCGCAATGGAATAGTATAAAACGGAGAAGCATGCTTGCTTTCTGGCACTGTGTCATAATCCGTATTCAGACCTATTACCTCTTCTGTTTCAAGGTTAGCGGTAACCTCTATTACGGCTTGGTTATTTTCACGTATCCCCGGATTTTCGTGTTGTGTTTTAACCTTTGCTTGACGCTCAACTTGAGTAGTTATAGATGTTTTTACACGCACCATTCTTCCTCTATACTGGCTTGTACATGCGCTTATACAGCTCAAAAGTAAAAGGACCAATAGAGGTTGATGTTTACTTCTCATAGCTTAAAATAGGCGCACATATTTTCCACGTTTATATCCAAATCCGTCTGGGGTAATGTATTGATACGCACATGAAAAACGATACTCATGACAATCATTTACTACGCCATATAACTCGTTTTGACGGACCACAATAATATCCTTACTTATAATTCGGGGAGGTAAGTCAAAAATACAGGGCAAGCGAAGGTTTCCGTACACATCATAAACTCCCCAATATCCCTCTGCAGATTGCACCGCAATAAGATCACTTGAAGGTAACTTAACCCGAGGATACTGTAAAGGAATAACTAGCCTCATACTATCGTTGAGCACGCTCATGGAAAAACTATCGCCAACCAGGGCATAGCCATGTTTAAAATTACTCGCAACCGTAAATTGATAGAGAGTTAATGCGTTGCCTTGCGCATCTATATAAGCATACAAGGAACCTTGAGATACAAAGGCCTTGCCTTCTGACAATTCGCTTACTTCGGTATACACATAATCCGAGATTACCTTATCTTGAGCTACTATGGCTTTTTTTGAATGGTCGGGATGTTGGACCACACGCCACGTCTGCGCCCACGAGGGAAAAACTCCCCAAATAGCTATAATCACAATGCCTCTCATTCTATTCGTTCTAAGAGCAACTCGTCACCTACAAACCATTTACCGTTGAGCATAATGGCCAAATACTTGAGTTCGAACACCTTCTTACGATAGGTGCAGGTTACGGTGATATAACTATACTCATTGCCCTTTGCATCTTCGCCATAATTATATTTTGTAAGCCCTTTTTGGAGTTTATCAAGTTTTATCTTTTCGCTTTTAGCTAGTTTTAAAATGCGTTTATAGTCTTTTTGAAGTTGCCTTAGCAATACTTGCTGCCGGTAGACTACTTGCTCTTCTCTGTACACTATGGCCAAGGTATCAAAGGTAGCTTTGATGTATTTTACATCGGGCACAAATTTCTTGAGATTTGCCGATTTTTCACGACTAAAGGTAAGGTAAAAAGAATCGCACATGAGGGGTAAGGAGTCATACAAGAGCTGAATACCCAGACTATCCTTAGCAGGATCTTTGAGCGTATACAGTTGTGCGTGCCCTATACACCAACTCCCAAACAGTAAAAAAGATAAAAGAAACCTCATTTATATTTCGAAACAAATCTAAATACAAAGTGCTATTACACGGCAATTCTTGTATAAAAACTCACAGATACCACCACCGCTTGCTAAAATACCATTGCTCAATTCATAGCCTACAATTACAACAGACGATATACTAAAAGCGCACAAAGCCCCTATCTTTGCTGAATGTATAAATTGGCCATATACGCTGGGCTGCTCTTTGTCCTTATACTATCTGGGTGCTCTGAGTCCAAAAAAAGTGACAGGATTACGATAGTGACTACCACCGGAATACTAGCAGACTGCGTGCAAAACATAGTCGGCGATCAAGCTGAAGTAATTTCACTCATGGGTGCGGGTGTAGATCCTCACTTGTATAAGGCCTCGCAAGGTGACATTTCAAAACTAGCTAATGCAGATATTGTCATTTACAATGGGCTACATTTAGAGGGTAAAATGGCAAAAATGCTCGAAAACTATAACCAGCAAAAACCTACTTACGCCATTGGTTCATATATGGACCCTGCAAAGCTCAAGCGCGTAGACGGTTCTTCAGACCTTGTAGATCCACATGTTTGGTTTAACCCTACGCTTTGGATGCAAGGTTTAAAAGGAATTGCAAACGAGCTGTCTAAGGTTAAAGGATTAGAAAAAACGAACGCCAATTATGACGTATATGCCCAGCAAGTAAACGCATCTCAAGCAAAGCTAATTGCTGCATTGGATAGCAATCTGGTGCAAGAAAAAAGAATTTTAATTACCAGTCACGATGCCTTTTCTTACTTTGGAGATGCTTTTGGTTTTGCGGTTCGAGGGTTACAAGGTATATCTACCGCGGCGGAGTATGGCGCTAGAGACGTCAAAGATTTGACTGATTACATTATTACGCATAACATAAAATCAGTTTTTGTGGAAACCAGCGTTTCCGATAAAAACCTGCAAGCCGTTCTTGACGGAGCTAATGCACGAAACTACCAATTAACTATCGGAGGAACCTTGTATAGTGACGCTTTAGGTGCTGATGGTACCTTTGAAGGAACCTACATCGGCATGATTGAAACCAATGTAAACACCATAATAAACGGGCTAAAATGAAGCAACCACCTATTATAGAAGTACATAATCTTACGGTGTTGTATGGCCGTAAGCCAGCTCTTTGGAACATAGACTTTGACCTACCCGAGAAACAAGTAATAGGCATAATGGGTCCCAATGGCAGCGGTAAAAGCACCTTGCTCAAAAGCATTATGGGCGTTGTTACACCTACCAGCGGATTTACCAAGGTGTACGACCAAAGTCTGAATAACGTAAGAGATCGAGTGAGCTATGTGCCACAGCGACAGGACATAGACTGGGATTTTCCTGCAAGTGTTTGGGAAATCGTAGCGATGGGCCGATATCAAAAACGTGGATTGTTCAAAAAACTAACCACAGAAGACCAAGATATAATTACCGACAGTCTAGAAAAAGTAAACATGCTAGGCTACGCCAAACGACAAATAAGCCAACTCTCTGGCGGGCAGCAGCAGCGCGTATTTTTAGCCAGAGCTATCGCTCAGCAAGGTGATCTATTCCTAATGGACGAACCCTTTGCGGGAGTAGATATTGCTACCGAAGAGATGATTATTTCCCTGCTAAAAGACATGAAAGAGGCAGGCAAAACCCTTGTTATTGTACACCACGATTTGCACACTGCACAATCTTACTTTGACCACCTGGTTCTGCTCAATACAAGACTTATAGCAAGTGGACCAACGGAAGAAGTTTTTACCGACCAAATACTCACGGACACCTATGGCGGAAAGCTTACCACCATATCTAAAATAAGTCAAGAACTCGAAAATAAAGAATTTCCGATTCGCCATAAATGATGGAATTTTGGGGACATATCACCACTTTTTTCTCAGCCGAAAACTACACGCTTTTTGTCGTAGGAATTGGTTCTGGTGTACTCTGTTTTGCCTCTGGCGTTGTAGGTACCTTTACCTATTTGCGAAAACGCGCTTTGATAGGTGACGTTATATCCCACTCTGTATTGCCTGGGGTTGCAATTGCTTTTATGTTAACTGGAGTTAAAAATCCTGTTTACTTCTTAATCGGCGCTGTTATTTCTGGCTTGTTGGCCATTTGGATTGTGGATTACGTACAAGCCAAATCTAAGTTAAAACCAGATGCAATATTGGCACTTACCTTGAGTGTTTTCTTTGGTTTAGGAATAGTTTTACTCACTAAAATACAGCATAGCGGCAACGATGCGCAGAGCGGCTTAGACAGTTTTTTATTTGGGAAAGCAGCATCCATGAGCATAGCCGACGTAAAGCTTTTTTCAATTATTGCCGCTATAAATATTGCCTGTATTCTTATCTTCTTACGCGGTTTTAGCTTGGTGAGTTTTGATGAGAACTATGCCCGTGGTATTGGTTTTAACATTAAATTTCTTAAATCATTTTTAGCACTTCTCACTGTACTTACGGTGGCTATTGGCGTACAAGCCGTGGGCGTAGTGCTTATGGCTGCATTACTTATTACTCCTGCCGCTGGGGCTCGATTTTTAACCAATTCTATCAGACGAATGCTGATGTATGCCGGTTTGTTTGGATTCCTGAGTGGGGTAATTGGTGTTTTTATTAGCTATAGTGGGACTGGGATGCCCACAGGACCTTGGATTGTAGTGGTATTATCCTTATTTACCATCACAGCAATTATGCTTGGAAAACAACGCGGCGTAATTGCCAGACTGAAATTAAGAAAAGGAAATCACATCAAAATCAATAACGAGAACGTACTAAAAGACATTTACAAACTAGCAGATGATGGCCAAAAAACCATTGAAACCTCCATTCTTTTACAACAAGAAAAATACGCTACATCTGAACTAAAAGCTATTTTAAATCGCTTGGAAAGACAAGACTATTTAGATCAAGTTCGTGGCTTTATTATACTAAGCGACCGAGGTAGAATAGCCGCAAGAGAAGTTATCCGTAAGCATAGATTATGGGAAATTTACTTGTCCAAGTATTTTCAAATGCAAGAGGACCACGTGCATGATGATGCCGAAGGTATAGAACACGTTATAACCCCAGAAATAGAAAAGCATTTAATCAAACTCTTAGAACGACCTGAAATAGACCCGCACCAAAGTGAAATCCCATACTAATGAATGATTTTTATACGATACTAACCGCTAGCCTTGTTGCTATAAACTGCGCTTTAATGGGCGGTTTTTTAATGATGCGTAAAATGGTCATGATAGGGGATGCTATATCGCATGCTGTATTACCAGGCATTTTTGTGGCGTATTACATCTCGGGTTCCACTGCAAGTTTACCCATACTTGCGGGGGCTGCGTTCAGTGGCATTCTTGCTACCTTAATGATAGAATGGTTTACTAAAAAAGCAAGACTACAAAGCGATGCTGCCATTGGAGTTTCTTATACGTTGCTCTTTGCAATTGGCATTATACTCATCTCTAAATGGGGACAGAATGCAGACTTAGATCAACAATGTGTGTTGTATGGCGAGATTGAACAAATATCATTTTGGCTACAACCCATAGCTTTTGGCATAGTGTTACCCAAGCAAACTGTTATTCTATTGGCCGTTGCTGTACTCCTAATTGGAGCAGTTATTTGGGGTTACAAAGGCTTGTTTATTACCACTTTTGATCCCGATTTTGCCCTTTCAACCGGCGTAGCAGTAACCTTTTGGCATTACTTTTTAATGAGCGGCGTGTCTCTTACTACCGTAGTGAGTTTTGAATCTGTAGGCGCAATTTTAGTCATTGCCTTTTTATCTGGACCGCCAGCCATTGCTTATCTGCTTACAGAAGACTTTAAAAAGATGCTCATATTGGCTTGCCTGGTTGGTATTTTATGTTCCATTGGAGGTTATTATGCCGCTAAATGGCTGGATGTATCCGTAGCAGGAGCTATTTCTACCTTTATTGGATTGGTGTTTATGGTAGTATTTATCGGCACTTCTTTAGTAAAACGTAAGGTAGATGTAATATCTACCTAAAATATTATGCATCTCCGTAGGATTTAGATATCTAACTTATTTAGTGCTTATCATTGTAGCTGTAAAGGCTTTTATAGGTTTTGACCGCAAAGAAGTACATAATGACATTCATTTTGGGTGTTTTTGTCTCTGTGTCTTGTGCACAGGATAGTACTGCTTTTTTTACGTTTACTGCACAAGATATAGCGGCCAACAACATTACAAACTTAGAAGAGGCGCTGCAACTCACCCCATTTTTCTATCAATTAACAAGTAGTGATAATACTATAAATACAGTCGGTAATTTACCTGCTAATTCCATCATCGTTTACAAAGACAATTTCCCACTCATGATGGATCAGAACATAGGATACGATCTAAAAGCAATACCCATGTGGGATATCGAGCGAATGGAACTGTATACTAGTAATATTTCTGTAGGTATAAAAAACAGTGGTTACCTCATCATTCACTTGCGCACCTTTAAAGGTCCCAATTCACCAATAAGAGCCTCTTCGCAGGTTGTAAATAACTCCGCAAGTGATGTTCATACTTCATTTTCGTTGGGACTTACCAATAGGGTTCACACAGGACAAATTGCCTTAAATAGAAGTTTTACCTCAGCTCTTTTTGCACTTGAAAACGAGCGTTCAACGCTCATTCACCCTGCCGAGCGCTATGACCTAAACCTCAAATACAGTTATAAAATATTACGTAGTTTAACCTTAGATGTTGCCAGTAACCACAGCATGCTAACCCTCAAAAAGAAAGGCAGTATATTGGAAGGCACCTCCAGAGTTAGAGACCAAACCACCCAATTTAGCAGTCATAATATAAATGGCCGCTTGAGTACTGCACTCTCCCGATACCATACCCTTAGCCTTAGTGGACTAATTAGCAGGATGAGCAATGATATCACTATTTGGGACAAAGACTTAAGCACTGGAAAGCAGAATAAATACAATGATGCAGCTGGTATTTACAGTTCAGGATTTGACTACGGCTATATGCAACTGCTACTAAAATCAGCCGGAAAGAAATTAAATTACAACTTAGGAATAGAGCTGAGCAATACCATTGACAACCACTTTTCTAATATAAACGCCATTGCAACCCAATATGCCGATTATTCCTTATTTGGCCTATTTGAATATCAATTTAGGAATACATTCAAACTAGAAGGGGGAGTTAAAACCTTAAATAACAATCTCACTAAACCAAAGGCGATGCCGATGGCTAAGCTAACCTTAGCACCTACAAATGACGTGCAGTTATCTGCTTGTTTTCAGAGAAGTACGTCCTATCCACAATTTAGCCAATGGTTTTATCCTAGCAACTTAACCAATACCTACCAAAACAACATATTACTAGAACCCACAGACTTGAGCACGCTGCATCTTAATTTATTGATTAAAAAGGACGTGATTACCATTAACAGTGGCCTATTGTACAATAGAAATAATAAGTTGCCTCGTAACGAATTCAGCACCAAATGGCAAAATGAAAGCGAAACCTCAGGATCTGCAACGTATATCAGCATGAAGTATAAAGGTGATTTTTGGATGCTCCAACCTACTGCGGTAATACACGGCACCAATGAAGTAAAAGACACTACCGGATTAAACTTTTTTCAGCCTGAACTAACCATACTAGGTAATTTAACCGTTCCCAAAACAGGACTAACTTGTTACACCGTCGTAAGATTAATAGGTCGTAAAACCTCTTCTGAATTAAAAAACGGCACCATCCTATTGAAGGAATATGACGCCATGAACAACGTAAACGCAGGCCTAAATTACGCATTTGCGAGTAACGTACTCCAACTGGGTTTTGGGGTAATCAATACGCTAAATAGCACACTAATTAATAGAACAACCTTCACCTTAACCGAAACAGCGATAACCGAAGGCGGCTCTTTTGATTTAATTAATTCTAGACCCCGATCTTTTTACTTTAAACTAAAGTATACACTCAAGTGAGAAACCTGTTCTACATAGCATTTGCGGCACTATTAACTTCTTGTTTTGAACCCGATGAAGTATTGCCAAAGCAAAAAGTAAATGAAATTACAATTAGACTTAATACCTCTACAAACCAAGCCACGTATGTAAACCTAAGCAATCTTTTAAACAACAACATTGGGGTACAAACCCAATGGCAACTCAAGTTTCAGCATGCGGAAAATGCCTGGGCTATATACATCAATCCACTCGCCAAAGCAGGAATACATAATACCACCAATACCGATTTTAAAGCTATAAATTCTAGCTATGAGACCAGTAAAATTACATGGCAAGTAGATATTCCAACGGCATCTGGCACCTATCCAGCCATTGGTGCGTGGGGTGATTATTCGTTTAGCAATCCGGAATCCTATAAAGACGTTTTTATCATGACTTGGGAAGAAACCGGTACCTATTATTTTTATAAATTTCAACTCCTGGACGCGACAGACTCTGCCTATCATATTCGGTATGGTGCGCTTAATGATTCAGTAGGACAAACCAAATGGATTGTAAAAAATCAAAATTACGCCCACTCTTACTTTAGCCTAAAAGACGATGCTCTTTTTACCCGCTTAGAGCCCAATAAAGAAGATTGGAACATCTGTTTTACCTATATTTCGGACTCGACCAAACTACATCCTAATTTACCCCACATCCCCACTGCTAATGCTTTCTTTGGACTTTTTCAAACCCTCAATATAAACCAAGATCTAAACAAGATATATCTTGATACATCTACCCGCTTTAATGAAATCGATTACTTTTATGCGCGTGATTTACCCTATACTCGGACAGACCAATTACTCAGTCCATTTTTTAGGTGGAATTTTGTAGCTCAGCAAGCATTTACTGAAAATGAGATTGTTTTAATCGTAAAAAACAAAGAAAAGTATTTCGCTTTGCAACCTACCTCTGTTACCAGTCAAGGACTCGAATCCTTAGAATTTAAACTCCGTGTAAAGCAGTTATAAGGCTTAGTTAAACTCAAACTTTGCTTCTTCAAATTTTCCGGAACTCATGAGTAAAATGTTATCCCCTTTTTGATACGCCGCATTTACTAATGCTGCTAAAATTTCTGGAGAATGCACTATTTCAACATTTTCAAAGCATTCTGCTACGTAATTGGGCTCCACAAATTGCATTTTTTTATGCTCAAAAACGGCATCGTTATAAAACACAATTGCTTTATCTGCAGCGGCCATTCCGCCTTTGTAAAGGGGTAAAAAATCGCGATTTAGGCTGCTAAATGTGTGCAACTCAAATACCGCTAGTAGCGGACCATTGTACGTTTCCTTTATAGCTTCTGTAGTTGCCTTTAGCTTGCTAGGCGAATGCGCAAAATCCCTATATACCACCTGATTTTCTGTCTCCTTTATTTTTTCCATTCTACGACCAGCTCCTGTAAAACTTCCAGCAGCTTTATAAAAAGAGTCGGCATTTATCCCTATCTGCTCGCAAACCAACTGGGCAGCATGCAGATTTTCTAAATTGTGCTTACCTACTACGTTTAGCTTATATTCTTTACCTTCATGTTTAAGCACACTTCCATATTTATCAGAGATAAAGTTTGGCGTATTGTACGGTTTGTTTTTGACTGTAGTTTCTGCAGCAAGCTGAGCTAAATATTCATCCTTCTCAAACCAAAAATAAACAGCATCATCACCATGCGTAGCTATATATTTTCTAAATGTATCCACGTATAACTCAAACGTAGGGAATACGTTAATGTGATCATACGCAATACCTGTAATAATAGATACATGTGGATTGTACCATAAGAATTTAGATCGTAAATCTAACGG
>Ga0102812_10003490_pt1 | contig 10280 bp, 12 predicted proteins | sample ColrivemetaGS713_FD_79334 | JGI IMG/M metagenome (GOLD analysis project Ga0102812, IMG submission 79334) | Estuarine microbial communities from the Columbia River estuary - Flood tide ETM metaG S.713 | ecosystem: Environmental > Aquatic > Marine > Intertidal zone > Estuary | place: USA...
ATTAATGGGTCCTGAGCCTAGCGATTGGGGCTGATTACTCGGCCGCCATAGCCTCTTGTGTCTCACCAAAGCCCCGGGGCACCGCCAAATCTGGCAGAGTTGCTGCACGCTTTTGTAAGGCGCGCCCGACGCGTTTTCATTTCGCGCCCCTGCATCGCCACACTGCGGTTGAATGAAGATTCCCCAATCTCAATCCCTACCCCTCTTCGCCATTCTACTAGGCTCAGGACCCATTAATTGGCTTGATGCTAGTTTGTCGTCATGATTCACGAACCCCAATGACTTGGGGGAACGATGAGCAATCTTTACTGGCTAACCGAAGAACAGATGAAGCGGCTTCGTCCGTACTTTCCAAGGAGCCGAGGTAGGCCACGCGTCGATGATAGGCGTGTATTGAGCGGTATTATCTTCATCAATCGCAATGGCTTACGCTGGTGTGATGCGCCCGCCGCGTATGGTCCGCCCAAGACGTTGTACAACCGCTGGAAACGCTGGAGCGATATGGGTGTGTTCGCCCGGATAATGACGGGATTGGCAGCAGAGGCACCCGACAATAAGACCATCTCGATCGACGCGACCTACCTCAAAGCACACCGCACGGCCTCAAGCCTGGGGCTTAAAAAGGGGGGCGTGGACGCTTAATCGGTCAGACAAAGGGCGGCATGAACACCAAATTGCATGCTGTCACTGACACCAACGGTCGCCCAATCCGCTTCTTCATAACCGCCGGTCAGGTCAGCGATTACACCGGTGCGGCGGCTTTGCTGAGCGGCTTACCGGATGCGGAGTGGTTGCTTGCCGATCGGGGCTATGATGCAGATTGGTTCCGCGAAGCCTTATCAGACAAGGGCACAAGGCCCTGCATCCCAGGTCGCAAGTCACGCAAAAAGGTCGTTAGATACGACAAGCGCCGTTACAAACGCCGCAACAGGATCGAACGCATGTTTGGCAGGCTCAAAGACTGGCGACGCGTCGCAACCCGATACGACCGATGTCCCAAAGTATTTCTGTCAGCAATCGCCCTCGCTGCAACCGTCATATTCTGGTTATGAGTCCTGAACCTAGCCTTGGCGATTCTTACATAGCAAGAATGGACCGACCTGAGATTACTCAACGCATGATAAGCGCACCGGAAAGCTTCTTCGAAAAGCTCATGCCCATAGTTTCTGATAAAGATCATTTTGCTCTTAATTTTGAAGGCGTCTTGGGATCTGGGGTTGCCGATCCGTGGAATGGCAAAAAGAAATATTTAGGGCAGGAGAATCCAGAGCGTTCGGTTTCCGTGTTGAAAGCTATCGGTGTTGATTCAGTTTCGATTGCCAATAATCACACAATGGACTTCGGGGCAGAGCATTTGCTTCAGACGATGAAACACTTCAATCAGGCAGGCATAAGTACTTTTGGCGCAGGGCAAAATCGAATACATTCCTCTCTTCCTCTAACCCTACCTACAGATATCGGCAATATTCATATCTTGGGCGGCTTTGATTATCGCAGGAGCTACAATGAAGACTTTCGCTACTACTCATCTGGCTCCCGACCGGGCACTCAACGCTTCCGGCAGTCATCCCACAATCAGTTGGCTGACAAAATAAAGCAATTGAGAAAAAGTGATCCGAACTCATTTATAATTGCATTTCCTCATTGGGGTGGAACACAAAACTACACTTGGGCCAATGAAAAGATGTTTGTACTCAACACGTCTTTCCTGAAAGCAGGTGCCGACCTTGTTTTGGGTCATGGATCCCATATGATGCAGCAATGCTGGGTTGAAGATCGAGATACAACAATCTTTTCTTTGGGGAATTTTGTCTTTAACTCACCGGGCCGCTACAAGAAGCTGAAAGCACCTCCCTACAGCATGGTGGCGCGCCTTGACTTGCAGAGCACGGAGGGCCGATGGGCGACGCGATTGCGACTGTATCCAATCGTATCCGATAACATCGCTACAAACTTCTTCCCGCGGCCTGTGAACGAACAAGAAGCGAATGATGTCTATGGCATACTTGAAAGACAGGGTCAGCGCATTTTCAGCCGGGAATTCTCTCTTGGACAAGACCACCGCGGATACTTTATTGAACGAACAGGACCGGTTAGTAAACGCTGTAACACTCTGCGATAATAGTTTCGGTTTCGTACTGCTATTTAATGCATAGCTGCACCAAAAGATGGTGATCATGTTGCCGCGCTGGGGATCAGAGGACTATCCTGTTTGCACCGTACCCGTCACCAGTTACGCTGCTGTCGTCAGCAGAATTCTTCGGAGTGGAATTATACTCAATGGAACAAATTATTATCCAAGTCTACACACAAGATGGGCGTTGTAATACAGTGCTTGCAAGCATTGAGCGGGAACAAACTGTCAGCCGATCCGGCGCCTATTCGAGGAAAAGCAGATGAACCCCAAGGACCAAAGAGATTTTGTGCGAAGCGGAGCTCGCTATTTGATGGATCACCAGAAACCAAATGGTAAGTTCATTTATCGTGCACGGCCCGACAGCAAGGGGGTCAAAACGGATTATAACGTTTTGCGCCACATAGGTTCGCTGTATTCTCTGTCTCAGTCTCGCAGCTTGCTTGATGCAAAGATTACACATACAATCGATCGTGGAATTGAGTATCTGTGGCGGTGGTACTTGGTGCCTATTCCAGGGCCACAGATGCAGTATGCGATTGCCTCAGCTCGTCCAGGAAAGCGCAACGATGATATTGCCAAGATCGGCGCTATGGGGCTGGCACTCATCACGATCTCTTCCTTGGGGCGATCTTGGTCAAAATTTGACGCCGACGCAGCAACCGGCATTGCCCGCTATGTGCTTAGTTTAGTCCGCTCCAATGGGACCATGACATTTAAACACAATTATCGCACCGGCCAGGTCAGCGACTTCATCTCACTTTACTATCCCGGCGAGGTTGCTTTGGGGTTGCTGCTGTATGGGGCACGTCAAAGTGACCAAGAGGCGATGTCCGTTGCATTGAAAATCCTGACGAAACTTGCGAAGGACCGGCGTTACAAGAAAGAAGTTCCCGTTGATCACTGGGCGCTTCTGGCAACTGCCGAAGTGTTCAGGCTTGCAAATGCAGGAAAAATTGAGATCAGTGAAGAAACTCTTGACGCATTCTATTTTCATGGAATTCAGGTGGTAAATGAAATCATAAAGGGAAGTGAAAATCCTTACATGGAAATAGGCTCGTTGGTGGGAAACGGGCAATGCTGTTCTATCGCGACCAGGCTCGAGGGACTAACAGCAATGTTTCCCTTAATGAAAGAACGCACGGACGTCGCGCAACAAAACGTCGCTGACCTTATCGAAATCGGGATTTCTCACCTTATTGAGGCTCAATTCCGTGAAGGAAAGTTAAAGGGCGGTGTCCCATGGATATCTCAGCACCACCCGAACTTTGTGAAAGTTGGTCAAGCTCCCGAAGTGCGCATAGATACCGTACAACATTCAGTCAGCGCAGTTTTGGGCGGATTAGCACTTCGTCAAATTTGGTGAATACCAAAATTCACCTAAAGGCCATCACAATCACAAGAAAGAAAGACGAGTTTTTTGTAACTGACTGTCAAATTAGGTTTCACACAAGGATATTCCTGCGTCTGTCAACCATTGAGACTGTCTGCGATTTTCGTCAGACGGGTGACGAGATCCGGTAAAGTTTGAATTGTACCCGCTGTGCACGGGAGTGATGACGAAGGCTTTGTGACACTATATATACGATTAACTATGGCATACAAAATGATCCTAGCAATTGGGCTGAGAGAAAATTCAACAGTTTCTTCAAGAACTAATAACTGTCTGAAAGTCACCCCACAAATCTAACCTTCGCGACGCACTTCGGTAAGTTGCCGGATGATGTCAGATGAAGCCGCGGATCGAAGGGGTCCATGTTTGCATATTTCCGCGATTCCCCGAGCTTGGCAAAACTGCAATGTCGCATTCAAAGTAGCGCTATTGAATGTGCCAGTTGCCGACCCGCTATAATATCCCAGCTTTCGCAATTCATTTTGTAGTAGATAAACAAAGGCGGTCCGCTCGGTTATGCGCAGTGCTCGTGCCGCTTGATAAAACTCTTCGCCTTCCAAAGTCATGATCAGATCATAGGCTGCTTGCCGTGATTGCCTATGATTATTGCGATCATATGATGCGTACATATATTCACGAAATCGACGGCGGCCTAACTGATCGCTGAATTCTTGAACGATTTCCGCATGTCGCTCACGCGCTTCCGGAATGCGCCAACTTAGCACTCGATATGCGCGCGCCAATGCGACAGTTGCGGTCTCATTGCCCATTCGCATCGCTCCATCGAGCATTGAAATGACATCTTCAAGATCAAGGCTGTCGATACGGCGCGAACGACGCTCCCACAGTTTTAGTGCCTCAGCGGCAGCATCTACATCACCTGCTTCTGAGAGGGTTTGTAGTAAATTTGAACCATAAGCTCGGTCCGAAAGAGTACCAAACTCTCTAAGGAAATGCCCCTTTGCGAACTCAACATTTGCTCCAGCCACACCTGCCGTAATTGCAGAATTATATGCGGCTATCGCTTCCTGATACTCGCCCAAGTCTGAATGCAGCCTCGCGAGGACGAGCCATGCGTAGTCATATCCACTTGCGGCCGCCGCCCGGTAGTAATTGGTCGCAGCTGTAAAATCAGGGTCTGAGAATGCCCCTTCTCGTGCAAAATCCCCTAGCCTACGAAATGAACGACCATGCCCTTCGGCCGCCAATTCCTCATAAATATAGCGTGCTTTTTCGAGCTGAACTTCGGTACCTCTTCCAGCCTCGTATGCTCGCGCGAGTTCGTATCGAGCGGTGGTACCATCGGAACGTTGTGTAATTTCTACCAACTCTGAAACGCCAAACTCGGGATCAGACGATGGGCCAAAACGCAGCTTTAAATGAGCAATTGCAAGGTCTCTACGCGCCCGTGAACTCCCAAGGTCCCGTCCCGCCTCTAACGCGATTCTTGCTTCAGAAAGCCTACTCTGAGACAGAAGAATGGACGACATGCGAACATAAGAAATTGCTTTGCCATCTAGTGCCAATTGCTGGTGCAACGCGAGCGCCTTGTCTAGATCTCGCTCAAATCCCCGGCCCCGCCGTAGATCCTCGGCGTATTGATACATTTCATCCGGGCTCATTGCCGAAGTGTCTACCTCGGCTGCCTGAGCATTCACGACAGGCGCTGCCAAAATTGGACATGTGAACATTCCTATTAATAAAAAAACCCTAAAAAACAACATAACCAAGATTCCTAATTATCAGGTCCAACTCCAAAGGATGACTGAACTTTAACTATTGATGAAGATTAGTAGCATGAAATTTCGAGAAAACACCCGTAAAATTAGGCGATTGTATACTTTACAAACCCTCTACTTGCGGCGGACTGCAAAGCCAGCCAAAAGCCAATAACCACGCCAATCGGCCCGAAGATTATTGCACCGCCCAAACCGCTGCCATATCCGACAACTCCCATCGGCACACCGACGAAGGCACCTAGCGCACCACCGACAGCGCCGCAAAGCAAAGCGCGCTTCATTCCTCGTCTTTAGCGTCAGGCTTTTGTTTCACAAGCTTGCCCAGCTTTTCGTTGAACTTTGCTTCGTCGTCGTCCGTCCCGATCTCGCGGGCGGCTTCTTTGAAGCGGTCTAGTTGGGTTTTTTCTTTTGTCATACCTTAAACCCCGGCTGATTATGGATCGGTCTACATCTATTCATGGCTACGACCCTATCTGCTATTTCGACCCCCTCAACGCCTTCAAGCCACTCATGGAAGCCAAGTAAAGATATTCCTTTACCCTCTGGATTACCCTTCCCTCTACCATTGTCGTAGGTATGGAATGCGTCAAAATCAGACCCAGACAAGCGTTTTGGAGTGATTTCGGCTAGAGCGATTGCGGAGGTATAAATCACACACCCGTCTTTTTGGCCAAGCTCAGGTATGAAAGTTCTGAGGCTATCTATGTCATAGGCGGCTTCGTCGTTGTTGAGGTAGGCAATTAAAACGCATGAATCCCAGAAATAGTGCTGCACCGCCATCACCAAATATCCTCAGGGTCGGGTTGCGGTATTTTGAAAGCTCCATTCCAATTCTTCAATGCGCGGCGTTCACCACCAAGGATTTCAATTTTCTTAATTTCTATGTGTTCAGGAAGCTTATTAACCCCATCATAATAGGTGATGCCGGAAACCATAACCTCTTTGTCCAAGGCGTCTTTAAGGTTTTCGACGGTAACCGAGTTCCCAGTACAGTTAAGCTCGATGCCCCCGATAGATAGAATTAATTTTGCACTTGTCACAGTCCCTCGCAGGTCGATTACCTTTAATATCCCCTTGAACGTGCCATGAGAGACGCCTTCAAAAAGGGTGACCACGTTGTCTGCGGAAATGAAGTCTCTAAATGCACGATCCGCACGCCTATCAAAGCCAACGTCCACCCTGACAACAGTTGCATCCTCACCTTTTATTCCGACTTCCGCATGGGAAAACGCTTTGTCACTGCCATTGCCAATGTCAGCGATCGCCTTCGCGACCACCGGCGGCGTCCCTTTTGGGATTCCATGACCATCTCGAACACTCGTCATTGCAGCATGAAAAGACCCGACAGCGGAGGCTTGCGGTACCCTCATGGCGATGTTTTAAAACTCAGCCTTAGAGGAATATGCACTGCCGTACTGTAGGTCTTTGATCAAGTAATCTAGCGTCTTCTGGCCGTTAACTTGCTGATCAGACGCGCGCAGTCCCTTCAACAATAAGTCCATCTTTCTAACGAAAACATCTGCGCGAACGTCACCATTGGCCTCATGGGCAAGGCCATATTTTTTCAGGTCAATTTGCTTCGTAGCTTTGGACATTTTCCCTCGCGCCTTTGGCGCAGATTCTATGCTGCCGGAGAGTCCCTGTACAGAACTCTCTCACTGAGACCAGTAAATAGTGACATGGAAGCCCTTACCACATCGTTTACACGGCAGTCATTTCTTAATCAGTTGATTTGTAGCTCAGACGCTTTCCGACGACACCGCGCAGTGCAATCTGACCGCGTTCTACATCATCAACACCATTCGCAATGCGGTTGTTGTAGCGGAAGTCAAACTCCGCAGCGTAGCGGTGCAGGTGCTGCTTACCACAGTGCTGATACACGCCCTTTCTGCCGCGCTTAAAGATGCTGTAGAAGCCTTCGACCCTGTTGGTGTGGGTTTCACTGTCGTTGTAATCGACATACTGACCCGCGCCGTGCTGCGTCCAACCGTGAGCGTCAAATACGCGACCAGCACCGATGTTCTGATACTGTGTGGCCTCGTCCGTCATGACGTAGGCTTCTTTGGCGATGTTCTCTTGCAGCATAGGGATCAGCGTGGGTTTCTTGAGGTCGTCAACAACGATGCTCTTGGCCTTCTTGGTAGTGCGATCCACCAGCGTTACCATTTTCATCTTGTGGGCGTAGCCACGGGCGTTCTTCGCCTTTGTCATGTTTGGCTCTTTGCCGATGAAAGTCTCGTCAACTTCAACGATACCACCATTGCCGCCAAATCCAGCCAGCGCACCGTCACGCATATATTCGCGAATGCGGTGGGTCAGGAACCATGCGGACTTGTAGGTAATACCCAGAACGCGGTGTAGCTGGTGGCTGCTGATACCCTTCTTGCTGGATACCATCAGGTGAATGGCTTGCAGCCACAGGTGCATAGGCAGGTGGCTTTCCTCGAAGATAGTGCCTTTACGTACTGTGAACTGGCCACGACAATCGCGGCACTTCCATAGGCCGTGACGCTCTTTGCCCTCCGGGTTCTTCTTGCTGGCCTTAGTGCGAACGCCCTCAAGTTTGTAAGCGCAATCTACAACGCCACAGTGAGGGCAAACGGTTCCACTAGCCCAGATGATGCTTTCAACGTGCGCAAAAGCTGCGGCTTCATCGTGAATGTATAGGGCGGAAAGAACGGACATTGGAGTGACCTCTAACTTGTTGGGTTATTTATCCAATATACGCATGGGTTTGTCAAGTATACAATCGCCCAAATATTACCGCTTCGCCAGTGGGGCACGCGGTCTTTGGTGACCTATTGTTTAGGTTCAGGACTAATAACCAAAATATAACGGTTGTCGCTAGGGCGATTGCGGAGAGGAAGAACTTGGAGCATCTATCATAGCGGGTTGAGGCGTGTCTCCAGTCGTTGAGCTTGCCGAACATGCGCACGATAGGGTATCGGCACTTATCGTACCTGACGACCTTGTTGCGGAATTGCAACCTAGAACACAGGCCTTGTACCCCTGTTTGCTAAGGCTTCCCGGAGCCAATCTGCATCATAGCCCCGATCAGCCAATAGCCATTCAGCATCCGGTAGACTGCTCAGCGCAGCCATTGCACCAGTGTAATCGCCGACTTGACCAGCGGTTATAAAGAAACGGATTGGGCGGCCGCTGGTGTCAGTGACGGCGTGTCGTTTAGTGTTCGTGCCACCCTTAATCTGCACAATCAGACGTCCACGCCCCTCCTTTTTTTAGCCTCTGGCTTGAGGCTATGCGGTGTGCTTTCAGATAGGTCGCATCAATTGAAATTGTCTTGTTGTCTGGAGCCTCTGCGACCAATCCAGTCATGATCCGCGCAAATACTACTATATCGCTCCATCGCTTCCAGCGGATGAACTACGTCTTGGGTGGGCAATAGTCTGTCGGCGTGATTGATAAAGATAATCCCGCTCCAATACACGCCGATTATCAACACGTCGTCGACCTCGGCTCCTGGGAAAGAACGGTCGGAGACGCACCATCTGTGCTTCTGTCAGCCAAAAGAGATTACTCATCTCTCCCCCAAATCATAGGGGTTCGTGAATCATGACAACAACTCAGCATCAAGCAGATCAATGGGTCCTGAACCTAGGGGGAGTAAACAGAACTCCATTCACGCGGTATCTGGCACAATTGATAAATAGTTACTTTGGCAGCGCATCACTATTGCACATAATCGCCCGCCGATTAATGCTTTGAAGCACTATTATTTGCTATTTTCGTAGATAGTGGATCGACTGGCAATCTTTGTATAAATGGCCTACGATTAGATATCTTGGAGATAAGCCTGAAGCACCGTTTCGCCGCGGCCTGATGCGACAAGGCACGTCAGGTGCTGCTCTGGAAGCGTCAACAAGATGGTCCATGTTTCCGCGCCAGGCTTTGCAAACACCTCAAGCACGTTGTTGGACACGATCATCGCGTTCGCGATTGGTGCTTCACCAAAACGGGTTTCTAGGCGGTCAACGACATCAGTGCGATTTGCACATGTCGCAGCAGATGCAGATGTCGCGGCCGAGATGCTCGCGACGAGAAGGCCCATAGCAAAGGTTGTTCCAAGTTTCATTGTCTATTCCTAACTCAGTCGTTTTCCGACCCAGTGATTTACGGGGTTCGATCTAAAAATTCGGCGCTGGCAGCAGGCCGGCTTAGGATTAGTTATTGACTGAGATTGGGTCGGGACAAGGGAACGCAAAGGGCCTTTTCGGATCAACATTGCGGCGAAAACTTGTCAAAAGGCCCTTTAGGGGCCAAAAATGGGGCAAAATGCGGTTTCTTTGCCTATTGCCGCCGCCATATCGGCGAAAAACTGCTTGCACAAAGGTGCGCATCTCAACGGCCGCGCATCGTCGAAAGAATCGCTTTGGCCACCGGACACGCGCCAGCAATCCCGTATCGGAACTGCTGACGCGCTTTTTTGCAACTTTGAGTACCGTTAGTGCGCTTTGGTGCCGTAGCCGCCGCCGCCGGGGGTTTTCAGGATAAAGACATCACCGGGCATCAATTCTGCCTCGTCATTACCTTTCAGGTCCTCAATGCTCCCATCAGAGCGTTGAATGCTGTTGTGCCCTTGCTGACCCGCGTCACCGCCCGCAGCGCCATGTGGCGGTACAATCCGGTGCGATGACAGGACAGTCACAGTCGTGGGCTCCAAGAACCGCAATCTTCTGACAATACCATTGCCACCAACAAAAGCGCCCTGCCCGCCTGATCCTTGGCGAATTGAGAATTCCTCAACCAAGACCGGGAACCGCGTTTCAAGGACTTCTGGGTCGGTCATACGTGTGTTGGTCATGTGGCTATGAACTGCACTGGTCCCATCAAAGCCATCGCCGGCACCCGTACCACCACAGATGGTTTCGTAGTTCTGATAGTCGTCGTTGCCATAAACAAAGTTGTTCATTGTACCTTGGCTTCCTGCAATCACGCCTAGCGCGCCGTAAAGCGTATCTGCAATTGCTTGGCTGACTTCGGTATTGCCTGAAAT
>Ga0102812_10003491_pt1 | contig 10276 bp, 6 predicted proteins | sample ColrivemetaGS713_FD_79334 | JGI IMG/M metagenome (GOLD analysis project Ga0102812, IMG submission 79334) | Estuarine microbial communities from the Columbia River estuary - Flood tide ETM metaG S.713 | ecosystem: Environmental > Aquatic > Marine > Intertidal zone > Estuary | place: USA: Columbia...
CAAAGAACAACCCGAATATGCTACCAACGACTACGGGCAAACCGGCCTTGAGCGGACCTTCCTCACCGAGGGGGTGCCCGCCGATGCGCAGGTCTTGTTGATGCTGCATTACGAAAGCTTGCCCACGGCCGCCAACCTCCAAACCGACGGAGAGTGGATTACGGAGGAGGAAACGGCTAAAGGCAATAGCCGCCTAAGGAGCATCGCTCTTGACGGCGTACTGAAGCTTAATACCAATGCCACGACGACCATAAAAGCCCTCTTCACCAGCAAACCCACCATCGAAAACGACAACAAAGTAGTAGGTGCCGAAGAGGAAGAACGCCGCCCCTTGGGTTACCGCCTCATCGCGCGTAGCGACTGCCGCTCTTGCCATAATACTTACCTCCAGACCATCGGACCTTCTTACACCGATGTTGCTCGCCGCTACCGCAATACGGAAGAAAATGTGAGCATGCTCGTAACCAAGGTGTTGCAAGGAGGCGCCGGCAACTGGGGCGAAGCCGCCATGACGCCCCACCCCGATCTGCCACCTCACCAGGCACAATCCATGGTGGAGTACATCATGTCACTTGATGAAGAAGAAGAAAGCGCCCTGGCAGCTATCCAAACCGATGATGGGATTGATCTGTCCGCCGCGCAGCCCGCCGCTGAGGTGGATGGACAGGATTTCTTGCCCGGAGGCATCGTAAAGGCATTCGCTACCAACAGCAGCGTACGTTCCGTACTGGATGTCAATTACAAGCAGCCCCCCCTCTTCGCGGGCATCTTGCCCAAAGTGGAATTCTATGCCGCCGATTTCGGGGAGCTCGAAGAGGATTTCGCCCTCGAAGTGACAGGCTACCTGCGGATTCCCAAAACCAACAATTATACCTTCCGGCTGATCAGCGATGATGGCTCTTACTTGTATATCGACGATCAGCTGATCATCGACAACGATGGCTTCCACGGTGACCAGGCCATCGATGGCGAGCTCGTTCTGGCGGAAGGTTTTCACCCGGTGCGCATTCTTTACATGCAAGGTAAAGGAGGTCGCACCTTCCGTCTGACCTGGCGCTCGTTTGAAACCAATCGTTTCGAGCCGGTACCTTCTTCGGTACTGATGCACACGCGGGCCGCTCAGCCAGCAGTCGTCAGCTCGGCCTTGAACAAAAATACCATCATCCCTGGTGATGGCTCCTCTCTGACGGAGGTGCACCCCGCTTATACCCTCACCCAGGCCCGCCCCAACGGCTTCTCGCCCAAAGTAGGAGGGATGGACTTTCTGCCCGACGGCCGCCTGGTTATCAGTACCTGGGATGCCGAAGGCAGCGTCTATATCGTGGAAGGGGTCAGCACCGGCGATCCCGCTAAAATGTCGTACAAAAGAATCGCCAGCGGCCTGGCCGAACCCCTGGGCTTGAAGGTGGTAGACGGCTCCATCTTTGTCCTGCAAAAACAAGAATTGACCGAACTCATCGACCACGACGGGGATGAACTAACGGACGAATACCGAACGGTGTCCAACGATTGGCTCGTATCGGCCAATTTTCACGAATTCGCCTTCGGACTGGCCTACAAGTCGCCTTATTTCTACGGGGCTTTGGCCATTGGTATCCTTCCAGGTGGGGCTAGTGCGCCCAATCAGCCAAAATCTCGCGGCAAGGCTGTACGTATTCACGAAACGACGGGTGAAATGGAAATCGTCGCCGAAGGTTTACGCACCCCTAATGGCGTAGGCATTGGGGTGGACAACGAAATTTTTATTGCGGATAACCAGGGCGACTGGTTACCCGCCAGCAAGATTCTTCACGTTTCCCAAGGAGCTTTCTTTGGCTCCCGTGCCGTAGACAGTAGCCGGGTCGCTCAGCTGCGGATGAAGCCACCCGTGGTCTGGTTGCCTCAAGACGAAATTGGCAACTCCCCCAGTACGCCCATGTACCTCAATGATGGCCCCTACAAAGGCCAGATGATCCACGGCGAGGTAACTCACGGTGGGGTCAAGCGGGTCTTTGTGGAGAAGGTCGCTGGCGAATACCAGGGCTGTGTCTTCCGCTTTGTGCAAGGGCTGGAAGCAGGCGTGAATCGCATGGTTTGGGGTCCGGATGGTGCCCTTTATGTCGGAGGTATTGGCTCTACCGGCAACTGGCAGCACAGCGGAGGGCTATGGTATGGCCTTCAGCGCCTCAAGTACAACGAAAAGCCGGTTTTTGAAATGCTGGCGGTACGTGCCAAAAGCAACGGTGTCGAAATTGAACTGACCCAACCCCTTGATCCGGGCTTCGGCGTGGACCCGAAAGACTATAATGTACGCCAGTGGTACTACCTGCCCACCAATGAGTACGGTGGCCCTAAACTGGATGATCGTCGCCTGACGGTTCAGTCGGTAGACATTAGCAATGACCGCAAACGTATTTTCCTGACGTTAAATGGTATGGAAAAGGAGCATGTGATTCACCTGCGTTTGCCCAACTACTGGACCAGCACCGCCGGGCAAAGCCTCTGGACGACGGAAGCCTGGTATACGCTGAATAATATTCCTGTTGATGAACCTGGCTTCACCAATCCGGCGACACCTCCTCCTGCGCCTAATCAACTCACTGCTGCCGAACGCGAAGCAGGCTGGAAGCTGCTCTTTGACGGGCAAACCACCATTGGCTGGCACAATTTTGGGAAAGAAACCATCGGTAGCAGCTGGAAAGTGGAGGACGGCACCCTCATGCTGGACGTAGTGGCTCGCGAAGGCGGTGGCTCGCAAGCCGTCGATGGCGGCGATATCGTAAGTGCCGGAGAATTCGAGAATTTCGAATTTCAGGTGGAATGGAAAATTGCTCCTTGCGGCAACAGTGGCATCATGTTCAATGTGGTGGATTCGAAAGATTATGACTATCCTTGGCAAACGGGCCCGGAAATGCAAATACTCGATAATGTTTGCCATCCTGATGCTGCCATTGATACCCATCGGGCGGGTGACTTATTTGACCTGTTGGCTGGTTCACCCGTTACCGTACGCCCTGCCGGCGGATGGAATCGTGTACGCATCAGAATCGAAAATGGGCATTTGGAACACTGGCTAAATGGCCGGAAAATACTGGAAACCCAAATGAATAATTCCAATTGGGCCACTATGATAGCCAACAGTAAATTCAAAGACATGCCTGGTTTTGGCCAAGCTCAAAAAGGTAAAATTGCGTTGCAGGATCATGGCGATCGAGTGTGGTTTCGCAATATTAAAATTTTAGAATTATAATTTCACAAATCATTTCAAACATGCAGTTGAAGCAACGTCTGACAGCACTGGGTTTATCCAACTTTATTCTTCTCCTTTTTTTAGTGATGATCTCTGCTTGTAGCGGCTCATCCGATACAGCTAATAATTTGGAAGAGGGGGAAGATGAAGCAACATCTGCACCCGTGATAGAAAACAACACCCTAACCGAAGCGGAAAAAGCAGAAGGTTGGAAATTACTCTTTGATGGCAAAACGACAAATGGTTGGAAAGGCTACCTTAAAGATACGGTCGGTACAAGCTGGCGGATTGAAGAGGAAGCGCTCTACCTGCATTCAGATCGACAGGAAGATTGGGCCTGGAAACCCGACGATGGTGGTTATGTCATGACTGTCGATGAGTACGAAAATTTTGACTTGCGCCTGCAATGGAAAATTTCAGATTGTGGTAATAGCGGCATCATTTATCATGCAATAGAGAGCGAGAAATATGATGAGCCCTGGAAAACAGGCCTGGAAATGCAGGTACTTGATAACAAATGCCATCCGGATAGCAAAATTATAAAGCACCGGGCTGGTGATTTATACGATCTGATCACCGCTGATCCCGTAACGGTTCGCCCTGCCGGGGAATGGAATGATGTACGCATTGTCAGTAATGGCAATATGATTCAGCACTGGCTCAATGGTGAAAAAGTAGTAGAAGTAGAACGTTATTCTGAAGCCTGGAAAGAAGTATTGGGCAAGAGTAAATTTGCCAATCCGGAACACGTAGACTATTCGCCCGATTATGGTATAGCTGCCAAAGGACATATCGTGCTGCAAGACCATGACGACAGTAAGGTGTGGTACCGTAACATTAAGATCAAAGAGCTGTAAATAATCCCAGACCGAACACAACAACAAACGAAATACCGTAAACTTAAACAATCATGAAAAAGAGTATTAGTGCACAGTTATCCATCATGATGTTCCTCGAATTTTTTATTTGGGGTGGATGGTTTGTGACGATGGGCACTTATTTAGGAAATACGCTCGGTGCCTCAGGGCAGGAGGCTGGCACTGCCTATTCTACGCAATCCTGGGGTGCAATTATCGCACCTTTTATTATTGGCTTGATTGCTGACCGATTTTTCAATGCGGAACGGATTTTAGCGGTCTTACATCTGATGGGTGCCGTGTTGATGTATATGCTGGCTACGGCTGTTGATTTTGATCATTTTTACCCTTATTTGCTCGGGTACATGATTTTGTATATGCCAACTTTAGCTTTGGTAAACTCCGTGTCTTTCAATCAAATGGACGATCCCGCCAAAGATTTTTCAAAAATCAGGGTGTGGGGTACTATCGGCTGGATAGTGGCTGGCCTGGCGATCAGTTACGCTTTTGGCTGGGATTCGGAAGAAGGGGTTGCGGGTGGTGCACTGCGCAATACTTTTATGATGTGCTCGATTGCTTCTCTAGGTTTAGGGCTGTTTAGCATTTTTCTGCCAAAGACCCCACCTTCAGGAAAAGGGCAAAAAGCGGCGAGTCTAGGTGAGTTGTTGGGGCTAGATGCGCTGTCAATGTTGAAAGACCGCAACTTTCTGGTCTTTTTCCTAAGTTCTATTCTCATCTGTATTCCATTGGCCTTTTACTATTCTCAGGCAAATCCTTTTCTTACGGAAATAGGAATGACCAACCCTACCGGAAAGATGACGATTGGCCAGATTTCGGAAGTTTTCTTTATGCTCCTGCTGCCTGTATTTTTAACACGTTTTGGCATCAAGAAAACGCTGCTGCTGGGAATGGCTGCCTGGGTGCTTCGCTACATCCTTTTTGCGTATGGAGATACGGATGGTAAAGGTTTTATGCTTATTCTGGGGATTGCGATGCACGGGATATGTTATGACTTTTTCTTTGTTTCCGGGCAGATCTATACGGATGCTAAAGCCGGAGAGCGCTTTAAAAGTGCTGCACAAGGGCTTATCACGCTTGCCACTTATGGCGTAGGTATGTTGATCGGATTCGAGGTGGCCGGCCGAATTACAGATAAATACGCTACTGTCCTGGAGGACGTGACAACGCATGATTGGACAGCTATTTGGACAATGCCTGCTATTTTTGCAGGAGTTGTATTTGTTCTTTTTCTCCTTACTTTTAGAGAAGAAAAGACAAAAGTAGAGTTGTAGTGCTTTGGGCACTAAGTTCTGCACAGCCCAAGTCTCGTTCTTTCACCAGCTAATTTCCCCAAAAATCCTCGCCGTAGCTTCGGCTACGCCTACGTTTTTTGGCTTCATTAGCCAGCGAAATAACTTCGACTTAACTATGCGAAACTTAGTTCCCAAAGCACTAGTCTAAGAGGGGAATTAAGATTTTAGGGAAGTAACACGGAGCAATATTCAGGATATACCTATCTTTGCCCCGCTTTTGAAAGAAAAACAATAAGAAACGATGGCAAATACCTCGGATATTCGCAACGGGATGTGCTTAGAATTGAACCATGACAAATACACTGTCATTGAGTTTCAGCACGTCAAGCCGGGCAAAGGCGCCGCCTTCGTGCGCACCAAAATCAAGAGCTTGACCAATGGTCGGGTACTTGATCATACTTTCTCTGCCGGACACAAGGTAGAGGAGATTCGTGTAGAGCGCCGGAAGTTTCAATACCTCTACGAGGATGACATGGGCGTACACTTCATGAATGCAGAATCTTTTGAGCAGTTGGCTTTACCTGAATCGCTGATTGATCGTAAAGATTTGCTGTCTGAAGGCATGGAGGTAGATGTACTCTATGATACAAATAATGAAGTTCCCTTGACGATGGAAATGCCCCAGTACGTTGAGATGGAAATCACCTACACGGAACCTGGTGTAAAAGGAGATACCGCGACCAACACCCTCAAGCCGGCAACGGTAGAGAGTGGTGCAGAAATCCGCGTACCTCTCTTTGTCAATCAGGGGGATAAAATTAAAATTGATACTCGTTCTGGTTCCTACGTGGAGCGGGTTAAATCATAAGTTGCTGGGTGGTACTGAAGGGTGCCACCCCTATTTTTGATTATTTCTGTAATTGCCATTGCTCGCCAGGATAAATTTTTCATTATCTTAGGCAGCAAACTAACCAATTCCTGACTATATGTCAATCAAAGAAATACAAGATCTCCTCAAGCTGGTCAGTAAGCTGGAACTTTCGGAATTCAAGATGAAGGACGGAGAATTTTCTCTTTCCATTCGTACCAAGCATTTCGTTTCTGGCGAAGGCGGACCTATTTCTATGGGAGCACAAGCGCCGATGATGTCAATGCCGTCGGCACCAGTTTATGCTCCGCCATCAGCTGCTCCTGCTCCGTCAGCCGCTCCTGCTCCAGCACCGGGTAATTCGGAAGAAGATCAAGCTGCTGAAGACGAATCCCACTACCTGGCCGTAAAATCGCCAATGGTAGGGACCTTCTATCGCTCTCCTGCGCCGGATAAGCCCGTCTACGTCAAAATAGGAGATACCATCGCTAGTGGTGATACGGTATGTATCATCGAAGCAATGAAACTCTTCAACGAAGTAGAGTCTGAAGTGAGTGGTAAGATTGTGAAAGTAATGGTGGAAGATGCGCAGCCCGTGGAGTACGATCAGGTACTCTATCTAGTAGACCCTAGAGGGTAAACTAGTGTTTCTGCCTTTTTCCTAAAGAAAGCTTATGCGACTATGTTTAAGAAAATCCTCATAGCTAATCGGGGAGAGATCGCGTTGCGTATCATTCGTACCTGCCGGGAAATGAATATCAAGACGGTTGCCGTCTATTCTACCGCAGATCGCGAAAGCCTGCACGTGCGCTTTGCCGATGAAGCAGTTTGTATAGGGCCTCCCGCTTCGTCGGAATCCTATCTCAGTATTCCTAAAATTATGGCAGCGGTAGAAATTACCAATGCCGATGCGATCCATCCGGGTTACGGATTTCTATCCGAGAATGCCGATTTTGCGGAAGTGTGTAAAGAATACGGGATCAAATTCATTGGCCCTCAGCCTGAGCACATTCGCAAAATGGGCGACAAAGTGACGGCGAAAGAGACCATGATCAAAGCCGGCGTCCCCGTAGTACCGGGTTCTGAAGGGCTGGTCAAAGATTTGGCCGATGGCCAGAAAATTGCCGCCGAAATTGGCTTTCCCGTCATGATCAAGGCCACGGCTGGTGGTGGTGGTAAAGGGATGCGAATTGTACCCAAAGCCGAAGATTTCGAGAAAAACTGGAACTCTGCCCGGCAGGAAGCCAAAGCTTCTTTCGGTAACGACGGGATCTATATCGAGAAATTCGTCGAAGAACCCCGCCACATTGAGTTCCAGATTGTCGGTGACCAGTTTGGTAAAGTTGTCCACCTGTCGGAACGCGATTGCTCGATCCAGCGTCGCCACCAAAAGCTGGTGGAAGAATGCCCTTCGCCTTTCATGACCGATGAACTGCGCGAAAAAATGGGCGCTGCCGCCGTTCGTGCTGGTGAGTTTATCAAGTACGAAGGGGTAGGTACCGTAGAGTTTCTGGTAGACAAATACCGCAACTTCTACTTCATGGAGATGAATACCCGTATCCAGGTAGAACACCCCGTAACGGAAGAAGTGATTGACCACGATTTGATCAAAGAACAAATCAAAATCGCAGCGGGTGAACCGATCATTGGAGGCAACTATCTCCCCACTGGCCACGCCATGGAATGCCGGATCAATGCCGAGGATCCCTTCAATAATTTCCGTCCAAGCCCCGGAAAGATCAAATCTTTCCACAGCTCAAAAGGGCATGGTGTAAGGGTGGATACTGCCGTTTACGCAGGGTATACCATCCCGCCATTCTACGACTCGATGATCGCAAAACTCATCTGCCGGGCCCGTACCCGCGAAGAGTGTATCACCAAAATGGAACGCGCCCTGGATGAATTTATCATCGAAGGCATCAAGACCACCGTACCTTTCCATCAGCGACTGATGAAAGACCCGAAATTCCGTGCTGGTGATTTCAATACCGGCTTCCTGAATGATTTCGATTTGGAAGATCGGTAGGTAGGGTAGTTAATATCAAAACAAGAATGGGGATTTGAAGCAGACGTTTCGAATCCCCATTTGTTTTTCTATAAAACCTTGCGTCCTTACAATTACTATTACCTTTACGGCATGAAAAGTTTCTGGCGTTTACTTCGTTATTTGGGGCGGTACCAATCTTTGGTCGTAGCGGCCATTGGGTGCAATATCCTTACCGCTGTTTTCACGGTGATTAGTATCCCGATGTTGATCCCCTTTTTTCAGATATTGTTTGATCGTACGGAGATGGCGGTGACGCCACCGGCCGAACCCCTGGGCTTTAGCAATGTCATGGAATACGTTAATTATCAGTTTACCCAATTGATCAATACCCAGGGGCAGGAGACTGCGCTGGCTTACGTCTGTATGGCGATTGTGGTGGTCTACCTTTTGCGCAACATCTTCAGGTATTTGGCCTTGTATTTCATGGCTCCGGTTCGCAACGGTGTGATCCGCGACCTCCGCGACGAGATGTTTGATCAGGTGCTGACCTTGCCTTTGTCCTATTTTGGAGAAGAACGAAAAGGAGATTTGATGTCTCGCCTCACAAGCGATGTCCAGGAAGTAGAATCTTCAATTCTGAACATGTTGGAAGTCGTTTTTCGAGAACCCCTGATTATTACCGGCGCCCTGGCGTTTATGATTTACGTAAGCCCTGGCCTAACGGTTTTTGTGTTTATACTGATCATCTTCACCGGCGTAGTCATTGGAGGCTTGGGCAAGCGCCTCAAGCGCACTTCTACCCAGGTACAGGATCGCCTGGGGCACCTGCTCAGCCTGGTAGAAGAAGGCCTGGGCGGCTTGCGGATCATCAAAGGATTTGCGGCAGAAGATTACCAGCGCAACAAATTCTCTACCGCCAATAACGACTACCGCAACCTGCTGACCAAGCTCCTGCGCCGGCGTGACCTCGCTTCGCCGCTGTCAGAATTCCTTGGGATTGCTACCGTGGCCGCTCTCTTGTGGTACGGTTCCCGACAGGTCTTTAGTGGCGTGCTGGAAGCCGAAACTTTTATCACCTTCATTTTCGCGTTTTACAACGTGATCGATCCGGCCAAAAACATCGCCAAAGCAACTTCCAATATCCAGCGTGGTATCGGCGCCTTCGAGCGCATCGAGCGACTGCTGGACGCCGTAAATAATTTACCTGAAGCACCTGATGCACAGACGATAAGTGCGTTTAATCAGGGCATCAGTTACCGCGGCGTAGGTTTTCGCTACCGCGATGTGGAAGGCCCGGTCCTGCAAAATATCGATCTGGAGATTTACAAAGGCAAAGTCGTCGCGCTGGTGGGCGCCTCGGGCGCCGGCAAGAGTACCCTCGTCGATCTGCTCCCTCGCTTTTACGATGTCACGGAAGGCGGTATCTTCATTGACGGCATAGATGTACGTCAACTACGTCGGCGCGAGTTACGCAAAATGCTGGGCATCGTCAGCCAGGAGGCCATCCTCTTCAACGATACCATTTACAATAACATCGTTTTTGGTATGGAAGGCGTGACGCAGCAAGCCGTAGAAGAAGCCGCCCGCATCGCCAATGCCCACGACTTTATCATCGCCACTGAAAACAGCTACGGCACCAATATTGGCGACCGTGGCAATAAGCTCTCCGGTGGCCAGCGGCAACGCCTCACCATCGCACGAGCCATCCTCCGCAACCCGCCCATCCTCATCCTCGACGAAGCCACCTCCGCCCTCGACTCCGAAAGCGAGCGACTGGTACAAGATGCCCTTACGAAACTGATGAAGGGCCGTACCGCCATTGTGATCGCCCACCGCCTGAGCACCATCCAGCACGCCGATGAGATCATCGTAATGCGCGAAGGCCGCATCGTCGAGCGCGGTACCCACATCGGCCTACTAGAGCAAGATGGCGAATACCGTAAGTTGGTGACTTTGCAGGGGTTAGAGTAGGTGCTCGTCCCGATAGCTCGGGACTCGTGGCGGTGTTCGTCCCGAGGTGTCGGGACTCACGGGAGTGCTCATCCCGATAAATCGGGATTCGCGGGGGTACTCGCTTCGCTC
>Ga0102812_10003492_pt1 | contig 10274 bp, 9 predicted proteins | sample ColrivemetaGS713_FD_79334 | JGI IMG/M metagenome (GOLD analysis project Ga0102812, IMG submission 79334) | Estuarine microbial communities from the Columbia River estuary - Flood tide ETM metaG S.713 | ecosystem: Environmental > Aquatic > Marine > Intertidal zone > Estuary | place: USA: Columbia...
CAAGGCGTCGCGGGTTCTGGTCGTCGGGGCGGGCGGTTTGGGGTCGCCCGCTCTACTATACCTCGCGGCGTCGGGGGTTGGCACCATCGGGGTGATCGACGACGATGAGGTCGACAACTCGAACCTTCAGCGTCAGGTCATCCACCGCGATGCCGACATTGGCCGGCCCAAGGTTCAGTCCGCCGCCGAAGCTATCGTCGCGCTCAACCCCTTTGTGACCGTCCGGCCCTATCAGCGGCGGCTCACGGCCGAGATCACGGATGACCTGATTGCGGACTACGACCTCGTGCTCGATGGCTCGGACAACTTCACGACCCGCTATCTGGTGAATGCGGCCTGTGCGCGGGCGGGCAAGCCGCTCATCGCCGCCGCGATCACCCAGTGGGAAGGGCAGATGAGCCTCTATGACCCCGCGCGTGGCGCGCCGTGCTACCGTTGCGTCTTTCCCGAACCGCCTGCCGACGGGCTGGTCCCGACCTGCGCCGAGGCGGGGGTGGCGGGGCCGCTGCCGGGTGTGGTTGGATCGATGATGGCGCTGGAGGCAGTCAAGGAAATAACGGGCGCGGGCGAGGGGCTTCGCGGGCGGCTTTTGCTTTATGATGGGCTGTTTACGGAGAGCCGCGTGATGACGGTCAAGCGCCGCGCCGATTGTCCCGACTGCTCCGGCACGCAGCACTTGCCTTGAACGTGGCGCGCGCCATAGTTGGCACATAACAAACAGGGAGACTTCGATGAAAATTCTTGCTGCTCTCGTCGCAGGTGCGACGCTCTTTTCGACGGCGACTCTTGCCGACAGCCACCTTCCGGATCTGGGTGGGCGCGAGGTCGTCGTGGTGACCGAGAACCTCTATCCGCCGCTGCAGTTCATTGACGGTGCGGGCAATGCCATCGGGTGGGAATACGACGCGATGGCCGAAATCGCGAGCCGGCTGAACATCACCGTGACCTATGAGAACATCAGTTGGGACGCGATGATCCCTGCGGTGTCCGAAGGTCAGTTCGACCTCGGGATGACGGGTATCACCATCCGCGATGACCGCAAGGAAGTCGTTGATTTTTCGGACAAATACATGACGTCCGAAATGGTCATGCTGGTGCGTGGCGACGAGGACCGGTTCACCGATGCCGCCTCTTTTGCCGCCAACGCGGACCTCTTTATGGCCGCCCAGCCCGGCACGACGCCGTTCTATGTGGGCGTTTACGACGTGCTTGACGGCGATGAAGCAAACCCGCGGATCAAACTCTTTGAAACCTTTGGCGCCGGTGTCGAGGCGCTGCGCAACGGCGACGTCGACCTCGTCTTGACAGACGGCACGGCGGGCAACGGCTATGTGGACGCCTCGAACGGTGGCCTCAAGATCGTGGGCGAAAAGCTCGGGACCGAGGACTTTGGCTTTATCTTCCCCAAGGGTTCCGACCTCGTGGTGCCGATCAATGCCGCCATTGCCGACATGGTGGCAGATGGCACGATCGATGCGCTCAACACCAAGTGGTTCCTTGACTACAAGCTTGGCCAATAAGCCGGGACTGGCGCGGATGGGCAAACGCCTGTCCGCGCCGATTTTGATCGCATGACACCCCCCAATGCCCAAGACAGGGACTTTCCCTATTGGCTGCTCGTGGCGCTTGCCATTGGCGGTTATCTGCTCTGGCGGGTGATCAGTGATGACCTCTATTTTCAGGTTCTCGCCAAGCTTTCCAAAGGGATCGAAATCACCATTTTCGTGACCATTGTTGGCTTTGGGATGGCGGCGGCGTTGGGCCTCTTGCTTGCGGTGATGAGCCTGTCGCGGTCCATCTTCTTGCGGCAGATCGCGCGGTTCTACATCGAAATCGTGCGCGGCGTGCCGATCATTGTGCTGCTACTCTACGTGGCCTTCGTGCTCGCCCCGATGCTGGTCGAAGGGGTCAACGCGGTGAACGCGACGATTGGCCTCGACCCGATCCGCGCCCGCGACTTTGACCTCATGTGGCGCGCGATTATCGCGCTGACAATCGGATATTCGGCCTTTATCGCCGAAGTGTTTCGCGCGGGCCTGCAGTCGGTCGAGCGCGGTCAGGTCGAAGCGGCAGAGGCGCTGGGCCTCGGGCCTTGGCACCGGTTCCGGCTCATCGTCTTTCCGCAAGCATTTCGGCGTATCCTGCCGCCCTTGGGCAATGACTTTGTCGCGATGGTCAAGGACAGCTCGCTCGTCTCGGTGCTCGGCGTGACGGACGTGACCCAACTGGGCAAGGTCACGGCGGCGGGCAATTTCCGCTATTTCGAGACCTACAACGTCGTGGCGTTGATCTATTTGATCATGACAATCGGTCTCTCGATCCTGCTGCGGCGGCTGGAAAAGCGGCTCCGCTCGCGCGAGGAGTAAAGTCGGCGGCGCGGTCTGGCGCTTTGCCATTTGGCGCAATAGTGTCCGCGCAAAGGAGACACCCCATGACCAATCCGCTTCTGTCCGACTGGACGACCCCCTATGGCCTGCCGCCGTTTGACGTGATCAGCGACGATGATTTCGCGCCCGCCGTTGACGCCGCGTTGACCGAGGCGCGCGCCGCCATCGCTGCGATTGCGGGCAATCCCGAGGCTCCGACGTTTGTGAACACCATCGAGGCGCTCGAACGCGCGGACGAGCGTTTGGGCTTGGTCCTTGGCGCGTTCCGGGCGGTGTCGGGCGCGGACACCAACCCCTCCCGCGAGGCGCTGGAACGGGACTTTGCGCCCAAGCTGTCGGCCTACGGGTCCGAAGTCGCGACGAACCGCCCGCTCTTTGACCGAATCGAAGCGCTCTGGCAGGACCGCGAGGCGCTGGGCCTTTCGCCGGAGCAAGAGCGGGTGCTGATGCTCACCCGGCGCAGCTTTGTCCGTTCGGGCGCGCAATTGACGGGGGCAGAGGCCGCGCGCCTCACCGAGGTCAAGTCGCGGCTGTCGGTTCTGGGCACGCAGTTCGACCAGAATATCCTTGCCGACGAGCGCAGTTGGACAATGCCGTTGAGCACCGCGCAAGTTGCGGCCCTGCCCGAGTTCGTCGCCGCAAACGCGCGTGCGGTGGGCGAGGAAAAGAACGCAGGCGGGCCGGTCGTGTCGCTGTCGCGATCGATCATCGTGCCGTTCCTCCAGTTCAGCCCCGACCGCGACGCGCGCCGCAAAGCTTACGAGGCCTGGACCGCGCGAGGCGCCAACGGCGGGGCGTCGGACAACCGTGGGATTGCCACCGAAATTTTGGCGCTCCGCTACGAACGGGCACGGCTTTTGGGCTACGAAAACTTTGCGGCCTACAAGCTTGAAACCGAAATGGCCGGCACGCCCGCGCGGGTGCGGGATCTGTTGAAGCAGGTCTGGGAGCCGGCGCGCGCCGCCGCCGAATCTGACGCGGCCGTCCTTGAGGCGATGCTGCGCGCGGACGGCCATCAGGCGCCACTCGAGCCTTGGGACTGGCGCTATTACAGCGAAAAGCGCCGTCAGGCAGAGCACGACCTCAACGAGGCCGAGATCAAGCCCTACCTCCAGCTCGACCGTATGATCGAGGCGGCGTTTGCTTGTGCCAACCGGCTCTTCGGACTGGAGTTCGCGCCGGCCGAGGGGCCAACCTATCACCCCGATGTCCGCCTGTGGGAGGTGACGCGCAATGGCGCGCAAGTCGCGCTCTTTGTCGGCGATTATTTCGCGCGCGGGTCGAAGCATTCCGGTGCGTGGTGTTCGGCCATGCGGGCGCAGCAAAGGCTCGCCGGAGACATCAAGCCCATCGTCGTTAATGTGTGCAATTTTGCCAAACCAGAAGCAAATAGCCCCGCACTTCTATCCTATGATGATGCGCGCACCTTGTTCCATGAATTCGGGCACGCGCTCCATCAGATGCTTTCGGATGTGACATACGAGAGTATTTCGGGCACCTCCGTCGCCCGCGATTTCGTCGAGCTTCCCAGCCAGCTCTATGAGCATTGGTTGGAGGTGCCGCAGGTTCTGGCCGAGTTCGCGACCCATGCCGACACCAAAGAGCCGATGCCCAAGGATCTGCTCGACCGGATGCTGGCCGCCACGACCTATGACATGGGGTTCCAGACCGTCGAATACGTGGCCTCCGCGCTTGTCGATCTGGAGTTTCACGATGGCATGCCGCCCGCCGACCCGATGCAGAAACAGACGGAAATCCTCGAAGGTCTCGGCATGCCGCGCGCCATCCGGATGCGCCACGCGACGCCGCATTTCTCGCATGTTTTCTCGGGCGACGGCTATTCGAGCGGTTACTACAGCTACATGTGGTCCGAGGTGATGGACGCCGACGCTTTTGCGGCCTTCGAAGAGGCGGGCGACCCCTTTGATCCCGCGCTCGCCAAGGCGCTAGAGGCCGACATCCTCTCGCGCGGGGGCAGCGAGGACGCCGCCGACCTCTATACCCGTTTCCGTGGCCGGATGCCGGGGGTCGAGGCCCTCTTGCGCGGTCGGGGCCTATTGACCGAAGCCTAAGGCGTCTTGCGGGGATCCTCTGGGTGGGGCGGCTCGCCCAAGGGGTCCTTGTGGATGAGAACGTCCGCCTGCGGGTAAGCCGCTACGATCCTGCGCCGGAGTGCGGCACCAATGGCGTGTGCGTCGCGCAGGGTTTGGGTGCCATCCAACTCTATGTGAAGGTTGACGAAAATCCGGCTGCCCGCACGGCGGGTCTTGAGGTCGTGAAAGCCGTGAACACCGGGAAACGTCGCGGCGATCTGGCCGATGCCGTCGATCATTTCGGGGTCCGCGCGGCGGTCCATAAGCGCGTCCCACGCCTGTTTCCCGATCCGCACCGCGCCATAGGTCAAGAACGCGGCCGCGCCGAGTGCCACATAGCTGTCAACCTGCCCCAAGCCGAACCGCGCCGAGGCAAAGAGGGCGATGATCGCGCCGATATTGGGCATGAGGTCACCGATGTAGTGGAGGCTGTCCGCTTCAACCACGCGGTTTCCGGTTTTCCGCGCGACGCGACGCTGCCAATAGACCAGCGCGAGGGTCACGACGATGGCAAAGACGACGACCGCGATGCCCTTGGTTTCCTGACGGGGCAGGGGGCTGTCGCCCGCCAAAAGGCGCATCACCGAGACCGTGGCGATTACTCCGGCCGAGGCAATGATGAAAAGCGACTGCGCCAGCGCTGCGAGGTCTTCTGCCGAGGTGTGACCGAATGCGTGGTCCTCGTCCGCCGGCTTCGCGGCATAGGCGATAGCGGCCAATCCGCCGAGCGACATCATCAGGTCGAGCACGCTGTCGGCCAGGGTCGCGGCGACAGACAGCGCGCCGGTCTCGGCCAGCGCCCAGAGCTTGGCCAACACAAGCACAAAGGCGACGGTCACAGACAGGAGTCCGGCGGAGAGGTTGAGGCGTGTGGTGTTGTCTTTGGTCATATCGCCCCTTTAACCCACCGCTGGAACGCGCGAAAGATCAGTCGAGGATTTCGTCGGCGCCGACGCCCCAAAGCGCGGTTTTCGGGGCCCAGCCACGGTAGCCCCCCGACGACAGGCGGCACCAGTCAATCTCGCAACTGTCGATTCGGCCGATGACCCCTGATTCAAGGATGGCGACCTGTGGCGTGTTGGGGTCGGGGCGGGAATAGAGCGGCTGGCCCTCTACATCGACGATCACCGACCGCGTCCCGGACAGGAGGGAATAGTGCACCCAGCCTCCGAGGCCTTCGCGGTCGATCACACGCCGCCAGTGACCGTATTCCGCGACGATCTGCAACGGCATGTCGCGGCGCATGAAGATCCAGTCGATCCGGTGGGTGAGCGATGGTCCGCGGCGCACGTTCGCCTCGTTGGCCTTGAGCGACACGAAGCGCGGCAGCGGCAGATTGGTGACCGGCCCGACCAAGGAGCCGTCCGACGCTTCGACCGCGTTGGCCGGTGCCTCTTGGGCTGACGTGGCAATCGGTCCCGTCATCTGGAATAGGACCAAAGCCACAAGTGCGACTGTGTAGCGGACCGTCATGCTGCCTGCCTCTGACGTCAATTGTGGCGTTGCTTTCAATGGGTGCCTTGTGCCTAGCGCCCTTGCGTTGCAATCTGCCATCAAGACTTGGAAATGCAAAGCGGTGGAGGCGACCGGATGTCGGGTAAAAGGCTAAGTGTTGTTGTCACGCGACGGTTGCCCGATGTGGTGGAAACCCGCATGAAAGAGCTTTTCGACGTCACGTTGCGCGATGTCGACACGCCGATGAGCCGCGACGAGATCGCAGCCGCGATGCAAACGGCCGATATTCTGGTGCCCACTGTGACTGACCAGATCGACCAGCGGATGCTCGCGCAGGCGGGGGATCGGCTCAAGCTCATCGCGAACTATGGCGCGGGTGTCGACCACATCGACGTGCACACGGCACGGCAGCGCGGCATCCTCGTGTCCAACACGCCGGGCGTGGTGACGGACGACACGGCCGACATGACATTGGCCCTCATCCTGAGCGTGACGCGCCGGATTCCCGAGGGCCTCGCTCTCATGCAGTCGGGCAACTGGCAGGGCTGGTCTCCGACGGGGATGCTCGGCGGGCGAATCACGGGGCGTCGGCTGGGCATTCTGGGCATGGGGCGGATCGGTCAGGCGGTCGCGCGGCGCGCTCGGGCGTTCGGGATGTCGGTGCATTACCACAACCGCAAGCGGCTCCGGCCAGAGGTCGAAGAGACCTATGAGGCCACCTATTGGGAGAGCCTCGACCAAATGGTGGCGCGCATGGATATCCTCTCGATCAACTGCCCGCATACGCCCGCGACGTTTCACCTGATGAACGCGCGGCGGCTGAAGCTGATGAAGCCGAGCGCGGTGATTGTGAACACCAGCCGTGGCGAGGTTATCGACGAAAACGCACTTACGCGAATGCTGCGCGCGGGCGAGATCGCGGGCGCGGGCCTCGATGTGTTCGAGCGCGGCCATGACGTCAACCCGCGCCTGCGGGAGTTGCCCAACGTGGTGCTGCTGCCGCATATGGGGTCGGCCACGGTCGAGGGTCGCACTGAGATGGGCGAGAAAGTTATCATCAATATCAAAACCTTCGCCGATGGCCACCGCCCGCCCGACCTTGTCGTGCCGGGAATGCTCTGACCTTTCGGCAAGGCTCTGACCAAGGGAAAACTCATGAAACTGATGCGAATTGGTGAGGCTGGGCGCGAGGTCGCCTGCGTGCTCGACGGGCAAAGCGTGGCGCGCGATGTGACTTCGGTTGTAGGCGACTTCGGCCCCGAGACGATCGACGGTCTGCGGGACAGGCTGGCCGGTGTTGACCTCGCGGCGCTGCCTGCCGTGGCGACAGTGGGCGCGCGCATCGGCGCGCCGATGGCCCAGCCACGCAACATTTACTGCATCGGGCTCAACTATTCCGACCACGCCGAAGAGGCGGGGATGCCGATCCCCAAAGAACCGATCCTGTTCAACAAGTCCTCGGGCACGTTCTGCGGCCCCAACGACCCGCTGCTTTACGCCCCGACCATGACCAAGCTGGACTGGGAGGTCGAGCTTGCCATCGTGATCGGCAAGCAGGGGCTGAACGTGTCGAAAGAGGACGCGCTCGATCATGTGCTGGGCTACACAGTCGCTAATGACGTGTCAGAGCGGGCGTGGCAGCTTGACCGCAATGGCCAGTGGGCCAAGGGCAAGAGTTATCCGAATTTCTGCCCCACCGGACCGGTGCTAGTGACCGCCGACGAAGTCGCGGATGTGCAGGCGCTGGGGCTCTGGCTCGATGTGAACGGGGTGCGGATGCAGACGGGCACCACCGCCAAGATGATCTTTGGCGTGGCCGAAATCGTAAGCCATCTGTCGGAGTTTCTACAGCTCGAGCCCGGCGATCTGATCTGCACCGGCACGCCTCCGGGCGTCGGCATGGGGCAGAAACCTCAGGTCTGGCTTAAGATCGGGGATGTCGTGACGCTGGGCATCGACGGTCTGGGAACCCAGTCCCAGACCGTGATTGCGCATCGCGCTTAGTTGCTGACCTGACGGATCAGGCGCTGGCCGGGCCAGTCGCCGCCAAGGATTTGCTCGCGGACGTCGCGGGCAAAACCGCCGATAAGGTCGCGATAGTAGCCGTCACCGGAATGGATGGCCGAGTCGACAAGTGCACCAGTCGTGGTGTTGGCAGCACCGCCGGCGACCACCTGAATCGCGTAAGTGCCTAGAACCGCGTCATCGAGGCCAACAACGCGCACCGAACCCTGAAGCAGCGACTGGTCGCGGCCAAAGGCGGTGGTTGTGGCGCCGGCCACGTTGATGCGGGCCACGTCGACGATCATCTTCACTCCGCCCGAATTCATCCGGTCGACGAATTCGCGCTCGAGCAGACCGCGAATGTCGCCCGACAGGCGGCTGGTGTAGTCGGCGGCGCGGGTGCTCTCGAAGGCGGTGCCGCTCGTGTTGACTTCGATCGACGAGAAAGTGAGCGAGGCACGCACATCGCGGCTGATCGGGTTGGTGTTGGGCAGCGGCGCACAAGCAGCCAGCGAAGCAGCACAAAGCGCGATGATCACAGAGCGACGATTCATTTCTCTTCCTTTCGAACGGAGACCCGATGCTTCGGGCACTAGGATTTCCTGCTGCCAAAACACTGAAAATGGTGTTTTTTCAACAGCCCGACGGAACACGCAAAATGTCAAAATATTTCAGCGATAGACCTGATCTTCGGTCGGGAAGGCGCGGGATTTCACGTCTTCGGCGTAGCGTTTGACCGAATCCTCGATCATCGGGCCGAGTTGGCCATAGACCTTGACGAATTTCGGCGTCCAAGGATTGAGGCCGAGCATGTCTTCGAGGACGAGGATTTGTCCGTCGCATTCCACGCTCGCGCCGATCCCGATTGTGGGGATGTCGATGAGCTTGGTGATTTTGGCCGCGAGCGGTTCGACCATGCCTTCGAGGACGACCGCGAAAGCGCCGGCTTCGGTCACCGCGCGCGCGTCTTCTTCATGCAGGTGCCACGTGTCCTCGTCGCGGCCTTGGGTCTTGAACCCGCCCATGACGTGGCTCGATTGGGGGGTGAGGCCGATGTGCGCCATCACGGGGATGCCACGGTCGACGAGGAAGCGGATCGTCTCCGCCATCCGCTTGCCGCCTTCGATCTTGATCGCGCCGCAGCCGGTTTCCTTCATCACTTTTGACGCATGACGGAACGCCATATTCGGGCTTTCCTCATAGGTGCCAAAGGGCATGTCCACGACAATCAGCGCCTTCTTGGTGCCGCGCACCACCGCCTTGCCGTGCATGATCATCAGGTCGAGCGGCACACCAACGGTGCTCTCCATCCCGTGCATCACCATCCCGAGGCTGTCGCCGACGAGGATGAAGTCGGCATAGCGGTCGACGATCGCGGCGGTATGCGCGTGGTAGGAGGTGAGCGAAACGATCGGCTCGCCGCCTTTCCTTTTTGCAATCATCGGGACCGTATTGCGGCGGATTTGCTGGGGTTGGCTGCTCATTTTCTGATCTCCCTTTGATCGATCAGTAGGACTGCGTTGTCATCCGGGCCGAATTCGGCCGAGATCATAATGCCGATATCTCCGGTCGGAACACCCGACACGGGGGCAAGCGTGAGCGCTTCGACGATGTCGATTGCCCTCAGCCGCGCACGCGGCTCGGCAGTGATTGTATCATGGATCACCGCGCGCAGAGCCTCGATATCCGCACCCTTGGCGGCAAGTGCTTCGGCCCGCGCGAGCGCGAGGTTGAGGCAGACCGCAGCGGCCCGATCGGCAGGCGTCAGCCGCACATTGCGCGACGACATGGCGAGGCCATCCGCCTCTCGCACTGTTGGCACGCCGTGGATCGTTATCGGCATATGCAGATCGCGGACCATGCGGCGGATCACCTGTAGTTGCTGGTAATCCTTTTCACCAAAGTAGGCCGCATCGGCCCCGATAATATTGAACAACTTGCACACAACCGTTGCCACACCGCGAAAATGACCGGGCCGGACGAGGCCGTGTAGCATGTTGGCCAATCGCGTGGTCTCGACGATGGTCTCATCGCCGTCGGTATAGATCTCTGACACATCGGGGATGAAAACCGCGCTCACACCAGCCGCGCGGAGCAGGGCAAGGTCGGCCTCTTCCGTGCGGGGATAGGTGGCCAGATCGCTAGCGTTGCCGAATTGCGTGGGGTTCACGAAAATGGTGGCGACCGTATGGGCGTGCTCCGCGCCTGCGCGCTCTACGAGCGAGACATGCCCCGCATGCAGCGCGCCCATCGTGGTCACAAGCCCGACGCTGCCGCCACGCCCGCGAAAGCCCGCAACAGCGGCGCGAATGTCGGTGATCGAACGGCAGATCAG
>Ga0102812_10003495_pt1 | contig 10271 bp, 10 predicted proteins | sample ColrivemetaGS713_FD_79334 | JGI IMG/M metagenome (GOLD analysis project Ga0102812, IMG submission 79334) | Estuarine microbial communities from the Columbia River estuary - Flood tide ETM metaG S.713 | ecosystem: Environmental > Aquatic > Marine > Intertidal zone > Estuary | place: USA...
CATGGGCATAACGCGTTCGGCAAAACCTTGCGGTTCCTGCGCGAGCCGCTTCCTGTTTATCGCCTATCGCGCTATCATCGCTACAAACAAAATAAAAATAAACAGGCACATGCGCATACTGTCAATAATCAGCCTCGGCACGCTTGGTTTTTTTGCGTGCGCCGCTATGGCCGAACCCATAGATGTTTCCGTGCGGCCCAACATGCGCCCTGCGTCCCTGTCTATTCCGGCCCAATCCACACAAATCCACGCGCCAAACCCGAAATTTCAAAGCTGGATCAAAGACTTCCGCAGCCGCGCCTTGTCAAACGGAATTAGCGCACGAACCTTCGATCGTGCCTTTCAGGATGTGCGCTACAACTCTTACGTCATCGAAAAAGATCGCAATCAGTCGGAATTCACCAAAACGATCTGGAACTACCTCGCCAGCGCGGCCTCGGACAAGCGGATCACAAACGGCAAAGCCGCCCTGCAGCAGCACCGCAAAAAACTGGATGCGATCGAGGTAAAATATGGCGTCGACAAAGAAGTTGTCGCGGCCATTTGGGGTCTGGAAAGCGCTTACGGCGAACATCGCGGTGACATCAACATCATCGAAGCCCTCGCAACCCTTTCCTTCGACGGACGGCGTGGATCGTTCTTTGAAAAGCAACTGATCGCGGCACTGAAAATCCTGCAAAACGGCGATACCTCGGCGGGCAACATGACAGGCAGCTGGGCCGGGGCCATGGGCCATACCCAGTTTATCCCAACTTCCTATCTGGCCTATGCCGTTGATTTCACTGGTGACGGGCGGCGTGATATCTGGGCCGATGATCCTGCTGATGCCTTGGCCAGTACGGCGGCCTATCTTGCGCGCTTTGGCTGGGTCAAAGGCATGCCTTGGGGTGTCGAAGTCACCTTGCCGCGTGGCTTTAACTATGCGCTCGCCAATCGTAAAATCCGCAAGATGCCCAGCGAATGGGCGCGGTTGGGCGTGCGCGATATGTCAGGACAGGCGGTGCGCGATTACGGATCGGCATCACTCCTCCTCCCTGCCGGCGCACAGGGGGCGGCCTTTATGATTTTCAAAAACTTCAGAGTGATCGAACGATATAACGCCGCCGATGCCTATGTGATCGGCGTCGGGCATCTCAGCGACAGGCTCAAAGGGGGCAAGCCGATTCAGGCAGATTGGCCCAGTGATAGCCGCACCCTCAAATTTGCTGAACGCAAAGAATTGCAACAGCGCCTGACACGCGCCGGGTTCAATACACATGGCGCAGATGGTAAAATTGGACCGAACACATTGAACGCCATCCGTGCCTACCAACGCAGCATCGCCACCGAGCCTGACGGCTACCCCTCGCTGACGCTCTTGCGGAAACTAAGGGGCCAGTAATGCAAACCCCTAATCGTCAAGTCTGGTGGAAGTTTCTAGCCCTGCTCGCCGTGTTGATCGGTTACTTCGGGTTTCTAAGCTATCAGTATGATATCGCCACAGGTGGCATCGTCGCGGCGCTAACATGGAGTTTTTTCGTCCTGTGCACGCCCGTGGCAGACGCGGGCTTTTTGCTCGATTTTCCGTTGCGCCTGCTCTTTGGCATCCGCATGGTCACATCTGAAATCGCGGTCTGGGCGCTGGCGGTTGCCACAAACTTGGGTACACTTTTCTTTGCGCCGCACTATTATGACACCACCTTGCTCACGCAAATCCTGCACCAGATTTTACTTAACCCCTACCCCTATTGGGCAGTGATTGTCCTGTCAGGATTTGGAACATTTCTATCGATCCGTTTTGGTGACGAACTGATGGATGTTCTGCATCACCGCGACCGCGATTTTTTCCACTCGCACCATTTCAAGCATGAATTGATCCTGATGGTGTTCTTCGTGCTGGTTCTGCTGGGGTATTACAAACTGATCGCATCACTCGGTCTATCCGAAGCGTTGTAACGCGACAGCATCAAAACTTGGCTGGCTTACACTCTTCGCCGCGAAAACACGCCTTTACCTGTTCCAATGTTTTCTTGCTTGGCTGGCTAATCGCAAACCCGCCGCAGGTGTTGGTTTCCAGCAAATAGCCGCCGTTAGCCTTGCGTAGAAATGTCAAATATTGCTTGCCCGGTTCCATCGAACTGCACCACGGTCCGTAGCATTGCACATTCAAAACAATCTCGCGGTTAAACGGTACGACGAACCCGTCATGGTTCAACGCGCGCCCCTGAATACGCGCCGAGATCAGGTTGTCAGGCTTTGTTGCCTGCTGGTTGTTGAAATCCGTCTTAGGCAATTGTGATTTTTTGAACAACACTTTGCCTAGGACAACCACAAAGGCATCCTCAGACTGCGCCGCATCCTGAAATGTTTGGTTCAAGTCCTGCGGTAGACAAGACAGCGCTACAGCAGGCCCGGCACATGTGCAAAACAGCGCTGTGATCAGGGCTTTCATAGCTTTCCCTCAAAAGCGTCCAGAACCGCTTTATACACCTCGCGCTTAAACGGTACGATGTTTGCCACCAAATCCTGCGGCGGCAGCCAGCGCCATTTTGAAAACTCCGGATGTTCAGTGGTAATATTCACCTGATCATCGCGTCCATGAAACCGAAGCAGAAACCATTTTTGTTCTTGCCCGCGATAGCGACCTTTCCAGATCACAGGAACAATATGATGCGGCAGGTCGTAGGGAATCCATTCCTCTGTCTCGGCCTCAACCGTGATCAGATCCGCCTGAACTCCGGTTTCTTCCCATAACTCGCGCAGGGCCGCATCTCGCGGGTCTTCCCCCGGATCAACACCGCCCTGTGGCATTTGCCAGGCCGCCTGATCGTTATCAATCCGCTGGCCGACAAACACATGGCCATCGGCATTCACCAACATCACCCCAACGCAGGGGCGATAGGGCAATTGTGCAATTTCATCAGGTGTCATCTGTTCACCGTTTAACCCAGTGCGGCGCACCATGGCGCGCCGCATCTGATTTACTCTTTCGCTTCCAGCGCGCTCAGACCTTTCAACAGGTCAATCGCATAGGCCAGTTGGTAATCTTCCTCCCGCAGCTTGGCAGCCTCTTCGGCCCTAGCACGGTCTTCTTTGATCTGGCGAATCTCGTCCTCGGTCAGACTGTCGTTGTTCAAACTACCGCGCAGATCGGCCTCGGTGCGGGCCTTAACAGCCGATTTTGGCTCTTCTTCCTTGGCGGCATTCGGATCACGACGCGGCTGTTCCACCACGATATCCGGCGAAACACCCAGGTTCTGGATCGACCGGCCCGAGGGCGTGTAGTACCGCGCCGTGGTCAACCGCATCCCGCCATCGCCGCGCAGTGGCATTACGGTCTGAACCGACCCTTTACCAAAGCTTTTGGTGCCCACCACAATGGCGCGACGGTGGTCTTTCAACGCCCCCGCCACAATTTCCGATGCCGATGCCGAGCCACCGTTGATCAGCACAACAACCGGTTTGCCCTGAGCCAGATCACCAGCCGTCGCATTATAACGGTCACCATCCGCAGGGTTACGACCCCGCGTGCTCACGATCTCGCCTTTTTCCAAAAACGCATCCGACACTTTGATCGCCTGATTCAGCAAACCACCGGGGTTGTTGCGCAGATCCAGAACAAATCCGTTCACCTTGTCGATGCCGCCGGCCTCTTCAATCTGCTTTTTAAATCCGGCTTCCAGATTGGGATAGGTCTGGTCATTAAACGTGGTCACTCGCAAAACAACTGTCTGGCCTTCGGTCCGGCTGCGCACTGCTGTCAGCTTGATCGTGTCACGAATGATCGACACATCAAACGGCTCGGCCACATCCTCGCGAACAATGGTGATAACAATCTCGCTGCCCACCGGCCCACGCATCATATCCACCGCTTCGTCCAGGTTCAGGCCCAGAACACTTTCACCGTCCACATGGGTGATGAAGTCGCCTGCTTCGATACCCGCCTCTTGGGCCGGGGTACCATCAATCGGCGACACCACTTTCACAAAGCCTTCTTCCTGGGTCACTTCGATACCCAGACCGCCAAATTCGCCGCGCGTTTGCACCTGCATTGCAGCGGCATCTTTTGGCGACATATAACTTGAATGCGGATCCAGCGATGTCAGCATCCCGTTGATCGCCGCTTCAATCAGATCGGCCTCGTCCACCTCTTCCACATACTGCGAACGAATGCGCTCAAAGATATCCCCGAACAAATCCAGCTGTTCGTAAACATTAGTGGTTTTGGCCGCCTCTTGCGCCAAAAGCGGTGCAGCCACCTGTGTGGTCACAATGATCCCCGCCAAAGTGCCACCCAGGGCGGACATTACGAATTTTTTCATGCTCTATTTATCCTTGTTCGAAACGAACCATGTTGTCGGGTCCACTGGGTTATTCCCTTGTCTGACTTCTATATAGAGCGTTTCTGAGCGCTCAGTTCCAGCCCCTATACCGCCATCAGACAAAATCTCGCCTGCATCAGCGTCATTTCCGCCCATCAATCCCACCGGCGATCCCGCTGGTAGTACCTGACCCGCCCGACCATACACTGTATCCAGCCCTGCAAGCACGAAAAGAATGCCTGCTTGGGGTTCAAGTATCATCACATTTCCGTAGTCCAGCAGCGGCCCGCGGTAGCGGATCGTCGCCGCAACCGGCGTTGACACCAATGCGCGTGGCCGCGTGGCCATAATCACGCCGGGGCGGGCAATGCCTGCGGCGTCCACTTCGTCCATCCCGCGCAACACCTGCCCTTGCACCGGCCAGCCTAACTCGCCGATCCGCTGGGTCAGGTCTGGCATCGGCGTCGTGGTTTCGTCAGTGGTGATTTCGGTCAGCCCACTGGCAAACCCTTCCAGAGTCTCGGTCGAGGCAATTAAAATCGCTGTTTTGATTGGGTCTTCGATAAACCGCATCGGCAAATTCGTACGATCCGAAATCGCAGTGCTCAGCTCGGTGCGCGCCTCTTGGGCACCGTTCAATCCGTTTTGCAGCGTGTCTGCCGCATTTTGCTGTAGCTCACGTAGTGTTGTGACCTCTTCCAATTTGGTTCGCAAATCACCGGCACGCGCATTTAACGCAGGCGTGACATCGGCCAGTATCATTCCTGACCGCGCGGTGCCCATCGGACCACTTGGATGCAGCAACAACAAGGGAGCGGGTGATTTGCCCATCGCCTGCAACACCCCCAGCAACTGGGCAATTTCGGTTTCGCGCGCTTGCAGCTCGCGGGTCAGTTGCTGCTCGCGGATCGAGGCACGGCGCAATCCTTCTCGCATTGCCTCCAGCCCGTCTTCATAGGCACGCACCGTTTCCGACAATGCCTTGACCCTATCCTTGGCGCTTTTTGCCTTGCCCAGTGCACGCCCCGCCTCATCCAACCGCTGGCTTGCAGCGCGCGCAGCGTCCGCAGGATCGGTCTGCGCAAAAACTGGGGCAGCAAGCAAAACAATAAAAAGACACAGGACGCGGATCATGAAATCAGGCTTTCCCCCGTCATTTCTTCGGGCTTAGGCAATCCCATCAGTTCCAGCAACGTCGGCGCCAAATCAGCCAGCCGCCCGCCACTGCGCAACTCTGCGCCCTTGGGCCCACCCATCAGGATAACAGGCACCAGATTGGTTGTATGCGCTGTATGTGGTCCACCGGTTACAGGGTCCACCATTACTTCACAATTACCGTGATCAGCTGTCACAATCATCGCGCCGCCCGCTTTTTCCAATGCTGCGACCACCTTCGCCAGCCCGGTATCAACCGCTTCGCAGGCGCGCATTGCTGCCTTCAGATCGCCCGTGTGGCCCACCATATCAGGGTTGGCATAGTTCGTCACAATCAGGTCATATCCGGCCTCAATTGCCTTCACAAACTGCTCGGTCACTTCACCCGCCGACATTTCGGGCTGCAAATCATAGGTCGCCACCTTGGGCGACGCGGCCATATAACGGTCCTCGCCCTCCTCTGGCGCCTCACGCCCACCGTTCAAAAAGAACGTCACATGCGGATATTTTTCAGTTTCCGCCAGATGGAATTGGGTTTTCCCTTGCTTGGCCACCCATTCGCCCAGCGTGTTCACAATATCGCGCGATGGAAACACACAGGTCATATAAGCGTTATGCGCGTCTGAATATTCAACCATGCCCAGATTTGCCGCCAGTTTGGGCCGCGGACCGGTCTCAAACCCGTCAAAATCGGGCTGGCCAATCGCCGCCAAAATCTCGCGCGCGCGATCGGCGCGGAAATTCAGGCAAAACACCGCGTCACCATCCTGAACCCCTGCATAACCGCCAATCACTGTTGCAGTGATAAACTCATCCGTCTCAGACCGGTTGTCAGCCGCCGTAACAGCGGCATGGGCATCCTGCGCATGCAGACCCTGCCCCAATATCATTGCGCGATAGGCCTCGCCCACCCGCTCCCAGCGATTATCGCGATCCATCGCGAAATACCGTCCGGTCACTGTCGCAATACGCGCCGTCGGTGGCAGGCTGTCGCTCAACTCGTTCAGGTATCCATAGGCCGATTTCGGCGCCACATCGCGCCCGTCCGTCATCACATGGATGGCCACAGGCACACCCGTATCGGTAATCGCCTGAATGGCGGCCTGCAAATGGCGGATATGGCCATGCACACCCCCGTCTGACACCAGCCCGATCAAATGCGCGGTGCCGCCAGTTGCTTTGACCTTGGCAATAAACTCCAACAGCGCGGGGTTCGTAAAAAACGAACCATCTTCAATCGCCAGATCAATCTGGCCCAGATCCATCGCCACCACACGGCCCGCGCCGATATTGGTGTGTCCAACTTCGGAATTACCCATTTGTCCTGTCGGCAGCCCAACATCGGGGCCATGTGTGATCAGCAAATTTTGTGGGCAGGTTGTCATCAATCGGTCAAATGTCGGGGTCGCAGCCAGCGCTGGCGCATTCGCCGTCCGGTCGTCTCGGTGGCCCCAGCCATCCAGAATACATAAAACAACGGGTTTAGGTGCGCTCATAAACTGCCTCTTGGTGTTGGCAGACATGTAAGCCCCCATTCACCGATGAGCAACCATTCACACCCGCCAGGACCGGCGATTACCCAAGTTTTCAGACCTCTCTTGACAGTGCAGGCGTTTCGTCGCCACCTGCGGCCACCAAATCCAAAGGGGGCAGCCATGAGAACCGAATTCGATCGCGAGCTGGAAGAGCGTCTGGTGCGCTATACGTCAATCGACACCCAAAGCGATGAAACCAGCCCCACATCGCCCAGTACCCAGTGCCAGTTTGACCTGCTCAATCTACTGGTTGACGAGTTGAAAGAGATCGGCGCCACCGATGTGCGCCTTACCGATTATGGTGTAGTGCTGGCGACAATTCCCGCCACCGCAGACCATCCTGGCCCCACCATGGGCCTGCTCGCCCATGTCGATACGGCCCCGCAATTCAATGCGACCGGCGTGAAACCCGTTGTCCATCGCAGCTATAATGGGGGTCCAATCACCTATGCCGATGTGCCGGGCCTTGTGCTCTCACCCGAGGACTCTGACTATCTCGCCACAAAGCAAGGCCACGATATTATCACCGCCAGCGGCACCACCCTGCTGGGCGCCGATGACAAGGCCGGCATCGCCATCATCATGGCCACAGCGCGGCATTTGCTGACCAATCCCTCCATTCCACACGGCCCCATCCGTATCGCCTTTACCCCCGATGAAGAGATCGGGCGCGGCGTAAACGAACGTCTGCCCGCCGACCTCGGTGCCGATTTTGCCTTTACCTTCGATGGCGCGCGCCTTGGCGAGATCGAATACGAAAGTTTCTCGGCAGATGGGGCCACGATCAAGATCGCCGGTGTCTCCATCCATCCCGGCACTGCCAAAGGTGTATTGGTGAACGCCCTTCACCTCGCGGCCAAAATCATCGCGACCCTGCCACAGGCCACCATGACCCCCGAAACCACTGACGAACGCGACGGGTTTATCATGGTCACCACCCTCAACGGAAACGCCGCTGAGGCCGAAATCAAACTGATCCTGCGCGATTTTGAACGTGACGGCCTCGCCGCCAAGGGCGATCTGCTACAACAGGTCTGTGCCGCCGTTCAGGCCACTGAACCCCGCGCCGAAATCACCTGCGATATCCGCCCGCAATACCGCAACATGCGCTATTGGCTCGAAGACGATATGACCCCGGTCGAACTTGCCCGCGACGCCAGTCGTGCGATGGGAATCGACCCGGCGTCGACCCCGATAAGGGGCGGTACCGATGGCTCGCGCCTCACAGAAATGGGCATCCCGACCCCCAACATTTTTACCGGCATGCAAAACATCCACGGTCCGCTGGAATGGATCAGTGTTCAGGACATGGCCGTTGCCACCCAAGTGTGCATCAACCTTGCCCAACTGGCGACACAGCCGAAAAAGTAACGGCCGGTATCGCAAAGCCCGCGGGCATTACCGTGCAAAATACGCAGCCATCAAGGCGAATACGCCGATCAACGTCAGCAGTGGCCATCCAATATGGCGGCCCTTGCTGGCAAAAAGATCAAACAACCCAACCCCAACAAAGCAGACCCCGATACCTATCAGGGTCACATCCCCTAAATGCGGCACTGCAAAGACAGCCGTATATAAAATGCCCGCCAGCAGCGCCCACATCAACGATGTGATATGCTAGGCAAACCGGATCACCATTCGTGCCAAACTGTTCTCCAACACGCGATTGCCCCGATATTTGAAAAGCGGGCGGATCAGGTAAACTTCGCCACCCACCGAATGCACCACTCCCGTCAGCAAAAGCAGCGCAATACTTGCACTCGCACACAGCTCAGCAAACATCATGTTTGGGCCCCTTCAAACCAACCAAATTCAAATACTTCGCGCCACTCTTGCCCCTCAAGGTCAAAATACAAAAGGCTTTAAAAACATAAAGGGCCGCCAAACCGGCAGCCCTTCTGAAACTTTATTCAGCATTCAGCTTTTCCTACTTACAGCGCTTCTCTGCTTCTTCATAGGCCGCTGTAAAACCGGATAGCGAAAACGTGTCTTTCGTCAGCGTTCCACGCCCCGAGCGCGCCTGCAAAACCGCAGTCGCTCCACGCTTCATCGCCGCGATAATTTTTCCGTCATCCGCCGTTGACGCGGGCCAGGCCCATTCGCCCTCGGTGAACAGCTCGTAATTGCTGCCATCAATCGACGCCGTCACGGTTGATCCGCTCGCAAACGGAAAGCCACCGGTAAATGTGACCTGCCCTTTCACACCCGCTTCGGGGCGAAAGAACGTCATCAGCAAAATTTCACCGCGCTTCACCGCGACAACCCGGCCGTCTTTTGAATTGATCGTTTCCTTTGGCTTTGAAACCGCCCAACACTCTTTCGGGCTCTTGTCCTCAAACACAGACCAGTCCGTTTTCGCTGCCACCTGATTGGTGCTTGTCTGCTGCGCCTGAACGCCACTCGCAGCCAAAACCAATAGGGCCCCAGCAAAACCGCGCGCAATACGTGATACCATATGTCCAGCCTCCAAGCTGTCCTTGCCTCAATAATGTCAGACCCTGCCTGCCTTTACGGCTTGAATATTGGCGTTTGGGTCTATTTCCTTCTCGACATTGCTATATTAGCCTGAAATCTGCCACTGGTGAAAGACCAATTGGCGGATTTTCGCTAAGAATTATTGAGGTATCCTATGACAGCTCCCGTTCCCATGGCCGAAATCTGGCGCGGCCCGTTTTTGGAAAGCGTCCATCTGGGCCATGCCGTGATCTGCGATGCCTCTGGCGACATCATTCAGGCATGGGGTGATCCCTCGCAAATCGTACTGCCCCGCAGCTCCTCCAAAATGCTTCAGGCATTGCCCTTGATCGAAAGCGGTGCGGCTGATGCCTTTGGCCTAACTGACGAACAGCTTGCATTGTCCTGCGCCTCGCATCAGGGCGCCGAAATCCATTCAACCCGCGTTTTGGCCTGGCTCGACCAGCTTGGCAAAACCGACGACGATTTCCGCTGCGGCCCCCAGGAATCGCGCGACATCGCCGTGCGCAACGCCATGATCAAGGCCGATCAATCCCCCTGCCGCTATCACAATAACTGCTCGGGTAAACATTGCGGTTTCCTTACGCTCACCAAACATCTGGGCGCTGGTCCCGACTATGTCGACCCAGGCCACCCGGTGCAAAAGGCCTGCCTCGATGCCTTTGAAGCTGTCACCAATGAAACCAGCCCGGGCTTCGGCATAGACGGCTGTTCAGCGCCCAACTTTGCCTGCACCCTGCATGGCATGGCCCGCGCTATGGCGTTTTTTGCTGCCGCCCAAGAGGGCACAGATACCCGTCAATCC
>Ga0102812_10003501_pt1 | contig 10265 bp, 9 predicted proteins | sample ColrivemetaGS713_FD_79334 | JGI IMG/M metagenome (GOLD analysis project Ga0102812, IMG submission 79334) | Estuarine microbial communities from the Columbia River estuary - Flood tide ETM metaG S.713 | ecosystem: Environmental > Aquatic > Marine > Intertidal zone > Estuary | place: USA: Columbia...
CATTTGTCATCATTTTACTTGCGCTATCAAACACTGGAGCAGCATGTCTGTCTTCTACGTTTTGTCCAAGATCCATAAGATCTTTAAACGCATCCATTGCTTGTTGAGCATACTCATCCATGTCTTTATCAAGTGACTCTAAATCACGCACTGCTGGTAATGCTTGGTCAATTTTATCAGCAGTGTCTAATGCTTGTTGCATTGATTCTAAATCAAACCCAGTTTCTTCTGCTGTAGTTTGTGCTGGCGTTTCTGGACTAGCCATGTTAAAAACTTCTTCAATTTTTTTACTCATTTTTTTCTCTTCTTTGTTTTCTTAGGATTATTAAAAAGTTCATTCTCAGTTAGTACTCTAAATCCTACGCCTTGTTTTGAAGCAAATAACTTTGCTGCTTGCCATTTAGCTTCATTTACTACTGCGGCGGCTTTTTGCGCTGGACTTCTGGCATTGCCAAGTATTTGTCCAGCAGGCTTAATTTCTATAAACTCAGCATGTCTTTTTTTGTTTACATCTTCATACACTATAAAAAAGTCTGGCACATACATTGTTTGCTTATTTTTAACTGGATGAAAATATGGTATGCGATGACTTTCACTTGCCCAGGCTACTACACTAGGATGTGTATCACAAAATCTCATAAATTTTAATTCCCATCCACTACGATATCTCGGTGAATGTTTACCAATATACCTAGATAGATTTCTAGGTGTGAATATTCCTTGTTGAAACTTAGATGCCATTATATACGTATTTATGTATTAAATGATACATGCTCTGGTGTAAACTGTACGGTCCAGGTCATTAACCCACTATCATTATACGATAGTGTGTCATGTGACGCATTAGTAATTAAACAATTCATCATGCTAACAGTTCTGCCCTCTTGAACTCCATTAACTGTGTTGTCTATTGTTACAATGTTAATTTGATTAAAGAAAAAACGGCCCAATGCTTGTGTTGCAGTAAGACCAAATAAGCTATCTACTTGAGTATTAGTTGCATTAGGAGCTAGTTGTTGTATTGGGCCAAGTCCTTGTGAATAATAGTATCGAGAATAGTCAGTTAACAATGATTGAAACTGATTGTCAACAGTATCATAAAATGTTATTGATGCTGGTGTTATTTCCTGCCTAGTTGTTACAGGACGCATTTGGTTATATTGATTAACTTTAACTACATTATATTGATAGTCTGGCATTGATACACTCACTACTTTTTCAAATTGAAACGCCCTACCATAGCTTTCGTCGCTAAGGGTAGGAGCAGAATCAATTTGCATAAAGACGCTAAAATTAAATTTTTGTCTAGGTCGCTTGCGCATTACAATGTCATCAACACCATATATATCCGCAGCACGATTAAACAAGCCAGTAGTAGAACTCAATCCCATCAGATATTAACCGGTTGCATTAACTGATGTGTTGTCGCCACTGTTACCAGTAAGTGTTGCATTGCCATTGGCATCGTAAATTTCTGCATTGTCATACTGGAGTTGCACAGTAACTTGTACTTGGTCACTTGCTGCGTATGCCATATCGCCATACTGAATGTTTGTAATATAACAACCACTTAATTCAAATGTGTCTAATATACCAGGTGTTGGATTTTGACCATCAAGTGTTTCAACTCTGGTTGTAAATTTATATCCTGCACCTGCTCTTACTGAACTTTGGTTTGCGTGGTCAACTTGTCTATTAAGTTGTTGATTTAATTCTCTTAGTGTAACGCCATCAATGTCGTCACGTAATATGATACTTATAGGTTCCCATGTGTGTTTACCTGCTAAGTAAATTCTACTATTGTATGCATCTACTGGAATTTGTTCGTGTGTTAATCCAGGTCTGCTTGTACTAATAACATTTCGTGTTGGGGTAGCACTAAAGCCTTCACCCTCAAAAGTAACTCTGAAACGGTACTGTAGTTTTGGCATAATAGTAGTGGTGTTTCCTGCATTGTCTGGAACACCTAGTGTTGTTAATACTGCCATGTTAGTCTCCTCTATACTAGCTAATACTATTTATAAGAAATCAGTGAAAAAAAATGGACGCACTAGGCGCCCATTAAGTTTGTAGTTATTTTAGTCTTTTTATGCGTTAGACAGTGTACCACTGTTAACGATACGGATTGGAATGTAAATAAATTCTACTGATTTAGTTGGTTCAATTGCTACATCAATGTATAATTCGTTACGATCAATACGTGCTGGTGTGTTGTTACTTGTATCACACACAACTGCAAAGTCTGTTACGCCTCTACGACTTAAAATGTCTGCAAGGAAGCGTTCAAAAACTTGTTGTGCTCTAGCACGAGTTTGCACATCGTTTTGTTCAAACAAGAATGGTCTAGCAATCTCATCAAAACGTTCACGTAAGTAAGCAACCAAACGTGCAACATTAACACGGTCAAGTGCTGTAGCTGTGCTTGCTAATGTTTTCTGTCCAAATATAACTGTGCCTTGTCCAATAAATGTTGTAATTGGATTTAGTTTGTTTTGATACATTTCATCACGTTGTCCTTGTGTAAGGCTAATTGCTTTAAACTCATTCTCACTAGTAATGTAACCAACTGCACTTGCGTTTTGTACAACACCACGTGTAAGGCCTGCTGGAGCAAACCATGGGAAGCTAATGTTGTCATTATAAGCAAATGTGTAAAGTGCCATATGACTTGCTGGAACAACAACTGTTTTACCATTTACTGGCTCAGTTGATTGGCCTGCTGGATAATAGGCGGCACTGTAAGTATTATTTGTTACTAAGCCATCTTCTCCATTTTCAGTAGCAACGTTACTATTTTTAACCCAACTAATTGCTTCAGTTGCAGTTTTGCGCATTGGTGTATCAATAATAATAAATGCTGTTTCACCACGGTCACTGTTTAGTGTTACTAATTCGTCTGTTAGTTCAGGATAGTTAGGTGCCGCTAGTAAACTAAATGCATACTGTTCATCACGTAAATCTGTTCCTGCTACTGCTGTTTGCATTCCGGCTGCTACTACTTTACGTTGAGCATATCTGCCAAATGCGCCACTGCCATCTGAATGATTAGTTGCTGCATTTCTCCATGCTGTGCCATTCCAACTACGTACAGTATTTTTACTCTGTGCCATGTTAACTACTAACATTCCATCTGGATAAACAACTGCCGCTGGTGCACCAGTAATAGCTGCGCCACCGCCTGCTGTATCATCAATATCAGCAAACAATACGCCGTTAGCACTTGTTTGATCACTATTTGTATGTTTAACCCAAGTTGAACCATTATGTTGATAAATCTTTGGATAATCACGAGCATTTGCTGCTGTTGCTAGTGTTGTGTCTACCCAAACATCACCGTCTGCTAGTGCGTTACCTGTGCCATCTGTTGTTGGCGCTGTTGTACCATACTGTACATCAGTGGCTGCTGTCCAAGATGATCCAACACTAACGTAAATGTCTAATGAATCAATTGTATTATCAAACCAATATTGACCAGTTGCTGCTGTAGCGGTTGGTGCTGCAATTTGTGCTAATATTGAAGTAGTTATTGACGCTGGTGCGCCTGCGCCGCTTACTACTAAGATATCAATTTGATCTACTGCTTCACCTAAAAGTATGCCGCCTGCTGTTGCACTTGATGTTAGTGCTGTTGCGCTTGAAGCATCTTGTGGAACAAATGTAGTAATATCTGCGTTGTCTGAACCATCGCTTACACCTGCCACTGTTTGTGGAGTAAATGCATCTTCAATAAATTTACTAATAACAATACTTACACCGTTACCTGGGCTAGTTGTTTTAACCCATACATCGCCATTACTTGGTCCTACTGGTACGCTATAGTGTGGTGCTAGTGTTGCGCCTGCTGTTACCCATGCCGCTCCACTTTCTTTATAATATTCAATACTGTTACTTAAAGTTGAAATTACGACATGATATCCGCCAGTTACAACTGTTGCCGCTGGTGCTGTACCTGCCGCTGTACTAATTACTTCTACTGATGGTGTTTTATAGTCCCATACTTCAGTAGTTGAATTCCATACGTGGATACCATACTTACTAGCGTCTGTGTCTAACCAATATGTATTAGCTGTTGAGTAAGTACTTGTTGGTTGAATTGTTGTTGAATCTAATTCTGCTAAGTCAATGTTTGCTCGTACAATATATGCACGTGAACCTTGTCCCAAATAGCTGTATGCGGCTAATAAGCCGTATTCACTTGTTTCGCTACCTTGTACAATAGCTGTTCCGCTTGTAGTGAATGTTGGATTACCAAAATATTGTGTAAGCTCACGCTGTGATGTAACTGAAATTACATTGCCAGCTTGTGTTGCTTTTGTAAATTTTGCGATACCATCTGATTCACTACCAGTTGGATCTGTTTTATTTTCTCTTGTTGCTACAACAATTAGTGGTACTGTGCCGTTTCCGGCGGCGCCATATGCGCTTTCATCAGTTACACTAACCTGTACACCTGGTGATACTAAAGCCATTTTTTTCTCCTCTGGTCATATCTCTATGTTTGTATTTATTAGAATAGCTATATATCAAGGGGGAAACAGTGGTTAACTACGTAGTTAACTTGTACTATAAGGATCAATATGTGAGATAAGAGCATGTACATTAAATTCGAGATCTTTTAATGTACCATTGTTACAGATAGTAAAGTCTGACATCCACTGTTCTAAACTCATACTATTTTTATTCTCTGGAGGCAAATGGTCACTACGGTCAACCCAAATACAGTAATCAAATACACCTGTGTTTTTCATAGAATGGAATTCTTTTTTGTTTCTTAGCCCACAATAGATATCATAAGCATTAAACATTTCTCTACCTAGTGTAGCAGGATCTGGTACATTGTAATCGCAGATCGCATCATACCATTCTTGTCTATGGTTATGTCTGTCAGCATAACATTCTTCTTCGTTAGTGTATCCATATTTGTCTTTAAGGTCATCGTATATAAAAAGTTTAGAGCAAAACTTACTGCTACTTTCAAATGTGTATCCATACGTGTCTCTGAGTATCTCACAGACCGTATCTTTGCCATGGCGTCCATGACCTATTACTAGTAATTTTAATTTCATGTTTGTATAATAGCAAACCTAGTTGTAGTTGTCAACCGATAATTATACCTAAGCCAGCTTGGCCATCAGTATAAGTTTTAAGTTCATCATCTAGTTTGTCGATTGCCATTTGTGCATCACTACGTAATGCATCAGCATTAAGACTAGTACCACCTTGTGGGCCAGCAATAGTATTAAACTTACCACGAGCTTCTGCTAACATTAGTTTACTATATGCTAGTGCCAATTCTTTAATCCATGGCATGGCATATGTATCACTTAGTAGTTCTTCTTCACTACGCTGTTTATAAGTGTGTAAGTATACAGTATCAGCGGCTTTCGTTCTGCGATGAATTGTTATTTTTTTACTAACAGTATTCCAAGTAAACAATAACTCTTTACCAAAAATACGACCAAGTGTTTCACGATGTTGTGATAAAGCATCAAACGTTGCTAGTCCACCAGCTCTACCGCCGTGTAACAAATAGTTGTTTAAATATGCTGCTTCAAATGGTTCCATATCAGCACCACCACTACCATTAAGTGTGCCACTTGCTCGTCTGTAAATGGTATAAACGTCTATAACTTCATCAGGTAAAGTATAGTCAGCAACATCAATTACTAAGTCTAATGTAATGAAGCTTTCTTCGACAGCGTTTTCACTACGCTGTCTATATTTTTCTAATGCCTTACGAATGGAAAGATCGTAGTGCTCTGGGTCGAGCTCTACGTCTACCATTTGTCCGCCTAAGCGAAGTTCGATTTCTTTAATTAATTCATCACGTTTTGCCATATAAGTATTTATACTATTTGAAGGCTTTTAGTAAAATAGTATCTTCATTAATCCTACCGTTCATTTTAATATCAGTAGTTTTCAGATATCCGAACTGTGTTTTAAGTTTATGATGTGTTACCTTTTCCACTGTGGCAATATTTCACTTGGCTTACGTACTGTTTTTTGTCGGCTTGTCTTCTCATCAAAGAACTGAAGTGTAGTACCTTTAACTTGTAGTGTAGCTTCGTGTTGCGCATAGTAGATACCAAGTTTACGTGTTTTAGTATTAAACACAACTAGCGCACTAGCACCAATGATGTCTTGTGGAGGAATACTGCTAATACCGTAGTCTGGGTCACTTGACTTAAACTTCATCTTCTTAACTAAGTCAACAGCACTTTTTTGCTTTGGCTTACGAACAGATCTTGTTTGTTTCTTTTCAGCACGTAGTATTTCAAGTGCTTGGAAAATACGTTGGTAAAAACCATGTAGCTCTTTCTTTTCTTTTGTACTCAAGTGACTGTATCCTTCAGCAAGTTGCTGTTGCATATCGTCTTGTTTTTTAGGAGCAGGTAAGTTAATAAGTTCTTCTAGCTCTTGATACGCACCTTCATAAAACTGCTGAATAAAGCGAGCATGTCCTAGATTAACTTCTAGCTTACGGAATAATTTTAGAGGTTGTTTGTCTTTAAGTGGATTCTTTTTAGGATCACGAATCCAATCATCTTCCCACTGATCAAGTTCTTCCATTTTATCAATGGTTGCTTCTTCAAGTCTTTCCTGAATTGTAGGAACATACTTTACTTTTTTCGTAGTTAACTCAATCTTTTTAAGCTCAACAATCTGACGGCCTTCTTCTGCTAGACTCTGTATCCACGCATCTAGTTTACCTACATAGCCAGGATGAATTTTATCTGGAGCATTTTCTTCAATAAATGCGGCTGTTGCCCAATGGCTTTTACCACCAACTTTCCAATCCGGTAGCTTATTAATAGCTACTTGTACTTCTTTATCGTAGTTTTTCTTGATATAATTCTTAACTTGATTTAACCACTCTTTTGACTCCATCATATAATGAATATGATATTGTGCTGTATGCCAATCCTTTGTAGGAACCATATCCCAAGCGCCTTTGCGTCTTGTAGCACGTACTGTTTTTTTCTTACGAGTTGATGTTTTAGCCATGTTATTCTCCTGAACTATATTGCCGTTACTTATAAACAATACACTATCTAGAAACCATTGTCAAGCCATAAATATACGTATGCCACGTTTAACATTATATAAACCAACTAAAACTAACGATTTTCACTTTATGGATCGCCAGATCCGTGAGCAATTTTGGATTGGAGGCACAGGAGTTAACGTACACAAGTATGTAGGCCCAGCTGCACAGCCCAATCAAAATGATCCATCACAGCCCAATTATATTGACGGACGTGAAGTGGATCCACTCAGTGGAGATTTCATTAATGTAGATAGTCTCATTAATGAAACTAAAATACAAGACTTATTATTCTTGGAAAACAGAGATAGAAAATACGATCCAGACATTTACGATCTGCGTGGTATATATAATGTACAAGACAATGATTTTGACCTAACACAATTTGGTATGTTTTTAGCAAACGATCAATTTTATATGACATTCCATACTAATGATATGGTTGAATTACTTGGAAGAAAACTATTACCTGGTGATGTACTAGAATTACCTCACTTACGTGATGATTTGTTATTAGATGCTAATAAAGCACCTATAAGCAAGTATTATGTAGTAGCAGACGGCAACCGTGGTGCTGAAGGATTTAGTCAAACTTGGTATAGTCATATTTGGAGAGTAAAACTTAATCCACTTACAGACTCACAAGAGTTTAATGATATACTTGGCAATGCCAGTGATAGTGCTACAGTAAATTACGATATAAGCACATATAAGTCAGAGTTTAATGTTAGTGATGCGATTGTAGCAAGTGCTGCGCAAGATGATCCGGATGGTACAAGTTTACTAGATCATTTATATGGTTTTGAACACGCAACTGCTGGTGGTGTTGTAATACAAGATAATACATATAACCATGGCGAAACAATAGCAAGTGGCAGTGCTTTTCCAGCAGATGCCAATGAAGGCGAATATTTTATTAGAACAGACTTTAGTCCGAACCGTATGTTTGTGAGAAGAGGTTCTAAGTGGAACAGAAGTTACGACAATGTAACTGACAAGACTTGGGTAGACCGTACATATAACGCAAGTGATTATATTACAGAAGATGCCAAGTCAATGGTAAACGATGAAGAATTTAATAGGAAGCAAGCAATAAGTGATGTCATTATGCCACGTCCAGACAATAAAGTTAATAGCGAATATGTTGAAGACGGGTATACGGATGACGATTACGTGCTGTAAGGATAAAAAACATGGCAATAACTAAAAGACTAGTAAAAGGTAGCGCATTAACGCATACAGAGTTAGATAGTAACTTCACCGATTTAGATGGTCGAGTAACTACTCTCGAGGCGGCTGTAGACAGTGACGGTCAAACATTATCATTAGTTGGTGATGATTTAACTATTAGTGGAGGCAACACTATTAGTTTAAATACATTAAGCACAGAGGTAGTTGATGATACATCACCACAACTTGGTGGCAACTTAGATTTAAATGGCAATCAGATTACCGGAAGCGGTGGTTCTGCAATATCAGAGGCAGCAAGCGTATTAACACTAGTGGGTGGTAATGGCATCGCAATGCGAGCAACTAGTGGAAATGTTGTCATTGGCGACCAAGCAGGTAACATTGTACTTGGTAACTCTACTGGCAATGTAGAATTTGTAAACAATGTAGATGTTGATTTTACAAATACTAATATCGACTTTACCAGCGCAACTATTACTGGATTATCAACTGTTCAAGGAATTGACAATTTATCTGATGTAGATACAAGTACTACACCTCCAGGTGTTGGTCAAGTTTTAAAATGGGACGGCGCACAATGGGAGCCAGCAAACGATTCAAGTGGATCTGGCGGCATTACATTATCAGCATTAAGTGTAGTAAGTGCTAGTGCTAGTGCTAGCCCAAGTTTAGTTTATAACAATGTAACGGGTGTGTTTACATATACTCCACCTAATTTAAGTGAGCTAGCTACTGATTTAGATATAAACGGTAATGATATTACTGGAACAGGAAATATTAATATTACTGGTTCAATTACATCAACGGCTGTGGGTACACCAACTATTACTAGTACTACTGATATTATTTTGTCAGCCAATAGTGGCAGTGGAATAGTTAATGCTAGTGGAAGTAAAATTACAAACTTAGGCACACCAATAGCAGACACAGATGCCGCAACTAAAGCATATGTGGATTCTAATCATATTAGTATAGCAGATTTAAAAACACTAGTAGCAGCAAGTGCAGACTTTGCAGACTATCAAACTAGAATAGCGGCGCTTTAAGGATAACGAATGAGTAACATTACGGCTGTACCATACTTTTATGACAAACAATTTAGACGCTATATTCAGCAGTTTATTAGATTGTTTGCTGGCTTTCAGTATGTCAAAGGATACACTGAAGAAGGTGATCCAATATACCACACAACACCAGTTCGCTATGGTGATATTAGTCGTATGGCGGCACATATACAAAGAGAGAATAGTGAGAATACATTAAGCACTGTTCCTTTTATTAGTTGTTATGTCACTGACTTACAACCGGATGTAAACAAACGAGTGTTTCCTCAGTTTGAAGAAAAAATGACTGTTATTGAAAAAGAGTACAATACTAATACTAACAGTTACGAAAATAAACAAGGCAGTGTATACACAGTAGAACGTCATATGCCAGTACCTTATACGTTAAGAATGCAAACTGACATATGGACAAGTAATACAGATCAAAAAATGCAACTGCTAGAACAAATACTAGTATTGTTTAATCCAAGTCTCAACATACACACAACAAACAACCCACTAGACTGGAGTAGTTTAAGTGTTGTTGAACTTGTTAACACACAGTGGACAAACCGTGGTATACCTAGTGGTGTTGATGATATAATTGATATTAGTACTTTAACATTTGAGTTACCAATCTTAATTAATCCTCCAGCAAAGATAAACAAAAGTAGTATGATTCATACTATTATTACTAACTTACATGAAGTTGCTACTGGAGATGCTGATAGTATCAAGGTGTTAAATGATATTAATGCTATCACTACTAGCTATACAGTAGTAGCAGTTGATAATAAAGTAAAACTAGATGTATCAGGCGGAGTAGCAACAGCACAAATACTAGATAAAACTGGTGCTGTTGAAGCTGGGCTAAGATGGGATACTATTTTTAAACAATACGGTGCTGAACTCAGAGAAGGTACTAGTCAAATAAGATTTAAACAAACAGACGATCCTGGAGACATGACTACTGATATTATTGGTAA
>Ga0102812_10003507_pt1 | contig 10253 bp, 13 predicted proteins | sample ColrivemetaGS713_FD_79334 | JGI IMG/M metagenome (GOLD analysis project Ga0102812, IMG submission 79334) | Estuarine microbial communities from the Columbia River estuary - Flood tide ETM metaG S.713 | ecosystem: Environmental > Aquatic > Marine > Intertidal zone > Estuary | place: USA...
ACCCAAAGTCAGTTATTGGCGAAGATGGCCTAATGAAGCCACGCATTAAGGCAATGCTAACTAGAGCTGGACTAGATCCAGACCAAGTTACGAAAGAGCTGGCACAAGATTTTCAAGCTAGAGTTAATGCTGGCGTTGACCCAACACAAGCTGGTCGCTTATCTGAGGCGTCATCCTTACCAGCCCCAATACCACTGACAGCAGGACAAGTTACAGGCTCAAAAGGCACTCAATTATTCGAAGACTTGGCGGAAAAAGGCGCATACGGCGCTGACGCTGAGAAAGTTATGTCTGGTCAAAGAGAAGCCGCTAAGGAAGCAATACTAGAAAACGTGCCACTAATCCAAGAAAGATTAGCTGGTGGAGCAAGCCCAATTGCTGAAAAGGGGCTTGGCGGCGTTCAAGTGCAAGACACTTTAGTAAAGTCATTAGACCAAGCTAGAAGGGAAGCTAACCAATTATATAAAGCCGCTAGGAAAACTGGTAATGCTGACTTGGGGCTTGTAAGAGGCGACTTCGCCGATGCTTTAAGGGGTGGAGTAAGGCAAGATTTTAACTTAGCAACAACACCTATGACAAACTCAATATTGGATAGTATTGATGATGTTTTGGGTCAGGGTGGCGATATTAAACAATTGTTTGCAATTCGAACACAGTTTAATAATATTAGTGATCCTGTTGATGCTAGAGCTGGGAAAAAAGCTAGAGATTTATTTGATCAAAAGCTAAAAGAATATGCTGATGAGGCATTAATAGCAGGAGATCAAAACGCGGTTGCGGCTTGGAGTAAAGCTATTTCAAATTATAGTGATTTTAAAAGTCTGTGGGATACTAAGGGTGGCATACTAAAAACACTTACTACGAGGCAAGGCAGAGATGGCGAAAAATTAGCTTTAGTTGTGCCGCCAGAGGGCGCGGCTAAGTATATACTTGGCGCATCAAACAATAAACTAATGTCGGCAGGGAATATCACTAGAGATTTAATTACACTTAAAAAGCAATTACCGCCATCAGATTTTGCCGCAATAAAACAAGAGGCTTTCTTAAATTTAGTTGATGATGTAAGCAGTGAAGGTGTCGATGGCGTCACATTTTCTGGAACAAAGTTTTTGACAAAATGGTCTAAAATGAAGAAAAACCAAACAGCACTAAAAGCGTTGTTTTCGCCAGAAGATATTAAGTTAATTAACCAGTTTGCAGTTGTATCAGCTAAGGCTACAGGTGGAGCTAAAAATAGATCTAATACAACACCAGCATTCTCTGGTCTGGTGCAAACATTGGTTTCCGCTTTAGGTAGAACAAACACAGCTAGGACACTTATGAATGCGCCAGTTGTTCAAGGCTTTACTGGTATGGGGGCAGGGCAAAGGGCTAGATCCAGTATAGATCCAACTGGTCAAGTCCCACCTAACGTAATGTCTGCTGGTACTGTTGGGGTTGCGACTACTACCGCCGAAGGCAGAAATCTAATAGAAGAAAAACGCAGACAAGCTCTAGGCTTCTTTGGCCGCTGATTATTAATTAAGGAATAGATCATGGAATTAAAACCAAAGTCACGTATGGAAATTGAAGGCATTGTCCAAGACGCCATTGCCAGCGCAGTAGATTTCGTTGAAAGCGAGATAAGCCAAGATAGAATTAAGGCGCAGCGATACTATGACGGCGAAGTTGACCTTGGTTATGAAGATGGCAGAAGCAAAGTTGTAGCCACAAAAGTACGTGATACTGTACGTGCTGTAAAACCAAGCCTAATGCGTATATTCCTAAGTACAGCAAAGCCAGTGGAGTTTGTCCCGCGTGGCCCAGAAGATGTAGCAATGGCAGAGCAAGCCACTGAATTTATGCACCACGAGTTTACACGCTTAAATGGCTACCGGGTGATAAACGATGCATTCCAAGATGCACTTGTGAAGAAGCAAGGTATCGTAAAGGCATACTGGATGACATATCCAGAAGCAGAGATATACACGTTCACAGACTTAAATGATGACGAGCTGACATATCTCACAGATGACGATGAAGTTACAGTAATCGAGCAAACTACAGAAATGAGTATCTCAATGGATGAGATGGGCATGGAAGTAGAAGTACCAAAGCACGACATAAAAATCAGTCGCAAGCAAGAGCAAGGCGAGCTGTGTATAGAGAGTGTTCCGCCAGAAGAATTTTTCATTAACCGAGACGCACGCAATCTTAAAGATGCTTACTTGGTGGCTCACAGAACTGAAATGCGTGCAGGCGATTTAATCGGCATGGGGTATGACCCAGACGTTGTATTAGACTTAGATAGCTTCGATAGCGGGTCAGAGATGACTGAAGCTGAAGTGCATGAGAGACGCGGATACAGCTTGGATACATCTGACGAGGATGAGCAAGACCCGGCAATGAAAAACGTGAGTGTAACAGAAGCATACATGCGAATAGACGCAGATGGCACTGGCATACCAATATTACACAAGATTACTTGCGGTGGTACATCATATGAGTTGCTCGACTTTGAGCCATGTGATGAGTTACCTTTTGCTAAGTTTGAGATAGACCCAGAGCCACATACATTCTATGGGCGTTCACTAGCTGAAATAGTTATGGATGACCAAGACGCGGCAACGTCAGTTTTACGCTCAATCTTAGATAACGTTGCAATGACAAACAATCCACGTCTGGCGGTCATAGAGGGCGCAGCTAACATTGACGATGTGTTAAATAACGAGATCGGTGCAATCGTGAGAATGCGCCAAGCTGGTGCAGTGCAAGACTTGTCAGTGCCATTTACTGCTGGGCAGACGTTAGGCACATTAACTTACCTAGATGGCCTTGTAGAAAGCAAAACAGGCGTCTCACGGGCTTCAATGGGATTAGACCCAGATGCAATGCAGTCTACAACTAAAGCGGCTGTGCAAGCCACTGTGCAAGCTGCGGCTGGGCAAGTTGAAGTTATGGTGCGTAACCTAGCAGATGGCATGAGAGACTTGTTTGGCATAATGTTGCGCCTGTCTCACAAGAATGTAGATGAAGAGCAAATGATGCGTATGAACGGCTCATTTGTCCCAGTAGATCCCCGCGTATGGGATGGCTCAATGGACGTTAGCATTAATGTTGGATTAGGCACTGGTAGAGAAGAAGAGAAAGCCATCGCACTAAATCAAGCATTGCAAATGCAACAACTTGTGTATCAGACATATGGGCCTAACAATGGTTTAGTAAGCATGACAAACATTAGAAACACGCTTGCAGATCAATTGGCGGTATCTGGCATACGGAATGCTGACAGGTATTTTGCGCCAATTACACCAGAGATTGAACAGCAAATGCTACAGCAACAACAGCAAGCACAAGAGGCGCAAGGCGGCGAGCAAGATCCGAATGCAGCGTTCTTGCAGGCAGAGCAAATGAAGGTTCAAGCTAAGATGCAATCTGACATGGCTAAGTTACAGCTTGACGCGCAGAAAGCCGCCGCAGACAACGATTTAAAGAGAGATCAGATGGCGCAAGACTTGCTAGTTGATGCAGCTAAAGTGTATGGTGAATATGGAACATCAGTTGATGTGGCACGCATACAAGCGGAGCAAGATAAGGTTCGCATGGTTGGTCAAATGGCACAAGGTAATCCACAGCAATGACAACAGAAATACGCATAAATGCAGAAGAGGCTAAACGTCTGAAAAACGACACGGCATTCGTGCATTTTATGCAACAGGTACGCGATGACCAAATGAGGATATTCGCTGACAGTAGTGCATCAGACGTTGATGTACGTGAAGATGCTCACGCAATACTGCGTGCAGTGAACCAGATCGAAATTAAACTCGACGCTGCTTTGGCGGCAGAGTTAATTTTAGATCGCAAACAAAGGAACTAGCACCGATGGAATCGACTAGCCTAGACCAAGCTGTAAACAGCTTATTATCACCCGCCCCAGAAGACACTGGTGGCGATAATCTGAGCGAAGCCGTTGATCAAATCACTGAGACTGAAGATGACGATCAAAGTGAAGCGATTGAGGCAACAGCCGAGAGCGAAGATGACGCTGAACTAGAAGCATCCAGCGAACAAGATGATGATGAAGATTATGATCTTGATGATGTGGAAATTGACGATGAAGACCCTGTAGAGGCCACTGAAGACACTAAGCTCATCCCCGTCAAGGTTGATGGAAAAGAAGAGCATTGGACACTGGATCAGTTAAAGCAATCTGCTGCGGGACAAGCGGCAATTAATAAGCGGTTTCAAGAGGCTGCCGAGGAGCGAAAGCAAATCGAACAGGCTCAAGTTAAGATCAAAGCACATTTTGATCAAAAGGAAGCCGCGTTGCAACAGCGGGAAGACCGATTTATGCAGTTGCACCAATCGTTTGAAGCTGGTGAATTACAGCGCCCAATCGAACCATCCGAACAATTACTCAATGATGATCCAATTGGATATATGACTGAGAAGGCTTTGTATGATAAGAAGGTGCAGGAATACAACCAAAATCAAACACAACTCCAGAATATTGCAATGCAAAAGCAGCAGGCATCTCTTGCCGCCGAACAAGAATACGATCTTGAACAGGCTAGACTTTTGCAACAATATATTCCAGAAATAGCTGACCCAGTTAAAGGCCAGCAAATTAAGGATGCACTCGTAAATGTCGGTGTATCTTACGGCTATACTGTTGAAGAGATGCAAAGCGTCAAAGATGCAAGAGCTGTAAGACTTACAAACGATGCTCGCAAGTGGCAGGAGTTGGTAGCCAAGAAGAAATCTGCAAAGGCTAGTGGTAAGAAGCCAAGCCCTGTAGTGAAGGCTGGTGCTAAAAAGCGTCAAGAAGGAAATTCCGCAACTCGTAAAAAAGCGCAACAGCGCTTGCAGAAGACAGGTTCAATTGATGATGCATTGAACTTGATAATTGGTGATAGCTAATACATTAAGTATTGCTTCTAACTCCTTGAAAGGGAAAAAACATGGCACAACCATCCAACACATTTGACAGCTATGATGCTGTGGGGATACGTGAAGATTTATCTGACGTGATTTACAACGTAAGCCCGGAGGAAACTCCATTTTATTCTAAGTGTAAGAAAACTACTGCACGCAACACTCTAACTGAATGGCAGACAGATTCATTACGTGCATCTGGCGCAAACGCTCACATTGAAGGCGATGCAACTACCGCTCAAGCAATTTCGGCGACTTCACGTCTTGGAAATTATTCGCAAATTTTTAAAAATGCGTGCGTAGTACCTGACACAGATGAAGGTCTAAATAAAGCAGGCCGGGGTCGTGAGTTAGCTTACGCCACCTTGAAAACCGCAAAGGAGCAAAAATTAGACATTGAAAAAGCTCTATTCGCAAACAACGCAAGAGTTGCGGGTAATTCAACAACAGCACGCGAACTTGCAGGCGCTCCAGCATGGATGATTACAAACGTAGACTTCCAATCTGGAAACTCTGGCGCAAACCCAACTGGTGATGGTTCTGATGCGCGTACTGATGATGGTACGCCAACAGCATTCTCACAAACTAAATTTGATGGCGTTATGCAGTCAATTTGGGAAGAGGGCGGAAAGCCAGACACAGTTTACTTGTCTGCATTCCAAATGAACGTAGCTTTAGGCTTCACTGGTAACAACAACCAGCGTTCAGCAGTACAAGCTGGTGATGAGAAAGTTATCAAATCACTTGCTGTATATGTAACACCTTGGGGATCTGTTGAGTTTATGCCTTCTCGTGAAAACAGATCACGCGATGTCTTCATTATGCAAGACTCTATGTGGGAAGTTGCAGTTTTACGTGGAACAAAGAATGTTGCACTAGCGAAAACTGGAGATAATTCCACAAGACAAATTACCACAGAATTGTCACTTTGTGCTAAAAATGAGAAAGCAAATGGTATCATTGCTGACAACACAACTTCATAAGTAGTGTAAAACTAGGGGCAGCTTCGGTTGCCCCTTTTAACATCATTGGAGACTAAAATGAAAAAAGTATTAGTGAATGCAATTAAACTACATTGCAGCGTAGGCCGAATTGAAAAAGGCGAGACTGCTATACTGCCAGATGAGGAAGTGGCAAAGATAAATAAACTACGCCCCCACGTAATTACAGTTATTGAAGACGTTGTAGAGAAGCCTGCAAAGAAAGCACCCGCTAAACGTAAGCGTGCTAGAAATGAAAATGGCACACTCAAGTCTGATGATCCATCTACACCTGATGTAAATGAAGCATGGGAATGAATGATAGATGGCAAATTTATCAAACAAAATATCAGAAAAAATGTACTTTGAAGGCGATCAAATTCTTATTAAGAAAACACATGATGGCGGGCAAGCGTTAAGGGATGCATCTTATGCGCGTGAAGTTACTGATAATTCATTTGGATCAGACTATAAGCATGTAGGCAATGTTGATATGGCTATGCTTGGCATATGGTTAAAAGAGGCTGGTGTTGAATGGACGGATACACAAGCAGTCAAAGATGTGTTAAAGAGGAAGCTAATGAGTAACGAATTTAGCGGACTGCGTGTCTGGGAAGGTAACTACTGATGGAAATGACAGACCTATGGAGCAGCATACTAACGCTAGGCGTTGGTTTTATAGGTTTTGTCCTACGCAGTTACGTGCTTGAAGTGCAAAGATTGCAAATTTTATTAAATCGTACTAGGGAAGAGTATGTAACTAAAAGCGACAACTCTGCGTCAATGAACAGATTATTTGGTCGGCTTGACTTATTAGATGCTAAGATGGATCGCATTCTGGAGCGAAAATGATACGTTTATTTATAATCGTGTGTCTATTACTTACTGGTGGCTTTGCATATGCAGAAGATGATGACACGATACGATCAGAAAGCACTGTAACTTCAAATGGCTCAATGGAAACTACAATAGTTAGCCCGCCACCCTCTGCAATATCTCCACAAATTAGCACAAGCAACTCTGACCTATGTACTGTAGGTGTAGCTGGAGCAGTGCAAACGCAAATACTTGGTATATCTGCCGGCAGAACAGTGCGTGATATGAATTGCGAAAAATTGAAAAACGCTAAAACTATGTATGATATGGGCATGAAGGTAGCTGCTGTATCTGTAATGTGCCAAGATGAGCGCGTGTTTGACGCTATGTTAAATGCTGGCACGCCTTGCCCGAAAGATGGTTTAGTTGGAGATAAAGCTAGATTAGCGTGGGAAATGGAAGCTGTGAAAGAAGAAATTGAAAGAGATCAGCAAAACGTAGTTAAAAGGATGTTTAATGATAACAGTGAAACAAAGATTGGGCTGGGCGTTATTATTAGCACTCTATCCCTCTTACTCGCACTCTGAGCCATACTTATACGGCTTCTCTGGCAATGCGGCTTACTACTCATTAAGCTGGAGTATGACGCCCATGTTCCCAGATGTACCGGGCTTAGATATAAATGGCCTCACATATAAATATAGAACTGTAAAAGAGACTGACGCAGACATGAAAGTTAGCGTTGGTAATCTTAATTCTGCCGGCGATGGTTACACGTTTAAAGAAGTTGATGATTGGTCTGGAATGCCTAGCAATACAATCGTTAAAACTTTTCCCATACCAAATATACCTATCGAAAACTGGGGTGATGGTTCAATCACTGTTGAGGGTGAAGGCACTGTAGAAGACGCTGTGGTAATATATAATTTTAGAATAGATGAATGTTTTGACCCGCAGTTAAACCCATCATGCCCCGGATACATCAAGCCTGTACCAGATTTACCAGAAATTGAAGTATACGCAGCTCTGGAAGATGACGCCGTGTTAGACGCAATAGACACTGAGCAAGACTACGAATACGATGAGGATGGTAATATTATATCTGAGGATGATAACGAAGAGAAGGAAACGCGCATTGAGCTTGGCTTGATAGCATCCGAGAATGCATTGACGTTATTTAAAACGCAAGGGCAATCAAATATTATAAATCAGATGAACCAGCAAACGAATATAGCTATGTACTATAATTCTGCAATAAATGGTGGTATATATGATGACGTAGCATCATTAGATGGTGGCAGTATATCGGATAACAAAAAAGGCTTACGAAATAATTTAGCGCAACAAATCCTGCATGAGCAAATGGTAGACATGCAATACAACAAGTGAGGTTAATATGAAATATTTAGCAATACCACTTATCGCACTAGCTTCACCAGCTCTTGCCGGAAGTGTGGACATAGTAGGTAACGTGGAAGCAAAATGCGTTATACAAACGGACAAATCTGGGGTTTATGGCAACCCAACTGCAAGTACACTAAGTACATCTCCAAGTGATGGCGGCGTTTTACCTGTAGTTAGATTTGATGTAGCAATAGCTGATTACTATACGGCAAACATCACGCACCCTAGCTCGTTTAGTTCATCACCCGCCTTAACAGATAGCGTAGCTTGGACAGGCTCAACAAGCGTGTCAAAAACATCAGACGCAGGCATGTCTGGGTATGACAGTGCAAAAGTTGTGTATGACAATACTACAGTGTTTGATTTAAGCGTTGCGGGATCGACGTGGTTTAGCACGTCAAGCACTGCAACTTATGCAGCTTCCAAGCCATTTACTGGCGGTACATATACGGCTGTAGTGCAAGCAGAATGCATTGCTAAATAAATTATCCATATTATTCATAGGCTTGGCGTCTATAGTTCATGCACATGAGATGACGCCAGCCTATCCAAAGCTAAAACCATCACACGTATCTGGCGTAATGAAGGTACAAATGTCTTTGTTTAATCAGCGAGAAGACGTTAAATATTATCAGGTAGAGCTGTTTGACTTGGACTTTAACAGTATGCCATTTTCAACTACATATAGAATTATGAAAGTTGACTACAAAGAGCGTAAAGATTTTGAGGTGTATATCCGAAAATCAGACTTGGATAATCCATTATACTTATGCACAATATCAAAGGTGGTAAAACCACGCAGCTCAAGCCCGCTAATATCATCTAGGATATGCTCTAAAGTTATGGAGGAAACTAAATGAAATTAGCGTTTGTTTTATCCATAATTGGCGGCGCTGCATTAGCTGAGAGTAGTAATCTTAGTTTATCACTGCCAAATCCACCAATGAACTACCAGAGTGACAGGTTTCGCGCAGGCAATCTTGATTGCAGTAACGCAGTCGGTGGCGGAGTAAACCTTGAATATGGCGTCACTGGCGTCTTATCTAGTTTTGACACAATAGACAGAGCAAAAGATATTGGCGTATATGCACGTATAGTCATACCATTAGACAAGCCTAAGTCTCGTATTAACTGCGATGACCTATACCAAGTGGAGCTGGCACAGCGCAGGCTTGAGATACAAATGCTACGTGACGAGCTAGAACAACTTAAAAGCCTGCAAGCAAAAGGCAATGAAATGGACTTTGTAGAATAATGGATACAACAAAGATAGCAGATGGGATTGATGGCTTGGCAGACCGCCAAATTAAAGCTGGTGGTATGAAGCTTACGGCTGGTTCTATCATGGCTATATTTGCGTTTGTGTCTACTGTTGTTGGTGGCCTATATGGCGGCTTTGTTATGTACCAAAAGATAGAAGAGGTCGCTGGGCTAGACTTAAACGAATATCAAACTCAAATGGATTTAATGGACGCTAACATTCAACAAACTATGGATTACACACGCGAGATCAAAACTGGATTGCGTGATGATATTTTGAGCATCGAGCGCCAAGCCGATAGAGTTGAGGACATGGTACGCAAATCTGAAGACAAAGTCAGGGACATGATAGACGCTGCCGAGGTACGCTTTGAAAATCAGAGAGAACGTGTTAGAGTTTCGCAAAGTGGCGAAATGAAAGAATTAGAAACTAAATTAATGGATAAACTACAAAGAGCATTGGATAACCCATTAGCAGATTAGGTGAAAATATGGATGAATTTAAGAAATTTGATGTAGATGGCAATGGCACGATTGATCAATCTGAGTGGGATCGTATGGCTTTGGAAGATAGGCGCTTGCGAATGCAGGACGAAGACGCCCAACGTGATGCACAACGCAGAATGACATGGTATGCCCTGTCAGGGATGCTCCTATACCCCTTTGCGGTCATTCTAGCAGATGTATTTGGATTAATTGAAGCCGCCAAAATATTAGGTTCAATGGCAAGCATTTACTTTGTGTCTGTTGCTGGCATCGTATCTGTATTCTTTGGGGCAAACGCATTAGCGAAAGGAAAAGATAAATGATAGCTGGACTAGGATTATTAGGCAAAGTTGCAGAACTTGCTGGAACTATGATCGAGGGCAAGACTGC
>Ga0102812_10003508_pt1 | contig 10251 bp, 6 predicted proteins | sample ColrivemetaGS713_FD_79334 | JGI IMG/M metagenome (GOLD analysis project Ga0102812, IMG submission 79334) | Estuarine microbial communities from the Columbia River estuary - Flood tide ETM metaG S.713 | ecosystem: Environmental > Aquatic > Marine > Intertidal zone > Estuary | place: USA: Columbia...
AGTGATTATACCTATTCAGCAGAATTAAAGTATGATGGAATGGCACTTCGTCTTTCTTACGAAAACGGAGTCTTACAAATGGCAGCAACTCGAGGAAATGGAGTTGAAGGCGACGATATCTCAACCAATGTAAGAACGGTAAAGTCTATTCCTTTACGCTTGCTAGAAAAGGACTCTTTCTCTCAAGAAATCTTAGATATTCGTGGCGAAGCATTCATGGAAAGAGCAGCTTTTGCACAGCTTAATGAACAACGTGAGGTTGATGGTGAAAGTGAATTTGCTAATCCTAGAAATGCAACAGCAGGAAGTTTAAAACTTCAAGATTCTAAAGTAGTGGCTACTCGCCCTATTCGTTTTTTCGCCTACGATTTATTATCAGATTCATTACCCGCGGCTATTACTCAAACTGAAAAGTTAATTCTTTTAGCAGAAATGGGCTTGCCCGTTTGCGAACATCGTAAACTTTGTAAAACTATTACGGAAGTTATTGAAATAATTGCCGTTTGGGACGAGCTTCGACACACATTACCCTACGACACCGATGGCGTTGTGGTTAAAGTAAATGAAGATCGTTATCGTGATATATTAGGAAGAACTGCAAAAGCTCCTCGTTGGGCTATAGCCTACAAATATCAAGCTGAACAAGCTCAGACACTACTCAAAGACATTAGCTTACAAGTAGGAAGACTTGGAACCATAACACCTGTTGCAGAATTAGAACCTGTTTTTTTAGCAGGAAGCACGGTTAAACGTGCATCTTTGCATAATGAAGATGAGATTTTAAGAAAAGATATTCGCATTGGTGATACTGTCTTAGTAGAAAAAGCTGGAGAAATTATTCCACAAGTAATTTCTGTGGTAAATCCTGATCGCGAAAACAGAAGTGAATCCTTTAAAATGCCTCAGCATTGTCCTGCTTGTAGCTCAGAATTGGTAAAAACAGAAGGCGAAGTAGCATGGAGATGTGAAAACCCTGCTTGTCCACCTCAACTAAGAATTAAAATTGAACATTTTGCAGGCCGAACTGCCATGCAAATTGACGGCTTAGGCGAAGCTATTGTTGATCAGTTAGTATCTGAGAACTTGATTGCAACTTATGCAGACCTATATTCTTTACATCATGATCAGATTGCCAATTTGGATAGAATGGGCGAAAAATCGGCCCAAAATTTACTTGCGAGTTTAGAAGAGTCAAAAAAACGACCTTTCGATAAAGTATTGTTCTCTCTTGGAATTCGATTTGTTGGCGTAACCGTTGCCAAAGATTTAGCTCAACATTTTGGTTCTATTGAAGTTTTACAAAACGCAAGTTTTGACGAATTAACAGCTGTAGATTCAATTGGGCCACGCATTGCAGAGTCTGTTATAGACTTTTTTGCTCAAGAAAAAAACCTTGCACTTATTACAAAATTGAAGGAAGCTGGCTTGCAATTTGAGTTTGAAGCCAAAGAAAAACAATCCGATTTATTTGCGGGAAAAATATTTGTATTAACCGGAACCTTACCTACCTTAAAACGTGATGACGCTAGTCGAATCATTGAAGCAAATGGAGGCAAAGTAAGCAGTTCTGTTAGTAAAAAAACAGATTTTGTATTAGCTGGAGATGAAGCTGGTAGCAAATTAGAAAAAGCTAGGACTCTTGGAGTTCAGGTTTTAACTGAAAACGAATTTTTAACATTAGTTGCGAATTAATTATGTCTTTTATACTAGAAAAATTAGAACACGTATCCATTATCACAATTGGTAACGAAAAATTAAATTTTGAGAATGCTCCAGATTTAAAAACTCAAATTATTCAATCGGCAAAAGATGATCAATTTAGTCCATTAATTATCGACTTAAAAAATGTTCATTTTGCAGACTCCTCTGGCCTATCGGCTTTACTGCTTGCGCAAAGAACTTATAGAGATTCAGATAGACCTTATGTTATTTGTTCAGTTAGTGAACGTGTGATGAAATTGTTACAGATATCTCATTTACATACGGTTTTTCAAATTGCAGAAAATCGTGCTGATGCACTTTCACTAGTATAATTATCAAGAACATCATGAGTTGGCTGTCAAAAATCGGCTTAGCCCGAAAAACAAAACCATCAATAATCTCTGCCGACAGTCAAAAAAAAGAACAGGCTGAGCGTAAGAAATCTATTGCTTATAAATCACTAATTGGGATCGTATTTTTTGGATTCTTAGTAACAGTATATCCAAGAAAAATTATTCAAGAAACAACCTATAAAATTGGTGAGCCTTGGACCCAAGAAGATTTAAATGCTCCTTTTACATTCAGTTTGATGAAAGAAACTGAAGAATATGAAAAGGAAAAAAATTCTATTGAAAAAGAAACCCCGCTCATCTTTCTAACAGATTATAATTCTCGAATCCGTATTACAACACGTTTAGATTCTCTCTATGCTAAAATAACTCCTGTTGTTGATGCATATAAAAAATTTCAACTCTCCAAATTAAAAGAGCCAGATATCGCAATTCGTGACTCGTTAGAGTACATAAGAGCTAAGGCTCTTTCAAGTGTTGGTTTAGATGACAAAGGATGGTATGGATTACTTTTCAAAATTAAATCTGACACAAACAATAGAATACCAATAGGTGATAACCGATTTATTGGAGTGGATATTCGTTTACGTTTAGATAGACTTCTTGATGAATTATTAAATCAGGGAATTATTGATAAACCAAAAAATGATATTCGTTTACAGGAAATCACCATTCGAGATTTACGACAAAGAACAGAACGAAATCAATATTTAGTTGATGTTAAAGATATTCGTGAAGCTCGTGAATATGCTCAATATAGATTATTCCGAACCTTTGTTGATCAATCTGCAGAAGCCGCATTCCAATTATTTAATTTAGTTATTGAACCCAATTTAAAAATCAGTTTAAAAGACACAAAAGATCGTGTTGATGAGTTTATTAGTACAATTTCGCCTACTAAAGGTGCGGTTACTAAAGGACAAGTGATCATTCGTAAAGGTGATTTAATTAATCGTGAGCGTTTTAATATGCTTCAAAGTCTTGCTAAAGCACGAAGTGAAGAAGCGAGTGACTTAGAAGTTTGGAAACAATATTTTGGTCAAATCATTCTTCTTTTGGCTGTAAGTATGATTTTCATCATGTATATCTATTTGTATCGAAAACCCATTTTCGATAACAACAAACTATTGTTTTTATTATTCTTAATGATTGGACTACTCCTTGGTGCTCATACAATTGTAAATACTGCTTTTGAGAATTTATCGCCCTATATACTTCCTGTAGCTATAGTGCCAATTATATTAACCGTTTTGTTCGATTCTAGAGTTGGTATTCTTACAACCATTACTTTAGCTCTTATAATGGGCCTTTTTAATGGTTACAATTTTGAGTTTACAACTGCAACAATTACAGCTTGTAGTATGGCAGTCTATTCTGTTCGTGATATAAAAAATCGTAATCAGTTTTATGTATTTACTCCAGCCCTCATTATAAGCTCCTATTTCCTTGTATATGTTGGCTTTAGCTTATTGAAAATTGGTGGTTTTGATACCATTTATGAACATTCCATTAGTATTCTTTTTAATGCTTTATTCAATTTAGTTCTAGTTTACCCACTTATTCTTTTAGTTGAAAAACTTTTTAAAGTAACTACAGATGTTACTCTTTTAGAATTAAGTGATACAAACAGACCTTTGTTAAAATCTTTGATGTTGCATGCTCCAGGTACCTTTCATCATAGTTTACAAGTTGCTAATCTTTCTGAAGCCGCAGCTAATGCAATCGGCGCAAATGCTTTATTATGCCGTGTTGGAGCAATGTACCACGACATTGGGAAAATGGAAAAACCAGAATATTTCGTTGAAAATCAGTCTGGAATAAATGTTCATGAGAAGCTGAAACCACGAATGAGTGCTTTAGTTATTCGGGACCATGTTAAAGGTGGTATTAAAACCGCTGAAGAAAATAATTTACCAACTATTATTATTGATTTCATTCGTACACATCATGGTACTTCCATTATTCGTTATTTCTATGAAAAAGGAAAACGCCTAAGCGAAAACCCTTCAGAGATTAAAGAAGAAGATTTCCGTTACGATGGTCCAATTCCTTTCACTCGTGAGACCGGAATTGTAATGCTTGCCGATAGTATCGAAGCTTCCGCAAGAACAATTCAAGAGCCTAACTACTCTAAATTGGAAGCTCATGTTAATCGTATAGTTGATGAAAAATTAGATGAAAACCAATTGAGTAATTGTCCTCTAACATTCCAAGATTTACAAAAAATTAAAGAGGCTTTTATTCAAATTCTAGTTGGTGTTTACCATGGAAGAATTAAATATCCCGGAGGAAATGATGAGAAAAAATCGGGGCAACATCATGAAACATCGAATACTAAAGGAACATCAGTGAATAAGCCTGAACAAAAAGTTGAAAAAAAAATAGAAAAGGCTCCTGAAAAATTAAATGATGATAGTAAAGAACCTAAAGCAGATAAAAATGAAAATGACGAATTAAATGCCATTATTTGATTCTATACTTCTCTCCTTTTTACAGTTTTTAGAAATCGAAAAAGGACTTTCAACAAATACATTGGAGTCCTATAAAAATGATTTAGAACGCTACATTTCTTTCCTGACTCACATTTTAAAGCTTGATGAGCCTGCAGCTGTTAGTTTTAATCACATAGAAGAATATCTTACTGAAATGGGTGCAATGGGTTTATCTCCAAGAAGTATTGCACGAAACATTTCGGCATTAAGAGGATTTCACGAATTTTGCCAATTAGAGGGTTTTTCTCCAGCCGATCCTTCCGAAATTATTGAAACACCCAAATTCACACAAAAACTTCCCGATGTTTTGTTGATTGAGGAAGTCGCCCAAATTTTGGAAGCACCTGAAAAAGAAACCGCTGCTGGCTTACGTGATGCAGCCATTTTGGAAACTTTATATGGCTCAGGAATGCGAGTTTCAGAACTAGTGGATTTACAACTGAGTCAGGTTATTTTTGAAATCGATTTTATCCGTGTTATTGGTAAGGGAAATAAAGAGCGATTAGTTCCGCTTGGTGATATTAATAAAGAAGTTTTATCTGATTATTTGAATATCGCGAGACCTCTTTTTATTAAAAATCCTACGCACACTATAAATAAAGTGTTTTTAAATCAGCGAGGAAAACCTCTTACTCGAATGTCAGTTTGGAATATTGTTCAGAAATACACGACTTTAGCTGGTGTTGATAAACACGTTTATCCACATGCTTTCAGACATTCTTTTGCAACACATTTATTAGAAGGTGGCGCCGATTTACGCGTTGTTCAAGAATTATTAGGTCATTCTTCGATTATGACAACAGAGATTTACACTCATATTGATCGGAATTATTTGCATCAAACCTATAAGTCGTTTCACCCGAGATCTTAGGAATGTTGAATGGTTAATTTTTAATTTTGAATTAAAATCAACAAGTCATATCACTCCGCGGTGCCTTTGGTATCGGGTAGAGATGAGCCTATTATCAATCAAAAAACAAGAACTACAAACGAATCAAAGTGGAGATGTCTTCCGCACAAATTCTGAATTTTGGATTCTGCAATTTTCCCAACTCAAAAAATCACCTTTTGAGATTATATCATGTTATCTACACCGAATTTCTGCGTTCATGCGTGCTCAATTTTCGTCGACAATTATCAGTAGATAAAATCGTTCTATGTAAACTTATTTTTTTCAACTTTTTAAGTTTAATTCATTGATATTTAGCGCTAGTTACATTTCTACTCACATTTCTTAAATACATCAAATTTTAAAACATATGAGTTCAATACTGCAGCATCATAACCGTACTTTGTATCAAATTCTTGGTCTTTTTTTCATTCTGATTCTTGGCGGAAATCAGGTTTTTGCTCAAGTTGGTCATCCCAAAAAATATCAAAACGGAATGGTTGTTTCAGCCACAAGAGACGCTTCTGATGCTGGAATTGAAATTCTTAAAAAAGGTGGTAATGCTGTAGATGCCGCAGTTGCAACTCATTTCGCATTGGCTGTTACCTTTCCAGGTGCGGGAAATATTGGTGGTGGCGGATTCTTAGTTCTTCGTACGGCTAATGGAGAAGTAAAGACTTTGGATTTTAGAGAAAAAGCTCCTGATAAAGCTAGTCGTGATATGTATTTAGACGAAAATAATGAAGTGACTAACAAATCAGTACTTGGTCATTGGGCGGTTGGTGTTCCAGGTAGCGTTGATGGAATGTTAGAAGCCTTAGAACGGTATGGTACTATGCCAATTGATGTGGTTTTAGAGCCGGCTATCCGATTGGCATCCAAAGGGTTTAATTTAAGTTTTGAAGAAGCGTGGTCTCTTAATTCTAATCGCGCATATTTTAGTCAATTTGAATCTTCAAGCAAGTATTTTGTAAAAAATGACAGTAGTGATTATGTTGAAGGTGAACGGTTTATTCAAAAAGATTTAGCGCAAACCTTAGAGCGAATTGCACTTTATGGACGAGAAGGCTTTTATTCAGGAATTACCGCTGAATTAATCGTTGAGGAAATGGAAAAAAATGGAGGATTAATCGATTTCTCTGATTTGCGTAATTATAAAAGCGTGTGGAGAAACCCCATTCGAATTTCTTACAAAGAGTATGATTTAGTAACAATGGGACCACCAAGTGCAGGTGGTATATTACTCAAACAAATGCTTGGAATGATAGAACCCTATTCTATTGGAAATTATGGCTTCAATTCAACCGAATCTGTTCATTTAATGGCTGAAGCAATGAAACGAGCTTATGCCGATCGTTCTAAATATATTGGGGATCCTGATTTTGTTTCTGTTCCAATTGCAGCGTTAACCGACTCATTATACATAAAAACCCGCATGCAAGATTTCAGTTGGGGATATTCTACTCAGAGTCAAGATATTCAACCTGGTGAAGTAAGCGATTATTTTGAATCTGATGAAACCACTCACTATTCCGTTGTAGACAAGTTTGGAAATGCTGTATCAGTTACAACGACCTTAAATGGTGGTTATGGATCAAAAGTAGCTGTTGGTGGCGCAGGATTTTTACTAAATAATGAAATGGATGATTTTTCATCAAAACCTGGTGTTCCAAATATGTATGGTTTAACCGGTGGCCAAGCGAACGAAATAGCACCGAATAAAAGAATGGTTTCTAGCATGACTCCTACAATTGTTACCAAAAATGGAAAATTAGCTATGGTTTTAGGAACTCCTGGAGGATCAACAATAATAACAACTGTATTTCAAGTTTTTTTAAACATGGCTGAATTTGGAATGAATGCTCAACAAGCCGTTTCTGCACTTAGAGTTCATCATCAATGGTTACCTGATCAATTATTCTTTGAGCCCTTTGCAATCGCTAGAACAGACAGGAATGCTCTTGAAGCTCGTGGATACTTCCTTAATGAACGAAGAGGTTATTCAGGACGTGCTGATTGTATTCAAATTGATGAAGAAGGCTGGCTTTACGGTGGCGCAGATCCTCGTGGATCGGATTACACTTCCGGGTTTTAAGAAATTTTGAATTGTGAATTCTAAATTTTGAATTTAGATTCCACTCAAAACTCATTTTTGTTGGTTTTCAGTTTTCAAATTATATGCAATCGGCCATTATTTTGCCGAATATCACGTTTTGGCGTAAACACCATTTTCAAACCATTCTACTGATTCTGAAAAGTTTAAATTGGTTCTTTCGCAAGGGTAAACAGTATTGATTTTCATTTCTGATAAAAAAAGGTATTCGAAATTCAAATACCTTTTTTTATAAATTTAGAATGGGTCTTGCAAACTCTTTTCGTTAACAATGTTAAAGTATGGCAAAATTATTATTTCTGATAAGTTTCAAACAGGCCAATTTCCTGAATCTATAGCCTGAAAACTGTATATTTAGGATGATTATTTCACATTAAACTAATTTTATTTATGTACAACATTGTTTTAATTCCGGGCGATGGAATTGGTCCCGAAATTACGCACTCCGTAACAGAAATTATAAAAGCTGCAGGCGTTAATATTAACTGGATTCCTGCTAAAGCTGGCTTAGGAGCTTTTGAAGAAACTGGCGATCCACTACCAAATGAGACTGAAGAACTTATTGATAAATATAGAATTGCGCTAAAAGGTCCTCTTACCACACCAGTTGGAAAAGGTTTTCGCTCAGTGAATGTTGCACTTCGTAAAAAGTATAATTTATATGCCAATTTACGCCCTGCTCAGACACTACCAAATGTTCCAAGTCCTGTAAATAATGTAGATCTTGTTCTATTCCGTGAGAATACACAAGGTTTGTACATCGGAAACGAACGTTGGTTAGATGAGGAACATACTAAAGCTGAAAGCATTGCCTACATCGATAAAGAGTCGAGTGTAAAAGTGATTACAGCTGCTTTTGAATACGCTAGAAAATTTGGAAGAAAAAAAGTTTCAATTGTTCATAAAGCCAATATCTTAAAATTCACTTCAGGTTTATTTTTAAGTGCGGGATTAGAAGTTGCCAAAAACTACCCTGATATTCAATGTGAAGAGATTATTGTGGATAACATGGCTATGCAAATGGTTATGCGTCCTGAACGATTCGATGTAGTTGTAACAACTAATTTGTTCGGAGATATCTTATCTGACTTAGCAAGCGGACTTGTAGGAGGTTTAGGCGTAACTGGCGCAGCGAATCTTGGTGATGATTGTGCTATTTTTGAAGCTGTTCACGGTTCTGCACCGGATATTGCTGGTAAAAACTTGGCGAATCCTATCGCACTCTTGTTTTCTGCATTATTATTGCTAGATCATATCGATGAGAAAGCTGCAGCTCATAAAATTCACGATGCTGTTTTGGAAGTTTTAGCGAATCATAAAGATGCTTGTACTCGTGATATTGGAGGAAAAGGAACTACGACAACATTTACACATGCTGTAATAAAAGCAATGGAATTGGATTAATTCATTTACAATAACCGTCTTTTTAGAAAAAGACGGTTATTTAGCTCACATTTCTAAAAATTTTGTGTTTTGCTGATGAACAAAATCAAATATTTGCCTTAATCTGAATTTCTCACTTATCATTTCTCATTAATCATTATTTTTGGGAATGTCATCAGCCACTTTACTTATTCATTGTCCTGATAAATCGGGCTTAGTCGCAACTATTAGCGAATTTCTTTTTGCCAACAATGGCAATATTCTTCATTTTGATCAACACGTTGATTCTGAAACACAGACATTTTTCATGCGCGTTGTTTGGGATTTGAGCAATTTTTCTATTCCTAAAGATAAAATTGGCGATTATTTTCAAACCTTGATTGCCTCAAAAAACGAAATGAAATTTGACTTATTTTTTAGTGAGTCCAAGCCCAAAATGGCCGTTTTTGTATCAAGTTTATCACATTGTCTATTCGATTTATTATCAAGACACGAAGCCGGTGAATTACGAGTTGAAATCCCATTTATTTTAAGTAATCACAATCACTTAAAACACGTTGCAGAACGCTTCGAAATTCCATTTGTTCACATTCCAAATTCTGCGGACAGAAAAGCCGAAGCAGAACAAGAAATGATTCAAATCTGTAAAGAGCATTCTGTTGATTTTATCGTTCTTGCACGTTATATGCAAATCCTTTCACCGAATTTTGTGGATGCGTATAACAACCGAATTATCAATATTCATCACTCCTTCTTACCTGCTTTTCCTGGAGCGAAACCATATCATTCTGCATTTGCTCGCGGCGTGAAAATCATTGGAGCAACTAGTCATTATGTTACCTCAGAATTAGATGCAGGACCGATAATAGAACAAGATGTTGCGCGTGTTTCTCATCGTGATTCTATTGATGATTTAATTCGTAAAGGTCGTGATTTAGAGAAATTAGTGCTTTCGAGAGCGGTGTATAAACATGTGAATCGGATGGTTTTGGTTTACGGAAATAAGACGGTGGTTTTTTAGGAAACAAGCTGTCAGCTGTTAGAATACAGCCGTCAGCTTTTTTCGTTTCTAACTTTAAAGATCATTTGTATTAGTGACAAAAATTTTAGGCACGGACAATTTCTCATTTATCCTTAATCCATAATCATTCTTTTTGTGCTCTTTCTATTCAATAAACCTTTTCAAGTACTTTCCCAGTTTTCTCCTATGGATGAAAAACGTACTCTTGCGGAGTTTATCTCCATAAAGAATGTTTATCCAGCCGGACGCTTAGATTATGACAGCGAAGGACTTATGGCGCTCACGGATGATGGAAAATTGCA
>Ga0102812_10003510_pt1 | contig 10248 bp, 10 predicted proteins | sample ColrivemetaGS713_FD_79334 | JGI IMG/M metagenome (GOLD analysis project Ga0102812, IMG submission 79334) | Estuarine microbial communities from the Columbia River estuary - Flood tide ETM metaG S.713 | ecosystem: Environmental > Aquatic > Marine > Intertidal zone > Estuary | place: USA...
CGTTAACAAAGAAAGCGTCAAAGTCTGGTTTGTCCCGCATATCAGCCATCGATGCCCAGCTCAGCGAACGACCGCTCCCCGCTCCGCTGTCGGTTCTCACCTGCGCCTGACGCGCTGCCTATCCGCAGCCTCCCTTTGCGCGAGATTAATCGGGTGATCCCGCCCAAGACTCCGGAAGAAACCCGTACCCTTTGACCAATTGAGAAGCTGACTAAAGCTGTCGACCTGATCGTCATTGCGGCCGCGCGGAAAGCTCTGGAGTTCGCGCTTGAACGCTGGAAGCCAAGGCGCCTCTTTAGGCAGCAAGACTTTGCCTTCTTCAATTGGGGCACAAGCAGTCTGGAAACGGATCTCCTTGTCGTCTTTTGGGGTCACCTTCGCGAACCGCTTATCATCGCGGAACAATTCGTGGAGTAGTGGTCGCCCAGTGGCGGCGTCTTCGATCAGGACCTTGTCGGGATCCCATGTAGTCTTGAGGCTGAGCACCTTGGCTTTCAACTCGGGATAATCGAGCTGCCCACGCCAGACGTCGAGCAGGAACCATTCCCGTTCCCGGAACCCCCAGGTCGTACAGACCGAGAAGTCTGATCTTGGATCTGCCGATGTCCCCGTGTCCCAGCTTTGGACAACCAATTGATACCAATTGCGATCATGCGCCCCATCATAAGTCCCGAACGAGTCCCATTGAAGTGGTGACCCGTCCGGGGCAATCGGGTTCTGCTGATACTGGCAGTTGAACACGGCAGCTCCCATTTCACGGCGCAACCTGTCGAGCGTTTCGCGATCAAGCCGCTCCGGGCAGAGCAGGTCCCCAATTTCCCAATTCACAACTCTGCCACGGCCAATCGGGAGAACTTGTGCTTCCTCGGCGATGGCAGGCAGGTTGAGATGCCGATAGGTGCCTTTGTCGAGTAAGTAGCCGGGGGGATCCATCTCGTGCAGACGTTGTGCGACCATGATCACCCGACCCTGGGAAGGATTGTTAAAGCGAGATAACAGGGTCCCTTCAATAAAGTCCTGAGCACGCATCAGTTCTGCGTCGGATTCCGCGTCGCCGGCTTTCAACAGGTCGTCAATTATGATCACATCAGCACCATGACCCGTAACTGAACTGCCGATAGAGACCGATTTGCGGCCGCCTCCAGAAGTCGTTTTGATCTCCTCGCTGGTATTGCCACGTACGGCAAGACGCGTGCGTGGAAAGATACTTTGGTACCACGGTGACGCCATCACGCGGCGGCAGTCATCAGAATGCTTGCGGGCGAGATCCAAGCCATAGCTTGCCACGATAATCTTCGTGGTTGGGTCATGCCCGAGAAGAAATGCAACATAAGCGACCGCAACCGTGATCGACTTAAGGCAGCGCGGTGGTATCGTGATCACGAGGCGCTTGTTGTCTCCTGAGCGGACCTGATCAAGTTCATGACACATGGCGCGCACATGCCAGGCCGCATCAAAATGATCGTCATGATGCGGATGGAGGGTTCCGAAGACCCTCCAGACGAATGCAAAAAAGTCGTCTCGGCTGACTTGCATCGCCGCCGATCTTATGAGGTGCGGATCAGGCGCTGTCATCGTCATTCTCCTCTTCTGAGACGGCTTCGGGGGCAAAGAAGTCGCGCAGGATTTCCAGATCAATTTCCTCAGTTACCCGTGGCTCTGTTGATCCTTCTGGTCGCATGGAACCTCCACCGTAGAGCTCATCATCAAGCTTGAGCAGTTCGGACTGGGATTTGGTATTCCCCTTGAGGCCGCTTGCAATCATCGTTTTTGCGAGTGCCTCAGCTTTCGTGATTTGTCTGTCGCTGCCGCCTTCTCGCACAGTAATTTTCTTATCGAGTTCGCGTCTGAGATTTGCTTTCACCCCCTTCGCCCCTGTAGGGCGGCCCTTCGGATTGCCAGATTGCCCCTTCTTGAATTGATTTGCCTTTGGCGGCTTGCCATAGCCAACATCATCGTCAGTTTGATCAGACATGGTTCATCTCCTTGCTCTCGCAAAACGCGCGTTTGCGCATAGCGAATGTCTCACCACTGCCAATCAAAACGGCGTCGCTTCCGCTGAGCGCCTCCCACCGCCTTATGGTGACGTCGACATAAGATGGCTCGAGTTCGATCAGCCGCGCACGTCGGCCCGTGCGCTCCGCCGCCAGTAACGTCGCACCTGACCCGCCAAAGCAATCCAGCACGATATCACCGCGATGGCTGACATCCATGATTGCGTCTGCAACCATCGCTGTTGGTTTCACCGTGGGGTGATCTGCCAGATCTGCATTACGCCCCGCACCAAAGGCGTTGACGCCGGCATAGTCCCAGACGTTCGTCCGGTTGCGCCCATGTTTGCCCAAAGCGACATTGTTGGTATGCGTGGCACCGGGTTTCTTGAACACGGCTATAAGTTCATGCTTCGAGCGATAAAGACCTCCCATGCCGCCGTTCGTTTTATTCCAAACACAGAGATTGATCAGATCAAACCCCGTTGCCTTGCCGACCGCAATCAGCTCTTCGATGTGACGCCAATCCATGCAAACCATCGCAATACCGCCCTTCGGCAGCCGCCCGTGAAGGTGCTTAAGGAAGTCGCCGAGAAAGCCGCGGAACTGAGCATCGGACATTTCACCCGAAGCCATTGCAAACTCGCTATGCCCGGCCGATCCACTGCGCACGTGGCCATTCACGGCCACATTGTAGGGAGGGTCAGTGAAGACCATGCCCGGGACATCATCGCCCAAGAGCGTGCTGAAGTTTTCCGCAAGTAGCGCATCGCCGCATAAGATCAGATGATCTCCCAACTGCCAGAGATCCCCGGGCTGGGTCACGACTGGTGCGTCTGGGTCGGTCGGGGGCAAGGTTTCAGAGTCTACGGGGTCATCCGCTCCCGCGATGATGATGTCGATTTCGGCAACATCAAACCCGGTGATATCCAGGTCGAAGTCCAACGCGCCGGCGAGGCTCAGATCCATGAGATCGCCCAGCTCAATCTGCAGGGCCTCCTCATTCCAGTCCGAGAGTTCCGCCAGCTTGTTGTCTGCGATCCGTAAGGCGCGGACCTCGGCCGGAGATAGATGGTCGACAATGACCACCGGAACACTTGCAAGGCCGAGTGCTTTTGCGGCCGCGATACGGCCGTGCCCCGCAATGACGTCGCCGGCAGTAGTTGTAAGAACTGGGACAACGAAGCCAAAGGTCGCGATGGCGTCCTTGAGCTTGCCAATCGACGCAGCACTATGGCTGCGATTGTTGTGCGCGTAGGGTTTGAGTTCAGTGAGTGGGGTAAGGGCGACCTTTTCAGCCATCCACATTTGTTTTGTGTCATACGACATGAGTATGTCCTTCTAAAGCATGAGCCAAAGCTTTGGTTGCAAATACAAGGATCTAATGGGCCGCGGGAGGCATGCAGATAACATCCCAGGGATCACTATGATCCATGTAGATGTCCTCAGAATGCTCTATGCAAAACGAAGTGTTTGCGCGTGCTGCCGTACGGACTGTTCTCACCGGGAGAACCTTGTCTATTTCGCACAGGCCAATCGCTTTGGCAAGCGTATTTTTTGTAACCTATTGATATTGCAAATAATCTGGGGTGTGTCAGCGGAATTGTCTCTGTGTATGCATTGACCTGATCTAGCTGCATTGCTTTTTATCAGCAGTCTAGCACCCGCGTCCCTTGTGATCCGGCCATCGCCGTTTTCGTTCCAGACTGCATGGAAGTTGACAGTCCACTGCCTAGCCACTGCAGTTTCTGTGCAGAACCCGCAAAGTCTAGTGGACTTCCGAGACGCAAAGAGCGTCACTGGACCCCGGGCCCGATGCAATCGGGCTCGCCTCGGTACAGCGGTGCGCATGTCGCGCGCCATCATCGAGAGGCCTAAGCCATGTCCCAGACACCCCCAATGATCACCTGTAAGTTGGAGGCGCGAGATGGTTCAGCTTGAAGATATCGGCGCCATGCCGCGCGTGGCTCTGCTTCTAGCGTGGCAGGATGCTTTTTGCGCGCCCGCGCCCAAGGGTCTCAGCCAGTCCATGATGCGCAGGTTCCTAGCGTTTGAGATACAGTCGCAAGCCAAGCGTGGACTAAGCCGGCAATCACAACGCGCCCTAGCCAAACCAAGGGGCAAGGCCAACAAACGCCAATCATCAACGCTCAAGCCCGGCGGTCGTCTGTTGCGCGAGTGGAACGGCGTCACCCATGTGGTTGATGTCACCGCTACGGGGTTCGCGTGGCAGGGCAGGGACTGGCGGTCACTTTCAGCCATCGCCAAAGAGATCACTGGTGCCCATTGGTCCGGGCCACGGTTCTTTGGGCTGACCAAGGTCGCGCCATGAACAAGATCCGTTGCGCCGTCTATACCCGCAAATCAACAGACGAGGGCCTAGACCAAGAGTTCAATTCACTTGATGCACAATACGAGGCCTGCACAGCCTATATAGCCAGCCAACGGCATGAAGGCTGGAAGCTGCTGTCTGAGCGGTACGATGACGGTGGCATTTCAGGCGGGACACTCGAGAGACCCCGGATGCAAAGACTGCTCAGTGACATTGATGCGGGGCGCATCGACATGATCGTTGTCTACAAGATCGACCGGCTTACCCGCTCACTGGCGGATTTCGCCAAGCTGGTTGAGCGGATGGAAGCTGCGGGCTGTTCGTTTGTGTCCGTCACGCAATCGTTCAATACCTCATCATCAATGGGGCGCTTGACGCTGAACATGCTTCTCTCATTCGCACAGTTTGAGCGCGAGGTCACAGCAGAGCGGATCAGAGACAAGATTGCCGCCTCAAAAAAGAAGGGTCTCTGGATGGGTGGACTTGCCCCGCTGGGCTACGATCCACACCCTGACAAGACGCGTCGTGAACTGGTGGTCAACGATGCAGAAGCCGAGACTGTGCAACGGGTGTTTGAGCTTTATCTCAGCGCGGGCTGTATCAATGCGACAGTGCGAGCTGCGGCTGACAGCGACTTACGGTCAAAGCGCCGGACGTTTGCCGACGGTCGCATCCAAGGAGGCAATGCATTTGGGCGTGGGCAGCTTCACGGGCTTCTGACCAATCCTGTCTACCGCGGGCTTATCAAACACAAAGACAAAACCTGGCCCTCTGTGCACCCGGCCATCATCGACGAAGATCTCTGGGATGCGGTCCAAACAAAGCTGCAGTCCGCGAGCGCAAAGCGGCGCGGTGTCACGAAGATAAACCAAGGCGTCACCGAAGCACCGCTGCTAGGCAAGTTGCTTGATGAGGCAGGCGAGCGTCTGACGCCTACCCATACCAAGCGGCATAATCGCATCTTCCGGTATTACGTCTCCAATGGTTTTGTGTCTGGCAATCCGCGCCCGGATGGATGGCGCCTGCCGGCAAAGCCGCTCGAGGATGCCGTGGCACAGGCCATTTCCAATCACATCTTGCAGCACGCCAATTCACTCACCGTTTTACGGACGGGATCCGCCGACCAGTTGCGCGCTGCAGGTGAGGCCGCACAATTATTCGCGCGGCAAATCCAGCGAGAAGGGATCGCCAGCGCGGCAGCTATCATTTGCAACGGAACAATCAGCAAAGGACTCATAACAATCAAGTTGGCGCGTGACACCCTCGCGGCTCAGTTGGGGTGTTCGCCGGATGAGATCGCTCCCGAGCTCCTGGCGATTTCTACCGCATTCACATTGCGTCGTCGTGGGATGGAAACAAAAATAGTAGTTGGTGATTGCAAAACCGATCCGGATCAAACGCTGATCCGCGCGCTCAAGAATGCGCATCGCTGGGCTGAGGGTCTTAAGTCAGGCAAACTCGTCAAACAGATTGCAGCTGATCATGACTGCTCTGACAGTTACGTCCGGCGGATCATGCCACTCGCAACCCTGTCGCCAGATCTGCAGCAGTCCATTCTGGATGGCACACAGTCAACAGATCTCACACTTGAGACGCTCATCCGTACTGATATTCCGCTGGAGTGGGCTGCACAGGAAAAGCAGTTTGGTTAGACAATCAGGGCTTTCCCTGATCTGGAAGTACATTCGCTGTTCCCGAAAAATAACTCCCTGTTAGCTGCAGAAAATTCCCTGTTCCGTGGGTAGGGAAAACTGCGCGCAACCCCCTGAATCTATGTGCATAAAAGGCCGCCAAATTGGTGCCAAATCCGCGATCACAGTGAAATTCCCTGTAAAACGGCCCTTATCAGGGAAATACATACAAGACCGCACCGACACTATTGGCCAACAGAGACGATGGGCAATCCAAGCAATCAATAGGGGATAGCGGTGCGTCTCTGTGGCAGACACCATCCAAAACGTCTTTGAAATTGCGCGGGAATTCCAGCGCAAATGCGTGAGACGGGAAAACAGGAAGTTGAGTGGTGACCCCGGCAGGATTCGAACCTGCAACCTGCCCCTTAGGAGGGGGCTGCTCTATCCAGTTGAGCCACGGGACCACGCGATCCTTCAATGCATGCGTTTCACCATCGGGTCAACGGTCACCGCCCGCTAGCTTTTGTGTCAAAGGGCGGATAACAATAGGGAAACGACTAACAGGAACGCTCCATTGACGAATACTTCCAAGCGCCCCCTGACACTGCGTGATGTTTCCGAAGCATCCGGTGTCAGCGAAATGACAGTCAGCCGTGTTTTGCGCAACAAAGGGGATGTCAGCGCCACAACCCGACAAAAAGTCCAAGATGCCGCAAAGCGTTTGGGATATGTGCCCAACAAGATTGCAGGCGCCTTGGCGTCGCAGCGCGTGAACCTTGTTGCTGTTATCATTCCTTCGTTGGGCAATATGGTGTTTCCAGAAGTGCTCGCTGGTATTTCTGAAGTGCTGGAAGATACGGATTTGCAGCCGGTGGTTGGCGTGACTGACTACATGCCGGAAAAAGAAGAAAAAGTGTTGTTCGAAATGCTGTCGTGGCGACCATCTGGCGTCATTATTGCGGGTCTTGAGCATTCTGAAGCATCGCGCGCCATGTTGCGCCAAGCTGGCATTCCCGTTGTCGAGATTATGGACGTTGACGGCGAACCGATCGATCATTGCGTTGGGATTTCGCACCGACGTGCAGGCCGCAAGATGGCCGAAGAAATCATCGCCGCAGGTTATAAACGCATCGGTTTCATGGGCACCAAGATGCCATTGGATCACCGTGCACGAAAACGTTTCGAGGGATTTACGCGCACGCTAGCGAAGGCCGGTATCGAAATTGCTGATCAGGAATTCTATTCTGGCGGGTCCGCACTTGCCAAGGGTCGCGAGATGACAGCAAAGATGATTGAACGCACGCCGGATCTGGATTTTCTCTATTATTCCAACGATATGATTGGTGCTGGCGGACTGCTTTATCTGCTTGAGCGGGGAATAGATATTCCGGGCAAAGTTGGAATTGCTGCATTCAACGGCGTAGAGCTATTGGACGGCCTTCCGCGGCAGCTTGCCACGATGGATGCATGCCGCCGTGAGATTGGCGTTAAAGCGGCGCAGATTGTTGCGGCTTTGAACCGCGGTGACGAAGTTCCAGATGGGCCGATTATCGAACTCAGCCCGACGCTGTCCGCTGGAGACACGCTGAGACGAGACTAGATCGCAAAGAACGGGGGATCGGTTCGTTTGCGTTTCGGACCTCCGCTGCGGCATCAAGCTCGGCTCGACGATATCGGATCCTTCAAAAGTGATATCGGCATTAGCGCGAAAATCGACAATTGGGCAAACCATGTTGATAATGCCATCGCTGGACAGCGCGTTAGTCGCTGCAAAGATCTGCAGGCCAAAACGATGCATTAAAGGTTCGTCATGGCGATTATTTCCCCTGTCTGGACGCAGCGAGGTGTGACCCGCTGCGCCTGTAGACAGGAAAGAACTGACTAAACCAACACCAACTAATTACAGTCTCGGTATATATGGAGGAATGTGAAAAAAATGTGGCAAATTTCATTTCATGTTCCGAAACTGCCCGCAAAGCAGGCATAGCCGCTTCTTACGTTACGTTATTTAGGCAGATGTAACGGTTCCACGGGGTTTATTGCCCTCAAAACTTCAGATCATCCGGATGACGTCTTTGTCGATGGCAAGAATATAACCCTTGCGGGCGATGTTCTTGACCAGAAGTTCGCTCATCATCTGATTGCCTAGTGTGTCGCGCAGGCGCTTGATGCGTGTGGCACCAGCGGCTTCGTCGCAATCGGACGGATCGCGGCCAGAAATCACACCTTCGATTTCTGCGCCTGTCAGCACTTCGTCGTCCATGCGAGCCTCTGCCAGAACCGATAGCGTTTCAATTGCTGCATCTGTCAGCTTGAATTCGAAATCATTCAAATAAACGGCTTTTTCATCGCGACTGATCGTAAGCGAATTCACCTCGATCCCCTGACGTTCAATCCGGCCCATGCGGCGGTTCATGGCGATCAGCATAACCAGAAACGCGACTGCGGCCACAAGAAGGGCTGTCGCAAAGATAAGCAGAACAAAAATAACAAAGCGGTAAGATGCCAGCGTGTCAGAAAATGCCGTGCCTGACCCTGCAAGGATTTCAAGCAGCTTTATTTCGGCATTGCCAGTCAGCGTATCGTTTTCAACAAACAACTGCTCGACCCGCATGTTGAATGCGTTGGCATCAGGTAGATTGATGAACAGTAAGATCGCTGCAATCGCCAAGATCGCAACAATTGCCGCGATTCCCATCACGACAATCCGGCTACCAATTTCACGTGCTTCAGAAGCGGAGGAAGTACTCACCTGCGCTATCCTTTCTTTCATCAAGTCCTGCATCGTCAAAGACGCCCAGAACATTCAACAGCTGCCAGCCATTATCACCAAGTCGTCCGTCCAATTGGCTAGCCGCAGAATCAGTGGTGCAATCACCACTCACTTCGGCGACGCCATAATGAAGGCGCAGCGGGCCGTCTTGCTTGGCTTTGTAATCAGCGTAGCAGGCGGCTTGCGCAGCGGTTGTACCTAGCATCAGCAGGCAGAGTGAGAAAGAAAGATGTTTCATGTGCCCAACTGATCCCAAGCCAATCTGATATTCAATAACGCCTCATGTTATCGCGATGGCAATCGCATAACCATCCCCCGTTATTGTCTGGCATGTCGGTCTGCTCCCAAGTTCATTCCATCGCCACCACGACGGCACCTGAACTGAAAGGACAAGCCCCATGTATAAGCCTCTGATCGCAGGAATAACCGCCCTGTCACTTACTCTGGTTAGCGCGGCCCCCGTGCAAGCCCAAGGGATGAACCGTGACGATGTTGGAAAACTCATATTCGGTATCGCAGCGATTGCCGCAATTGGTGCCGTCATCGACAACAACAAACGCAGTGACCGTAGGTCCCAACAGACAGAGACAGTGCATGACCGCAGCAATCGCAATAATAGTTGGGCCGACCTGAACCGCCCGCGTCAACGTGACCATGCGCGCAATCGTGATCTGCCCCGCGAATGCCTGCGTACCGTAGAGACCCGCTTTGGTACCCAGCGCATGTTCGTTCAGCGCTGCCTTGAACGAAACTATGCCCGCGTGAACCGCCTGCCTGAACGCTGTGCTGTGCGCCTTTATACATCCAATGGTCCTCGCAGCGGCTTTGATCCGCTTTGCCTGCAAGAACAGGGTTACCGATCTACGCGTCGTTAAAAACGTCGTGAAGAAGCGCGGCCGCTCGCCCCAGTTGCCGCGCCACCTTGGGGTTTGACCGAACGAACAAGGCGCTGCTTAGTGCGTCAAAGGTCAACCACCCTCACGGGGCAGAGAGTACGGACATGGTTCTCTGCCCCTTTTTACCTTGCAGTGATCTGGCACATCTGGTCACTAAACCCATGACCCAACCTGATTTCAGTTTCGAGACAGCCGCACGTCTGCGCGGCTTTGTGCATATCGCAGGTGTAGACGAGGTCGGGCGCGGTCCATTGGCGGGACCTGTTTGTGCCGCTGCCGTGATCCTTGATCCCGACAACATTCCTGATGGATTGAATGACAGCAAAAAGCTAACCGCCAAACGCCGCGATACGCTTTATGATCAGATCATGGCGGTGGCCGACGTCTCATTGGCCGAAGCGACGGTAGCCGAGATTGATGAACACAACATTCTACGGGCGTCCCATATTGCGATGGTTCGCGCACTTGCCGGATTGCGTCAGCCCGCAGATCACGCGCTGATTGATGGCAACATGACCCCGCGTGGACTTGTCTTGTCGTCGGAGACGATCATCAAAGGCGATGCGCGCAGCCTTTCGATTTCGGCGGCTTCCATCGTGGCCAAGGTGTGGCGCGACAGACA
>Ga0102812_10003515_pt1 | contig 10238 bp, 11 predicted proteins | sample ColrivemetaGS713_FD_79334 | JGI IMG/M metagenome (GOLD analysis project Ga0102812, IMG submission 79334) | Estuarine microbial communities from the Columbia River estuary - Flood tide ETM metaG S.713 | ecosystem: Environmental > Aquatic > Marine > Intertidal zone > Estuary | place: USA...
CTGGGCAAAAGATGATTTTTTGGGCAGTGATTGTGCTCGGAGTTTCTATTTCAGTGTCGGGGGTGTCGCTTTTGTTCCCCTTCGAATTGCCAATGTTCGCCGCTACGTTTGAACATTTGAACGCTTGGGGACTTCCGCAGGCCTTGGGCTTTGACGCGTTGCCTACGACGTTGGCGCCGCATGTTGAAATGCAGCTTGCACAGTCTTGGCACGCTATTGTCGCATTCGTCTTCATGGCAATTATCTTTGCCCATATATACCTTGGGTCTGTGGGGATGCAGGGCGCGTTTGATGCGATGGGCTCGGGTGAGGTTGACGAGCAGTGGGCAAAGGAACACCATGGCTTGTGGCTTGAAGAAGTGAAGGCGAGTACCGCAGCGAAAGCCGATGTACGGCCTGTGAAATAGTTTGAAAATCGCCGGGCCACTTGGAGTGGGCCAAGAGATGGGCGCGCGAAATTGCGACCCTAGTGACAAAAAGGATTGATACGCATGAAAAGCATGTATCTGGCGTTTTTTTCCATTGGATTGGTTGCGGTGCTAGCAAGTGTTGGGCTGGGGTATGCTGGATTTTCAGCACAAGACCTGACAAGCAGTCCGTCGGTCCGTCTGGACAAGTGAAAGGCACAGCGCAGCTATGACGCACCCCGGTTCGGTTGAGGCCCCACCGCTTGGTGCAGCCGAAAGTTCTGAAATTGACAGCGTTCTGGCCAATGTCTCGATCCTTGTGGTGGATGATGAACCGGGCATGCGCAACTTTTTGGTGCGAACGCTTGGGCCGCGGTGCAAACGGATCGAAGAGGCCGACAGCGCCGATGCTGCGTCAAAGTTAATGGACGGCTATCATTTCGACCTTGTTATCTTGGACAATGTAATGCCGGGCCAGTCTGGTTTGGACTGGTTGTCAGAGCAGCGTCGCGTTGGTTTTTTTGCCGAAGCGATTTTGATGACCGCCTATGCAGATCTGGATACGGCCATTCATGCTCTGCGTGTCGGGGCGGCTGACTTTGTTCTGAAACCGTTCCGTTCAAACCAGATATTGAACGCTGTTCGCAGGTCGATGGATCAGCGCTACCTACGGCGTGAAAATTTCTTGCTGAAGTATGAGTTGCGAGCCGATGCACCGGGTACGAGGGGGCGGTTGATCGGCAATTCGCCGGGCCTAACTGCCGTACGAAAAACACTGGAAAAGGTTGCGCGGATGCCGACCACCGTGCTGTTTCGCGGTGATAGCGGCACTGGTAAAGAGATTGCAGCCCGCACTTTACACGCGATGTCTGATCGCGCCAACAAGCCGTTTGTTCCAGTCAATTGCGCGGCTATTTCGCCAAATCGGTTGGCAATGGAATTGTTTGGCGATGTGTCAACTGGGCGTGATGGCTTGTTGCTGCACGCGTCGGGTGGCACTTTGTTGCTCGATGAGGTGGGGGAACTGCCTCTCGCGGTGCAGGCAACTTTGCTGCGTGTTATTGAAGACAATCGTATCCGTCCGTCCGGAGCGGAACGCGAAGTGCCCTTGAACTTGCGCTTTATGTTTGCTTCAAACATCGACCTTGAAGCGGCTGTGGGGCGCGGTACGTTCCGTAAAGATCTGTTCCATCGGATCAATGTGTTTACCGTAGAAATGCCAAAACTCAGTGAGCGTGTTTCAGACATAACCGAACTGGCTGAGCATTTTATGGAGAAATTTGCGCGCGAGCAGGGCAGGGCGGCGTTGCCCATTCCTGAGTCTGTGGCCTTGAAACTCGCCCGGTATGATTGGCCGGGGAATGTGCGCGAGTTACGAAATCTGATTGAACGCTCGCTTATTTTGGGAGAGTTTCCGCCAGAATTTGCTGGCGCTGCTGATTCCGAAAACGGCGAACCTGCTGAATCGTTGCATGCTGTTGAGCGACGTCATATTTTGTCGGTTCTGGAGTCATGCGGCGGCAATCGGGCAGAAGCTGCGCGCCGTCTCGGCGTCTCACGCAAGACAATTGATCGAAAATGTGCCCAATGGAATGACTGAACCAGCCCACCCGCGCGCAAGTTTGATCCCCGCTATATTGCGCCGTTCAGTTCGTGGGCGGATGCTGTTGATTGCACTTTTGCCTCTTTTGATTGTTCTGCCATTGCTTTTGGCAACAGCTGTTAAAAACTGGACCAGTCGGTTTGACGAAGTTCTGATCGCCAAAGTCCACTCGGAACTGACCATCGCGCATCAGCATCTTGCGGGGCTGATGCAAAGCCGTGGCGCTGCAATTGAGGCTCTAGCGGGGTCGTCAGCGTTTCAGGCCACGCGGTTTGCACAAAGATCTGTGTTTTTGGAGGAAAGCCGAAAGAAACTGGGTTTTGACTTTCTGTTTTTTACCGCAACACCGGATGGATGGCCTGTGGTTCAGGCTGCCTTTTCAGGTCAAACGCGCAGTGCGATTGACGTTTTCAGCGCAGTTGACTTAGCGGCGATTGATCAAGAGCTAGCACAGCGTGCGCTCATTTCATTGGTGCCCACTAGGGCAGCTGTGCCAAGTGGCCGCGTTGTTGAAAGCCGTGGGATGGTGGTTCATACAGCCGCGCCTGCGCCGGGTGGTGCTTTGGTGGGCGGTGTTTTGCTGAACCGCAACTTGGGCTTTATTGATGAGATGAACGATCTTGTGTACCCCACTGGGAGCCTAAGTGGCGGTGGCAGCGGAACAGCAACGTTGTTTTTGGATGATGTGCGCATCAGCACCAATGTCCGTTTGTTTGAAGATGTACGCGCCTTAGGGACACGCGTTTCCGCGGTTGTGCGGGGCCGCGTGCTCGATGAAGGGCGGATATGGCTGGACCGTGCGTTTGTGGTAAATGATTGGTATGTCTCGGCCTATGAACCGATTGTCGATAGCTTTGGGCAACGGGTCGGAATGCTTTATGTCGGGTTTTTAGAGGCAGATTTCGCCAATGCGAAGCGTCGTACCCTTTATCAAATTGCATTTACTTTTCTTATCGTGGTGCTGGTGTCGGTACCGATTTTGCTGGGTTGGGCGCGCGCGATTTTCAAACCGTTGGAGCGGATTGATGGTGTTATTCGTGCAGTAGAACAAGGCGATCTTGGCGCTCGGGTCAATCTTGACGCGCCCGAGGATGAGATTAGTCGTGTGGCGACCCATCTCGATACTCTTCTCGATCAATTGCAGGAGCGCGAAAAGCGGTTGCGCGACTGGGCGGAGGTGCTTGAAACCCGCGTAGCCGCACGGACGGCAGATTTGGAAACGGCCAACCGGCAACTGGACATGACAACCCAGCAGTTAATTGTTTCAGAAAAACTGGCTGCCATTGGAGAAATAACGGCTGGGGTTGCCCATGAGATCAACAACCCGTTGGCTGTAATTCAAGGAAATTTGGATGTTGTGCGCGATGATTTGGGCGAACGCGCAGTCAGTTTGCGTACTGAATTCACTCTGATACAGGATCAAATTCAAGCAATTCATATCTTGATCACTAAGCTTTTGCGATTTGCCCGCCCTGAAGAATATGCTGATGAAGGCCCCGGCCACACGCCGGATATGGTCATTCGGGAAACCTTGCCGCTGGTCCAGCATTTGCTGACCGGTGCCAAGATTGACGTAGTCTTGGACCTGCAAGCCGGTGGTGCCGTCTCTATGAACCAAACAGAGTTGCAGCAAGTGCTGGTCAATTTAATGGTAAACTCAATCCAAGCGATGCCGAAGGGTGGAACTCTTCGTCTTCGGACTTGGCTAACAGGGGTCGATCGTATGACGATTGAAGTTGCTGACTCAGGTTCCGGAATGGAACCTAGCGTTTTGGCACGGATTTTTGATCCATTTTTCACAACCAAACGCGCCTTGGGAACCGGGTTGGGGTTGTCGATCTGTCGAACGCTTGTCACCCGCGCGGGTGGTACAATAAGCGCAAGCAGTACAGCGGGCGAAGGCAGCCGGTTTGTGATAGATCTGCCGCTGTCACACTGAGGGTGCCGATTGGTTGCGGGGAATTTTGTAAGCTGCGGTTGCTCGCAGAACATTAGGTTTGGCAGTTATCGTTTTTCGCGGAGGGCTTCGTAAGGTGCTTTGCAGTTGTGCGCGCCGTGAGGTCTCTGGAAGTGGTAGGACCGTTCCCATTCGCCTGGTTTCAACAGTTGTATGATCCCATGGTTTGATGGTGCGATTGTTTCGACGGGAATGGAAATAAGCATTGTGGGAGGAGTTCGTCACGCGAGCACCACGTACCGTTACCCGGCAGGCGATTTGTTGGGCAAATCTGCCGATAGGGGACGCACGCCGTCAGAGCAGCAATACGGCATTTCGCGCTTGCCAGATGTCAAGAGTGACAAGCCAAAGCGGCAGCAGTTCAAACGATACCTTATCGGCTTTTTTTCATATTCATTGCCCGGCAGTGCATATTTACATGCACGAGAGGGGGCATCGCCGAAGTTCAGACCGTGGAGGGCAAGCTCTTTCTCTTTGTGGCCATTGACCGAACCAGCAAGTTCGCAGTCACCCAACTCCTGAACAAGGCAGATCGTAAGACCGCATGGGAGTTCCTCGAATATCTGCTCAAGGCCGTCCCTTACCTCATCCAAACGATGCTGCCCCCCTCCTACACATAAAGGCATGTGTTGCCGGGCAATGGATAACGGCATTCAATTCGCCGACCAGCCCCGGAACCGGAACACAGCATGTTCACGCCAGATCCACTTCGACATGATCTGCGAGGCGAATGGGATTGAGCATCGGCTGACCCAGCCAAACCATCTGCGGACCAATGGCCCCACTCTCGGCTATTACCAGCAATCGCCTGCCGGACAACGGGTCGAGCGAATGAACCGCACGATCAAGGGGGCGACCGTCAAACGCTTCCATTACGACAGCCACGATCAATTGCGAACACACCTCTCCGACTTTATGGCAGCCTACAATTTCGTCAGTAGACGTAAGGCCCTCTGCGGCCTCACGCCCTGCGAATACATCCGTAAAACATGGACATCAGAGCCAGATTAATTCGTCTTAAATCCGATCAACCAGATGCCGTGACAAAACACCTAGAAACGAGATGCTGTCGCCGATCACCTTCGAACAGCAGCAGAAGCTTAAGCTGCAAGGCGTCTAGGAACATGCGGGGTATTCAACCTCTATTCTCGTCGAGTTATCGTCCTGCGTGATTTGCAAACAAATCCTTTCGGGTAACCGTTTGGCAGTTAGCAATCGCATGAATCGGGAACTGGCGATCAGGGCGTTGGATATGCCTGTGGCGCTGCGACAACCGCCGGAGGGCTGCATCCTTCATCTGTATCGCGAGTCCCAATACTACTCCAACGAGTATCAACTTCGCCTGTCCAAGGATGGTTTCAAAGTCTCGGTGAGCGGCAAAGGCAATTGCTATGGTAATTCCATCTTTGACACGTTCTTTAAATCCATCAAAGCAGAGCTGATCTGGCGAAATCGCTGGGAAACCAGATGCCAAGCCGAAGGTGCGATCTTCCCGTATATCAATGGCTTCTACAATCCGCGCCAACGCAACTCTTCGCTGGGTGGAAAAAGCCCTTGGCCTTCGAACGAAAGGCTGCCTGAATGAGTTGGGAGACCGGAACTTAAGCGCGATAATACCATGCTTGCCGTAACCGCGTAGATGATCGCACCGATCTAGCGATAGGTGCGCATCGAGAGCGGCGTTTGTGACAGGGTGTCGGCAAGCAAGTCCAGCAGTCCTGTCTCGGCCCGGTTTAGCGTACGTTTTGGGTTGGTCACCACATAAATGTCAATGGCAGGAAGGTTGGAGTAGGGCGGCAATTGCCATAGCAAGCCCTGTTTCACATCACGCTGGGCTACATGCACCGGCAGTGCGCCGATACCGATGTTCGAGATAATCATGCGCCGTACCTCTGGCAGACTGGACGATATTCCCTTTAGTCCCGGTTTCATCCCGGCCTGTTGGCGCAGGCCTGCCACGCTGAATAATGGGCCATTGACTTCATCGGTTTGAAAAGAAACGGCATTTTCGCCTTTTAACTCTGACATGCGGATATCATCTTGGCCAAAAAGGCGATGTTTTGGCCCGCAGTAAAAGCCGAAATACTCACGGTACAGGGTACGCGTTTCCAGCCGCAGGGGCGGTTCTTGCAGCAGACAAATTCCCAACGTTACGCGGTTTTGTTGAAGATGTGCGACCACCTCGGCGCTATCCACGGTCGAGATGGAATAGGTGACCTGTGGGTGTGCTGCGTTGAACTGCTCTAGCACCGCGTCAAAATGCGGGGACACGACATGGCTGGCCACGGCGATGCTGATATGGCCTGTGACCTGATCGTCCATGCCGCTCATCAAATTCGGCAATTGCGAAATGGTGCCAAAGACGGATCGCGCCTCGGCATAAAGGACCTGACCCAAAGGTGTGACGCTGAAATGGTTGGGCGAACGGTTCACCAATTTGCGGCCAAAGCGATCCTCGAGCCGTTTGAGGGCTGCCGAAATGGTGGGTTGTTTCAGACCGAGAAAATTTGCAGCAGGCGTGATGCCGCCCTCATCAACCACGACCATAAATGTGCGCAGCAGATTCCAGTCCAATTGCCAAGGCAGACGTTGTTCATATTTCTTTAGCATAGATTTCATCTATTCAGGACATTTGTATTATCTATTTGCCCTATGATGCCCCGCAATGCAACCTATCGTCATGAAATTGCCAAAGAGCGCGAAGGCGACTCGGCGGCCAATAAAATCAAGTCACACAACTAGGAGAAATTGAATGAGCAAGATTGGAAACATCCTTCGTCGTACCGTTTTGGCTGGCGGCGTTGCCGCATTGGGGCTGGCGCTGACGCCCGCCTTTGCCGATGAACTGGATGGTATCAAAGAGCGCGGCGTTTTGAAAATTGCGATGAGCGGCCAGTACCCACCGTTCAACTTTGTGAATGAAAAGAATGAGGTCGTGGGCTTTGACCCGGCGATCGGCACTGAAATTGCTAAGCGCATGGGCCTAGAGGTCGAGATTGTGACCACGGCTTGGGATGGCATTATCGCGGGCCTTTTGGCGAATAAGTATGACGCGGTTGTAGGCTCGATGTCGATTACCGAAGAGCGCGACAAGGTGATTGATTTTGTTGGCCCCTATTACACAACCAAGCGTGCGATTTTCACCAAGACCGGGTCGCCTATCACAACGGTAGAGCAACTAAAGGACGTCAAGGTTGGCGTTACTTTGGGTGAAACGCATGAGCAGTGGGCGCGTGACCAAGGGTATAACATCAACACCTACAAGGGCCTTCCAGAACTGCTGTTGGAACTGACCAACGGCCGCGTGGATGCGATTGTGAACGATTCCATCCCCGTAATGTTGGCGATGAAAGCTGGGCAATATGACCTAGCGGTGATCAACGATCCATCGGCCGAACCCGTGGGTGCGGGCATTGCGATCCGCGAAGGCAATCCCGATCTGGCAGCAGCGATGAAGGCTGCGTTGGACGGTATGATGGATGATGGCACCTATCTGGCGATTGCCACTGAATGGGTCGGCGGCGACATCCGCTAGGGTAAAACGATTGGCCCGCTGGGTATTCCAGCGGGCCTTTTGTACCTTTGCACCATTTCATGGCGGGAGCTAGGATGACGACCACTTACGGCCACTTGACGTGGGAAAACGTGCGCGATGCCGATAAGGACCGCGTTGTTATTCTGAACGTATCGGCGACCGAAGATCACGGGCCGCATATGCCGCTTGATACCGACACGGTGCTGGGCATGGCTGTGGCCAATGGTGTGGCAGCTGCGGCCCCCGATGAGGTGTTTGTGATGCCTGCGATCCCTTACGGGTTCAATGAACATCACAAGGATTTTCCGGGCGTGATTTGGATTCAGCCGGAAACCCTGCTGGCCTTTGTCTGCGACATCACAAAATCGCTTGCGCATCATGGGTTCCGGCGGATTTTATTGTTGAATAGCCACGGCTCCAACCATCCTGTGCTGGATTTGGCAGCGCGTAAAACGGTGATTGAAACAGGCATTATCTGTGTGTCGGCAAGCTATTGGAATCTCATGTCGGCGCGGATCAATGAGATACGCGCTTCGGACATAGGCGGGATCGCGCATGCAGGTGAATTTGAGGCAGCGATGTATATGCATTTGCACCCCGAACGGGTCGATTTGACCAAGGCCGAAACACAGAATGTGCATGACCCGGAAAGCAAGTTTTTCAATCTTGATCTGGCGGGCAAAGGTGGCGGCGCGATGCTGATGCGTTGGTGGTCGGCAGTGTCGCCCGATGGCACGATGGGCGATCCGACTGTGGCCACGCCGGAAAACGGCAAGCGGTTCTTGGGAGCCGCGATAGAGGAAACCACCGCCCTTATCCGTGAAATTCGCGCGCTGCCTGTGTTGCCGCGCGTCGATCATCATTAGGGGAGCGGCATGGATTTTGAGCTTGTCTTGCGTGTCTATCCGTTCTTTCTAGAGGCGGCTTTGGTCACGATCCAATTGTCCATTCTGACCACCATTTTAGGTCTGACCTGTGGTGCCTTGGGGGCTGCTGCCCGGATGTCACGCAGCGTGATCTTGCGGTCGATCGGGGCGACCTATGTCAGCCTGTTTCGTGGCACACCGGCACTTATTCAACTATTCATCCTCTATTTTGGCGGCCCGCAGATTGGCATTCAGTTGGATGCGTTTGATGCAGGGGTGATTGGCCTTGGCGTCAACATCGGCGCCTATATGACCGAGACTATGCGCGGCGCAATTCAGTCGGTCGATAAGGGCCAGGCCGAGGCCGCGCGCACGCTGGGCATGAGCCGATGGGAAGCAATGCGCAAGGTGATCCTGCCGCAAGCGATGCGGATGATGATCCGGCCTTTGGGTGTGAACATCAACGCGCTGATCAAGGGCACCGCACTGGTCGCAGCAATTTCGGTGATCGAGCTAACTTATACGGCGCAGCGTTATATCGGGTCCACCTACAAGCCGTTTGAGATGTTTTTGCTGTCGGGTGCGCTTTACATGATCATCATTTATGTGGTCGGCCAAGGCATTGCCTGGCTGGACCGGAAAGCGCGGATCGTATGATGGGTGCCAATTACCAAAGCACCAATCCTTTAGGGAGTCGTCGGCATGGGACTTGATTTCACTGTAGTACCCAGCTATTTCATCGTGCTTTTGCAAGGCATGGGCTGGACGATTGCCATCACCATTGGCGCAGGGCTGTTGTCATTTTTCGGCGGCATTATTTTTGCGGTGGCCGCGCTTTACGGTCATTGGGTGATCCGTCTGCCGATGCGGCTGTTTGCCTGGCTGTTCATGGGCACGCCGCTGTTGTTGCAACTGTTCCTGATCTATTTCGGGTTGATCCAAGTGGGTATCGACCTGCCAGCGTTCGTGGCAGGGGTGATCGGCCTTGGCCTGCATTTCGCGGTGTATAATTCCGAACTGATCCAAGCCTCGATTTTGGCGGTGGATAAGGGTCAGTATGAAGGCGCGCGCACCTTGGGCCTGTCGCGCGGCCAAACCGTGCGCCGCATCATTATTCCGCAAGCGGTGCGGGCGGTTATACCACCGATGGGGAATAACATGATCGCGCTGCTCAAGGATTCTGCGCTGGTTTCCGTAATCGGGGTGATGGAACTGACGCTGGCTGCACAGCAGGCCATTTCGCGCACATACCGCCCGTTTGAATTCTATCTCGCCGCGGCGTTTTGCTATTATATCATCAACCTCGCGCTAGAGGCAGGTTTGCGGCGTGTGGAACGCCGTATTGCCGCGTCGCGCTGACAGGAGGGCCGCATGACCACATCCGCCTTTGTCGAAATCAAGAATGCCGCCAAGTGTTTTGGCAAATTGCAAGTATTGCGCGATATCAACCTGACCGTCGATCGCGGCCAAATCGTGGCCATCATCGGCCCGTCTGGTTCAGGCAAATCCACACTGTTGCGCGCGATAAACGAGTTGGACCCCTTGTCGTCGGGTGAGGTGTGGCTGGAAGGCGTGCAGATCAATCGTAAACTACCGCCGCGCCAGTACGAAAAGCACGTCAACCAAGTGCGTCAAGATATTGGTATGGTATTTCAACATTTTAACCTGTTTCCGCATCTGACCGTGCGCGGCAATATCACGCTTGCCCCGCGCATGTTAAAGGGACTTTCCGAGGCGGATGCGAACAAGTTGGCCGAAGAGCAACTGACCAAAGTCGGTTTGTTGGAAAAGATTGACGAATACCCCTCGCGGCTGTCGGGTGGCCAAAAGCAGCGTGTGGCGATTGCCCGCGCGTTGGCGATGAAGCCTA
>Ga0102812_10003516_pt1 | contig 10233 bp, 14 predicted proteins | sample ColrivemetaGS713_FD_79334 | JGI IMG/M metagenome (GOLD analysis project Ga0102812, IMG submission 79334) | Estuarine microbial communities from the Columbia River estuary - Flood tide ETM metaG S.713 | ecosystem: Environmental > Aquatic > Marine > Intertidal zone > Estuary | place: USA...
CCCAACAGCTTGGCGCGCATCGCCCAGAGCATTTTCGGCTCCAGTTCCAGCCCGACAAGGAACAGCATCATCACCACGCCAAGCTCGGCAAAATGCTGGATCGAGATGACATCGACGCCAAGCGCGGCCAGCACCGGGCTGATAACGATCCCAGCGATCAGGTAACCCAGCACCGAGCCAAGGCCCAACCGCGTGGCAATCGGCACGGCCACCACGCCCGCGATCAGGAAAACGAAGGCCAGCATCAGGAAATCGGTCATCGCTCAGGCCTTTTGGGTTAGGGGCAGGGTGTCGTGGGTCACGATCTCTGCCGCTACCGCGCGGTCCAGATCATAATGGTCGTCGCGCAAGCCATGCAGCAACCGCGCGAAGCCCTCGGCATGGCGCGTGGGGTCGGATTTCAGCGCGCCATAGAGCACATAGGGCGCGGCAAAGCGCATCTTTGACAGCCACGCGGTTTGCTCAAATGGGGTCAGGAAGGTGCGCAGGGAATGATGCTGATACCCGTTGGGCGTATAGGCATCGTCTGGCCCGGCTGCGGTCACCGCCAGCATCAACACCTTGCCCGCCAGTTTGTCGCCCCCCGCGCCATAGGCAAACCCGTGTTCCAGCACGAGGTCGATCCATTCCTTGACCAAAGACGGGGCGGAATACCAAAACAGCGGGAATTGAAACACGATGACCTCGTGATCCAGCAGACGGGTTTGCTCGCGGTCGATGTTGATATTGTGACGGGGATACTCGGCATACAGATCAACCTGCGTGATGCCCTCGATCTTTGCGGCGGCACGGGTCATCGCGCGATTGGCATGAGAGAATCTGTGGCCGGGATGGGCGTAATAGTGGATAACTCTGGCCATGTGGTCCCCCTGCCGCATCTTGGATCGCATCGTCTATTGGGGACCGGGACCGCGAAAAACGCAATCCCACAAGGCCGCGCAGGATATGTTCGCGCCGCGGTCATAGAAAACACTGTCCCTTTCGCGGTAACCTCGCTAGACCTGCGGCGATTTTCAAGGGCATGACAGCATAAGCAAGGGGGCACTATGGCCACGTTCCTGTATAAGAACGATCTTCCCGATGATCTGGACCTTGGCGCTATTGTGGCCATTGATTGCGAAACGATGGGGCTGAACCCGCATCGTGACCGGCTGTGTCTGGTGCAATTGTCGGGCGGCGACGGGAATGCGCATTTGGTGCAGATCACGCAGGATCAAACCGAGGCCCCGAACCTGACCAAGCTGCTGGCCGATCCTGAGGTGCTGAAACTGTTCCACTTTGGCCGGTTTGATATCGCCGTGATGTATCATCGGTTTGGCGTTTTGGCAGCCCCCGTGTGGTGCACCAAGATCGCCTCGAAACTGGTGCGGACCTATACGGATCGGCACGGGCTCAAGAACCTGCTGACGGAAATTCTGAACATCGATATTTCGAAACTGCAGCAATCCAGTGATTGGGGCGCTGCTGATATCACTGCGGCGCAACGCGACTATGCGGCCTCGGATGTATTGTTTCTGCACCAATTGCGCGAACGGCTGAATTTCATGCTGGTGCGCGAGGGACGCCGCGACATCGCGCAAGCGTGTTTTGATTTCCTGCCCCATCGCGCGGCATTGGATCTGGCGGGTTGGCCCGAGGTGGATATCTTCTCGCACTAAGGGGTGGTGATGTCGGATCTGAGCAATCAACAAGCCGGGTATTCAAGGGTCGTCAGCATCCTGAAAATCGTGCTGCCGTTGACGGCTCTGGTCTTGTTGTCGCTTGTGTTCTTGCTGGCCCGCACGATTGACCCGACCCAAGCCATTCCGATGGCCGATATCGACGTGCAGGAACGCGCCCGCGATCCGCGCCTGTCGGGGGCGCGTTTTGCCGGGGTGACCAGTGATGGCGCGGCCTTGTCGATTGTCACGCAAACCGCGCGGTCTGACCCCCATGCGACGCTGCGCCTTGAGGTGACGGGCCTCGATCTGTTGATCGAAGGCAGCCATGGCGAGAGCCTTGCCGCCACCGCTGAAGCCGGCGTTCTGGACCGTGGCACCGGACGGTTCGAGATGTCCGGCGGATTGGAGTTTCAGGCCAGTCCGGGCTATGATTTGACCAGCGACCGTCTGGTCGGCTTGCTGGATTCCACCTTGGTCCAATCGCCGGGCGCGGTTGCCGGGCGCGCGCCTGCGGGCGAAATCAGCGCCGGAAACATGGTAATGCGCACCAATTCGGGGGATGAACCCGGTTATGTGCTTGTTTTTGGGGGCGGTGTGCGGTTGTTATATCAGCCTGAGAATTGAGGAGCTTTCAATGCTGCGTCTCGTCCTGAGCTTGATCTTCGTTGCGCTAATCGGGGCCACTCCGGTTGCCGCTCAAGATGTCCGATTCAGCTTCGGATCGTCGCTGCGTCTTGATGGCAGCGCGTTAGAAATCACCGCCGACAGTTTCGAGGTCGATCAAACGACCGGGTCGTCCACCTTCTCGGGCAATGTGTTGGCGGTGCAGGGCGGTATGCGCATCTCGGCGCAGTCCTTGGTGCTGGAGTATGAACCCGGTGCCCGCACTGGCACGCGCCGAATTGGCCGTCTGACCGCCAGTGGCGATGTGGCGATGGTTACCGACTCGGAGGCAATTGAATCGCAGCGCGCGATCTATTCGCTGGCCGACCAGCGGCTGGAAATGATTGGCGATGTGGTTCTGGTGCAGGGCCCAAATCTGCTGTCGGGTGAGCGTTTCGTCGCAGATTTGCGGGCTGGCACGGGTCGTATGATTGGCCGGGTCCGGACGATCATTCGGATGGAATGACCAAGCATGACCGAACCCGCAGAGCAAAGCGGCGGACTGCAGGTCACGAACTTGCAGAAAAGCTATAAGCGTCGGCCGGTGTTGCGCGGCATTGATTTGTCGCTGGATCGCGGTGAGGTCGTCGCCCTGCTGGGGCCGAATGGGTCTGGCAAAACCACATGTTTTTATTGCGTGGCCGGGTTGGTGCCTGCCGATGGTGGCCGCGTCAGCATTGATGGCACCGATGTGTCGGGCTGGCCGATGTATCGGCGCGCGCGCAAAGGCATTGGCTATTTGCCGCAAGAAATGTCGATCTTCCGGGGGCTCTCCGTCGAGGATAACATCATGGCGATTTTGGAAATCGTCATGCCGGATCGTGCGCAACGGGCCGCACGGCTCGAAGAGTTGCTGGCTGAATTCTCGATCACCCGGCTGCGCAAATCCCCGGCTTTGGCGCTCTCTGGTGGCGAGCGTCGCCGCGCCGAGATTGCGCGCTGTCTGGCCTCGAACCCTGCGTTTGTGTTGCTCGATGAGCCCTTCGCCGGGGTGGACCCGATCGCCGTGGGTGATATCCGCGCGTTGGTCTCGGACCTGACCCAGCGCGGCATTGGCGTGTTGATCACCGATCACAATGTCCGTGAGACGCTTGAGATCGTAGACCGGGCCTATATCCTGCATGATGGAAAAGTGCTGATGAGTGGCACGCCCGAAGATGTCGTGGCCGACGAAGATGTTCGGCGCGTCTATTTGGGTGATAGTTTCCGGTAACCGGATTGACCCGCCCGTGACCTGCGATTGATGGCTTTAACAACCCGCCTTGAACTGCGTTTGCAGCAGCGTCTGGCGCTGACGCCAGCCCTGAGGACCCGGCTGTCGATCTTGCGTATGGGGCCGCTGGACCTTGCCGAAGAGGTCGCGCGCGAGGCCGCGAAGAACCCATTTTTGCTGCATGAAGCGCCGCGCAGGCAGGCCATGATGACCGGGGTGCCGGACACGGATTTGGTGTCGCCTGAGGTTGGGTTTCAAGAAGACCTGCGCCGACAACTGACGCGCAAATCTCTGCCCCCACAGATCGCGGCCATGGCCGAATTTCTGATCGGTGAGCTGCGCGAGGACGGGTTTCTCGATGTCGAACTTGCGGTGCTTGCCGCTGAACTGGATATCCCCGAAGCGGTGTTCGCCGAGGCGCTGGATGCGTTGCAAGCCTGTGATCCACCGGGGATCGGCGCGCGGTCTTTGCCCGAATGCCTGCATCTGCAATTGGTCAGCAAGGGTCTGAGCGCGGCAGAGGCCAGCGCGACCGTCGCCCACCTCGAAGCCTTTGCGCAGCGCGATTGGGACGCGCTGACCGTGGCGCTGGGCCTCGACTATGACGCGGTTCGCGCGCGCGCGGATTTGCTGCGCGGCCTGTCACCGCGTCCCATTACTGAGCGTCCGTTGGCCGAGGCCACGCCGCTGCGCCCAGACCTGCGGTTGGAACGCTTAGGCGGCGGGCACATCGCGATTGTTGCCGACGGTGCTGCGCGCCCGAACGTAAAATTGGATGTCGCGATGGTGCTACGCGCCGAAACCGAGGGTTTCGCGCCCGAGTTATTGCAGCGCGCCAAAGCCATGATTGAGGCCGTCGATCAACGCGGCGCGACACTGGCGCTGATTGGCGACTGGCTGGTCCTCAAGCAGGGGCTGTTCTTTTCGCAGGGGCCAGAGGGGTTGGTCCCGGCCTCACGCGCGGATATGGCGGCGGATCTAGAACTGCACCCCTCGACCATCAGTCGCGCGGTCTCGGGCAAGGCGATTGACGTCGATGGCCGTCTTTGGCCGCTGTCGATTTTCTTTTCAACCGCGATTTCTGGGCCGAAAGGGCCCATCTCATCGCGCGCCGTGCAGAAAAAGATTTCCGATCTCATAGCCCACGAACCAAGGGCCAAACCGCTTTCAGACGAAACACTTGTCGATAAACTGCGTGCGGAAGGAATTGACATCGCACGTCGAACTGTCGCCAAATACAGGCAAGGCCTGCGCATTCCCTCGTCGTCAGCGCGGCGCAAACTGGCAATTGCCAAGGATGCCGAACAACAGAGGGGATGATCCGCAACGACAGGCCGAGATGGCGGAAACGCTTGGGGCCACATAGGTTCCGGGTTGCCCGCAGCAAAAAAAGGAGAGGCCCATGCGGTATCAAATCAGCGGAAAGCAAATCGATATTGGCGAAGCACTGCAAACACATGTCGAGACAGAACTCGGCGAGGTGATGGAGAAGTATTCGCAGCGTCCCACCGACGCTTATGTCGTGTTTTCCCGCGATGCCCATAATCTTGTTTGCGAAGCCACTGTGCATCTTTCCAGTGGATTGACGGCTCAGGCCAAAGGCCGGGCCACCGATGTTTACGCTGCGTTTGATGCCTGTTGCGAGCGCATGGACAAACAATTGCGCCGCTATAAGAGGCGATTGAAGGACCATCACCGCGATCGAATTGCCCCCGTTGAATTCGCTGACGCGCCGTCGTATATCCTCGCCGCTGACGAGGGTTCGGACGGTGATGAGCCAGAATCGCTGCAGCCGATGATTGTCGCTGAGATGGAGACGCGGATTCCGTCGATCTCAGTTGGCGAAGCGGTGATGCAGATGGAGCTGGGGCATTCTGATGTTCTGGTATTCCGCAACGAGCGGCATGGGCGGATCAATGTGGTCCACCGTCGCGAAGATGGGAATATCGGTTGGATCGACCCGGAATAATAACGGTCAGGCCTTTGGCGTGTTCTACGCCAAGGGCCAACCAAAAAAAGAAGAAAGCAGGAGCACTGCATGGAATTGGCTGATTTGTTGACGCCTGGGGCGATCCGGGTATGCAACGCCGTAAAAAGCAAAAAGCGCCTGTTCCAAGATCTTGCGGAAACTGCTGCTGCCGCGCACCAGATCGACGAGTCTCTGGCCATTGATGCGCTATTAGAACGCGAGAGCCTTGGGCCGACCGGTGTTGGCCACGGCGTTGCCCTGCCGCACGCGCGGATCGAAGGCATCAAAAGCGTGCGCGGCGTGTTCATCCGTCTGGATCGCCCGCTTGATTATGGCTCGGTTGACCGCGCGCCGGTTGATCTTGTGTTTGCGTTGTTTGCCCCGCTTGATGCCGGGGTTGAGCATCTCAAGGCGCTTGCCAGTGTCTCACGCACCCTGCGTGACAGCGCGATTTGCGCCAAACTGCGTGCTAATGAAGACACCGACAAATTATACGCGATCCTGTGCGAACAGCCGGATTCCAAAGCGGCCTAAGGGCGTCAGAACGGAACCGTCGAGCGAAACGTCATCGAAACGCCGGTCCTCGGATGCCGCAGCCGCAGTTCTTCTGCGTGCAGCATTAAGCGCGGGTATTCCGCCGCAGAACCCGTCGCATAGAGCGGGTCGCCAAGGATCGGGTGCCCCAGTGCCAGCATATGCACCCGCAATTGATGGCTGCGCCCGGTGATCGGTTTCAGCGCCACGCGCGTATTCTCACCCTCTTGCCGCAGCACCCGGTAATCGGTCTGCGACGCGCGCCCGGTCTCATGGCAGACCATCTGGCGCGGGCGATTGGGCCAATCGACGATCAACGGCAGATCAACGTGGCCCTTGTCCTCGGCCAGATGCCCCGCCACCAGCGCGACATAGCGTTTTTGCGTTTTCCGCGCTTCGAATTGTCTGCCGATGTGCACCTGAGCCTGCGGCGTCAGCGCGAAAATAATCACGCCTGAGGTGTCCAGATCCAACCGATGGACCAGCAAGATATCGGGGAACTCTGCCCGCAGACGCGAAATCAGGCAATCCGCCCGATCCTCGCCGCGCCCCGGCACTGACAACAGGCCCGATGGTTTCTCGACCACCAGAATATCGTCATCCACATACAGGATAACCGGGGCGTCCATCGGCGGGGTATATACAAAGTCATTCATGCGCCCGCTTACCGCGTCAGCAGGGGGTCAGTCCAGCGCGCGTAGCAATTTCCGCTCTAAAGGGGCCATCACCCCGCGCAGCGTCGTGCCTCGGCGCAGCACCTGCCCATCTGGCCCGAACAGCGCGTATAGGCCCTGTTTGTTGCGTAAAGCAGGGATTTTTTCGATCCGGTAATCTGGGTTTTCAGCGGCCCGGCGGAACATGCTGAACACGGCACGGGTCTTGAGGCATGAAATCCCGTAATCGCGCCAAATTCCCGCCGCGACGAAGCGCCCATAGACCCCAAGGATCGCGCCCAATTCCTGCCGATCAAAGCTGATCTGCTCATAAGGAGGGGTATGGCCTGATGCAAAACTCTGCACGTTCATGGGCAAAGCGTGACTCTTAGGGGGTCAGAAATCAAGCCCTCCGCCGGGGCACTGGCGCGGAATTCGCAAAATTGCCGCATTCTCGTCGAATCATAGACATGCTGCACGGGCAGAAACATGGCGTGCCAAAACGGTATCAGCCATGTTTCTACTGGTTGAGCCCCCACTCAATCAGGGCCTGAAACCTGGCACGTATAGACGGTCCGGGCACTCCTTTCGGGGGTGTCCGGCACTGGCTTTACCCGCAGCGTATCGCGACAATGAGGCGACGGCTGCTGGTGTCTACCTCAACATTCACGCGCTGCGGGCTGTAATCCATGGTCACGGGGTCACCCGTCGCAAAGATCCGCACCGGACCATCCGCCGGGAACGGGTCTGGCACCGGCTGGCCGATCAAATGCTGCAATTCTGCGGCCGGGCAAACACCGGCCAAAGCGGGCGGAGCCGCTGGTGGCCGCGTTCTGGGTGGCGATGTTGGCGGCGTATTCGGCGCGGTGGTTGATTGCGTGCTCATGCTTGGTGGCCTTGGATTTGGCGGGGTCGGGTTGCTTGGCGGCGAAACCGAAGCGGGCGACGCTGACGGTGTGGTTGGTGGTGGCTCAGTCGGCGATGAAGGCCCCGCTGACGGGCTCACCTGACACGCGGTCAAAAGAGCAACAGCACACAGACCCGCAACGAATTTCATGGTTTCCCCTCACGATTTCCAAAACATTTGGCACGCGCCGCCCCTAGACAGCTTACCCGCAAAACCATATCTGCCATGAATGGACCGCAAGAACCACGACCCAAACAGCAAGTTGATCGCCGAGAACCGCCGCGCGCGCTATGATTACTTCATCGAGGATGACCTCGAATGCGGGATCATTCTCGCGGGGTCCGAGGTCAAATCTCTGCGCCAAGGCGGTGCCAATATCGCCGAAAGCTATGCCAATGTCGAAAATGGCGAGCTGTGGCTGATCAACGGCTATATCGCCCCCTATCTTCAGGCGAAAACCTGGGGGCATGAGGAACGACGTCGCCGCAAGCTCTTGGTTAGCAGCAAAGAACTGTCACGCCTTTGGGCTGCGACCTCGAAAGACGGTATGACACTGGTGCCGTTGCGGATGTATTTCAACGAGCGTGGAATGGTGAAGCTGAAAATCGGCATCGCCAAAGGCAAAAAGAACCACGACAAACGTGAAACCAGCGCCAAGCGCGACTGGGACCGCCAAAAACGGCGTTTGCTGAAGGAACAGGGCTAACTACAGCGCCCGTCTTTTTAGGCCACAAACGCTGACCTCACGACAAAACCGTGCCCACTGGCAAGTCCAACCCGCGCAGCAGTTCCTCGGCCTCCATCGGCCGCTTGCCCTCGCGCTGGGCTGTCAAAATCTCAACTGCGCCAGTGCCACAGGCCACCGTCAGCCCATCCAAAACGCACCCCGGTTTGCCTTGGCCCGCAACCGCCACCGCATTCAGCAGTTTCAACCGGCCCACCGGGGTCTCGCACCACGCGCCCGGAAATGGCGACAGCCCGTTGATATGTCGCGCCACCTCCACCGCCGCGCCCGACCAATCCACCCGCGCCTCGGCTTTGTCGATCTTGCTGGCATAGGTCACGCCCGCGTCGGGCTGCGCCACGGGGGCGAGGTCTGGCAACTGATCCAGCGCCTCAACAATCAATGCGGACCCCATCGCCGACAAACGATCATGCAGCGCGCCCGTGGTTTCCGCAGCGCCTATATCCGTCGCCGCGCGCAGCAACACGGGGCCGGTATCCAGCCCGGCCTCCATCTGCATGATGCACACGCCGGTTTCCGTGTCGCCCGCCATGATCGCCCGATGGATCGGTGCCGCACCCCGCCAACGCGGCAGCAACGAGGCATGGATGTTCAGACAGCCAAACGTCGGCTCGTCCAAAATCGCTTGCGGTAGGATCAATCCATAGGCAACCACCACCGCCACATCGGCCTGCAATTCCGCGAAAGCCTCATGCTCCTCGGTGGATTTCAACCGCAATGGATGGCGCACCTCTAGCCCTAGGTCCAAGGCCCGCGCATGAACGGGGGTTAGGCGTTCTTTCTTGCCGCGACCGGCTGGCCGAGGCGGCTGACAATATACGCAAACCACCTCATGGGCTGCGTGCAGCGCGTCCAAAACCGGCACCGAAAACTCGGGCGTTCCCATGAAAATAACGCGCATAACCTGTCCTTCCGGGGTAGGGTGGGGTTTTACCCCACCGCGAGCTTCTTCGCGCGCCGCAGCAGCATGTCGCGCTTGGTTTTGCTCAAGTGATCGAAATACATTTTGCCATTCAGATGGTCGATCTGGTGCTGCACACTGGTCGCCCAAAGCCCGACGAAATCGCGCTCTTCGATATCACCCTCGGCATTTAGAAACCGAACCGTCACCGCACGCGGGCGCTCGATTTTGGCCGAGACCCCCGGCAGGTTAGGGCTGGCCTCATCATGGCTGCGCGGCTGAACCGAGGCGTGCAGAACCTCGGGATTCGCCATGCGCACCACTTTTCCCCGCGCCTCCGAGGCATCCACCACCGCAAGTCGCAGCATCACGCCGATTTGCGGTGCGCCCATGCCGACACCGGGCATCGCCTCCATCGTGTCAATCATATCGGCCCAAATCGCGCGGATCTCATCGGTGATCGCGTCCACGGGTTCAGCGGCGGTGCGCAGGCGTTTGTCGGGCCAAGGAATGCAGCGGCGGATCATAGCGTATCCTTCAAAATGATGCGCCCGGACGTATCATCGACCCTTCGATGCGTCCACTGCCCAATCGGGCGCAATCGGCTTGCCCGCGTGATAAGGCTCACCGCCCAGCGGCGGCACAATCAGCCCTGAGGCCACGGCGCCCATAACGCGCGGCATCGGCCAGACCCGCGCCAATGGGGCCACCACGCGGTCACGCAACACCGCCAGAGCCGCGCTATCACTCTGATATTGTGGCGTTAAGAACCGGCTCATGCCTTGATACACGCGCAAGTGCCCGCGCCGTATTCGGGCATAGAGCGGTAAGGCATCCGCCAAATCCGCCTGTCGCAGGGCCTGCGTCAGAGCCAGCGAATCCAGCAGCGCCATATTCGCGCCTTGCCCCAATTGCGGGCTGGTTCGATGCGCGGAATCCCCGATATGCACCAGCCCCTCAGCCCAAGATTTCCGCAGAGTGCCATGC
>Ga0102812_10003518_pt1 | contig 10227 bp, 6 predicted proteins | sample ColrivemetaGS713_FD_79334 | JGI IMG/M metagenome (GOLD analysis project Ga0102812, IMG submission 79334) | Estuarine microbial communities from the Columbia River estuary - Flood tide ETM metaG S.713 | ecosystem: Environmental > Aquatic > Marine > Intertidal zone > Estuary | place: USA: Columbia...
CTCCGGGTTTGTCAACTGTGACGACAACCTCGCAGCAATAACGCAATCCGAAAAGCTAAATTAAACTGCTTGGGGAATTCACACACCGAACAATGGGGCGGTTGCAACTCCAATTAGAATGACACCGCCGCCCAGTGTCCGTCCTATTCGGTTACGGTCGCACAATCTGTCGTGTGGTGCCTTCGCGCAACGGAATTCAACTATTGGGTGAATAGGCCTTTGCACAAGAACGCATTTTCTGCTTTGCTCGGTAGTTTGAAGGACCGACTAACAGCGTCCGTAGACACAGGCAGATTTAACATGACAACACGCGACATAACGCATGACGTATGCATCATCGGTTCCGGACCAGCCGGGCTTCAAGCTGGATACTTTTTCAAGAAAAAAGGAATAGATTTCGTCATTCTGGAGCGTGCCGAAAAGGTATGCGATTTCTTTCGGACCTTTCCCAAGCACCGACAGTTCATTTCTATCAACAAGGTTCACACGGGCCTTTCGAACGAAGAAACCCGCCTCCGGTATGACTGGAATTCCTTGCTGAATGATGAAGGATTGAAATTCCGCGACTGGAGCAAGAAATACTTCCCGCCTGCTGATGATTTTGTCGCCTACGCAGAGACATTCGCGGCGCAGATGGAACATCACATCAAATGCAATAGTGATGTGGTCAATATTTCCAAGCCGGACGGCATCTTTGAGGTGCGTTGCGCAGACGGCTCCACAACTAAAGCGCGCACGGTCATTGTGGCCACAGGTGTATCGCAGCCCTGGGATGCCGGTATTGAAGGCGCGGATCTGGCCGACAACTATTTCGACTTTGACCCCGACCCCGCACTTTACGAAAACAAGCGGGTTCTGATTTTGGGCAAGGGAAACTCCGCATTTGAAACGGCCGACTCCCTGATCGAGCACGCGGCGTCCATCCACGTCATGAGCCCGAACCCGGTCAAGTTTGCCTGGCAAACCCACTTCGTCGGCCACCTGAGAGCGGTCAACAACAACTTTCTGGACACGTACCAGTTGAAGTCCCAGAATGCCGTAATCGACGCCAAAGCTCTCAAAATAGAAAAAACTGACGGCGTGTATACTGTCACGGCCCAGATGCGCGCGGCCGAAGGCCACGAGATCGTGCTGACCTATGACAAGGTGATTGCCTGCACGGGTTTCCGCTTTGACAACAGTATTTTTGCCCCTGAAATCCAACCCGCGTTGCAGCATTTCGACAAATTTCCTGTGATGACAGCGGAATGGGAAAGCGAAACCGTCAAGGGGTTGTTCTTTGCCGGAACGATCATGCAATCGCGCGATTACCGCAAAACGATGTCCGGGTTCGTCCATGGCTTTCGGCACAATGTTAAATGTCTGGCCGAGTTCATCGCGTCACGGCTGCGCAGAACGGACTATCCCAGCACAGTTGTCCCGACCGATCACGACGGATTGGCCAAGTCGATCATTGATCGTTTGAGCACAAACTCCGGTGTATTCCTTCAACCAAGTTTTCTGGCGGACGTTATTCTGCTGGATGGTGACATGCCCGGCCGCAGCTTTCAGGATGTGCCTGTCGAATGGGCACATGGCTCGTCCCTGATATCGGGTCAGGACTATCTGGTTGTCACGCTCGAATACGGCGATTTCGGGTCGGATACCCTGCACGTCAAAAGGGATCACAATGTGAACGGCGAAAAACCGGACGCGTTCATTCATCCGGTCATCCGGCGCTACAAGGGCGGCCAGATGGTTGGCCAAACGCATCTGGCAGACCATCTGGATGCGGACTGGCGCCCACGCGCCGAACGCGACCAATCCGCCGCAACTGTGCTGCGGATGACATTCCGCGATGCGGGCAGCGAACTGGCGCCTTCTGAAGTTGCGTATCTTCAGATCAGCGCGTTCCTTGAACAACAGGGTATTCCTCAAATCGGAAAATCTTCGCGGACAGCTGCCGAATAAGTCTGCAAAATCAATCCGGCCTGCCGCCTAATTTCAAGGCGGCAGGCCGATCTGTATTTGATGTCGGCAAAATCGGGCCACTCTCGTTGGCGCACCCTCATTATTCCACCTGCCCTGACACCCCGTGAAAGCAATAAGCTTACGGAAAAAGAATACGCGCAGGGCGGCACCGACATGTGCTTCAATTCAGGCACTGGAGAGATAGTCAAAGCGCCGATTGGTCTTTTGCGAAAGCCTACAATCATGCGCGATGATGGCGTCAGGTTATCCAATTTTTATCATAATGTTGATAGCTCGCGCTCAGATGCGCGCCAAAAGAACCAAACTTGAATCACCGGCATCTGAAAACACCTGAAAAGCGACTGGCCGCCGTCAGGAACAGCACCCATCAGCTGAAAAAATTGCGAGATAATCGCAGTACTTCGCCGTCTATATGCTGTTTTAATTCACTTTTTTACACTTTTTAAGGTTCTCGTAAAACGGGAAAAAATGCTGTCAGACACAGGCATGACGCACTGCTGCCATGTTCTGATCACATTCAGAACGGATCATGACAATTGTAACTATTGTCTCGTTTCCTTGTTTGCCCCTCATAATTTAGCAACCCAGGTACCCCGCCATGAGCCAGATGTTCGCCCTTCAGGACCTTCAGGAAACCGATGAAATGCAAGTTGGAACTCAGCTTCTCAACGGGCAGTACCTGATCGAGTCACAACTGCAGCGTGGCGGCTTTGGTATCACCTACGTCGCGCAAGACAGCCTGGAACGTCGGGTCGTGATCAAGGAATGCTTTCCGGCTGAAATCTGCACCCGGTATGGCGGAGATGTATACGCAGCTGAATCCGATCTCGATGTTCAGTTCAGCGCGATCAAACGCCAGTTCGTCCGCGAGGCGCGTCGGCTTGCCAAGCTCAAGCATCCGCACATCGTAGCAGTCCATCAGGTATTCGAAGAAAACAATACCGCCTACATGGCGCTGGATCAGGTCATCGGAGAGGATTTGCTGACCGTTCAGCAGGACCAACCCGAACGCCTGACCAATGATTTTCTGGCTGCCGCTCTGAGCCAGAGCCTTGAGGCCATCCGGTACACTCATGAGCACGGTGTCTTGCACCGCGATATCTCCCCCGACAACATTCTGGTGGATGACAGCGGGCACCTTACACTGATTGATTTTGGAGCGGCCCGCGAGCACAGCGTTCATGCCAACCGGGCACTGTCAGCTTTGATCGCAGTCAAGGACGGGTACTCCCCGCATGAATTCTATCTGCCCGACGTGATGCATGACTTCTCCAGCGATCTTTATTCACTCGGTGCCACATTCTATCATCTGGTGACCGGCACCCCGCCGCCCAACAGCCAACTGCGCCTTTCAGCCATATCGGCAAAAGCGGCGGACCCTTATGTCCCGCTCGCAAGCGGTGAATGGAACATCGATTACAACATTCTTGCAACGATCGACCGCGCGTTGGAAATTTTGCAGGAAAACCGCTTTCAGTGTGCGGGCAACTGGATTGCCGATCTCGAAAGCACGCCGAAAACACGCCCGGTTCAGCCCAAGGCTCCTGTGTTCGATGAAAACTTCGAAACACAGATCGCGCAGATTGTACGGGCCACCAACAATCAGACCGTGCCGGGCAAGCCCAAAAAGGAAAGAGCCAGCACCGCGCCGGAAATAGCGCCTAAGAGCGAAGATCAAAGAGTGGTCGATATTTTCGGGAACCCGGTCGACGATGTTGCCGCCTGGCTGAAAGAGCAGGAAAGCGAGATCCGTGCACGTCAGGCAAAGGCAGGCTCGCGTGAAATGACCCGCTATCTGAATCGTGACATGCCAGATTTCCTCAAGCAATCGGTAATCGCAAATCTCGTTCTGCGCTGCCTTCCGGGAAGCAAAGTGTCGCTTCTGCCCTAGTGCCAAACTCAACGGAGACTTCCAATGAAATTCATTCGCGACATCATCAGTGACAAGCGCGCCGCATCCTCTGTTGCTGCGATGAACCGCGCTTCGGACCGTGAAAGCATCCGACCCCCAGTGCAGCCAGAGGCTGTGCCTGAGACAGATGCACTCCATGACTCACGCGTTGATTTAGATCTCGACGCGCTGCCCGAAGCCTCCGCGGAGATTCCTGAAATCGATGCCCAGGAACCGCTTTCTGAAGAAGACAGCGAAATGACGGATATCGGTGCTATCATCGCAGGTCTGGATGAACAGCCCCAGACACTGGCGGCAGACGAAGAAGATGATGACGAAGCATCCGAAAAGTTCGGAGTTTCCGAAATTGCGGAGAGTGAAAGCGCGGTTGCTGACACCGACGAGGGCTCAGAGGACGAGGCCGAAGAAGAAACGCTGAACCTTGGTGATCCATTTGAGAAATTGATGGCCCAGAATAACATGGATGGTTCAGGCTCCGCACCGGGTGCAGCATCAGACAAGCGCCCCGTGTTCTCGCAACTGTCCAGAAACAGACCCGAAGCCAGCGTCCGACGCGCAGGCCTGTCGGTGTCAGCTCCGGTTCAGCCATTCCCCGCCCCGTCCGTTGCAGCCGAACAGTCCTCGATAGACGTGCCTGCCCCCGCAATGGGCCGTGGATCCAGCCGATCCGGCCGGGTTAAGACCCGCCTGCTGGGCTTCACACCCGGCGCCCAAAGCCAGGCCGACCCGTTCGCGGCGGCGGGAAATCCTGCCAACACGCAATTTCCGGTGGGTTGGCTTGTTGTCACATCAGACGCTGGCCGTGGCGCATCCTTTCCGCTACCCGATGGGGTGGCTCGGATCGGGCGCGGCGAAGATCAAACGGTCTCGCTCAACTTCGGCGACAACAGCATTTCGCGGGAGAACCATGTATCCATCGCCTATGATTCCGAGACGAACAAGTTCTTCATCGGACATAGCGGCAAGACCAATCTTGTGCGGCTCAACAACATGCCGCTCCTGAGTACCGAGCAGTTGCGCTCGCGCGACGTGATCCGGGTGGGCGAAACAACGTTGCGGTTTGTCGCCTTGTGCGAGGACGATTTTTCCTGGACGAGTGCCGCGGAAAAAGCGGTCAGACATGCCTGATCCCGTAAAATATATATATGATGCCGCTTCGGCGATCAGCCAGGGCCGTCGTGATCAACAAGAAGACTCGATTGCTGTTGATTTTGCCGCAGGAGCCGGGCTTGGCTTCATTGTTCTTGGCGATGGAATGGGCGGGCATGCGGCTGGCGACATAGCCAGCAAGATCGTGGTCACCGAAATCTTCAGCGACCTGAAAATGCATTCGCAGGATCCGGAGCAACTGGAGCAAAATATCGGCCATATCATGCGGTCGGCAGTTACCTGCGCGAATGAATGTGTTGGCCAGATGGCCAGCGACCGCCCCGATATGCATGGCATGGGCTCGACGCTGGTGGCACCAATCATTGTGGACAACCGGCTCTACTGGGTGTCTGTGGGCGACTCGCCGCTTTATCTGTTTCGCGGCAGCAGGCTGTTCCGCCTGAACGAAGAACACTCCGTTGCAAGGCGCATGGAGTTGTTGGTCGAAAGCGGCCATATGGACCAGGACGTGGCCGATCAGCACCCGGATCGCAACTGCCTGACCTCGGTTTTGATCGGCGGTACGATCCCGGAAATCGATTGCCGGGACACCCCGATCGAATTGCGCGATAACGACATTCTTATTGCTGCCAGCGATGGGCTTCAGTTCATCAGCGAGGCCGAAATCGCGCAAATCGTATATGAAAACCGAGATCGCCCAAGCGCGGAAATCGGGGATATGCTGCTTAACAGCATCTCCCAACTCAACCACCCCGATCAAGACAACGTATCTCTGTGCGTTCTCAAGGTGCGCGAACGCGCCAAAGTGGCTCTGTTCGCTCCGATTGCCGCCGAGCCCGCTTTGTCCGTGGTCGGGCAATCGTCCAAAACGACGTCCATGTTCGTTCGCGTCAGCGGCACCAGCAAAGTTGTCGTCGGTCAGATGCAGATGAGCCAGGAGATGTGATGGTGCAGGCCAACATGGAAACCACCACCAGTCGTCTGCGCCATGCCATTGATGGTGGCGCCCTGCCCCAGGACAGGATCGAATTTGGCCGACAGCTGTTGGCGCATCTGGCGAAGCCGACCCAAATCACGGTCATGGGTCTGCCCGGCTCTGGCAAGACAAGTCTTGTGAACATGCTGATCGGGAAACGGCTGGTACCGGACCTCGAGCAGGTGGCCATAATCGAACTTGCCCACGGCGAGACTGCGCGCATTCGCTTTACCCTGCGCGATGGCAGCAGCCGCGACGTCCAAGGCACATTGGATCAAATCGATATCCCGGAAGGTACGGTCAGGATCACGCAGTCCCTGCCAGACCCAACGCTGAAGGACACATCCTTCGCTGAGATCAACTTGCCGACCGCCCCCGCCGCTCAAACCGATCTTCTGACCTGGGCGGCAGGACATTCCGACATAGCGATCTGGTGTTCACCCAAATTCGATCCGCAGCAACATGCCATCTGGTCATCGATGCCGGATGCGTTGAAAGACAACAGCTTTCTGGCGCTGACCATGGCTGACCGGCTGCATATGTCGGGCCGGTTGACTGCGGAAACACGACGTTTCGAACATCTTTATTCCGACGAATTCCTGTGTCTTTATCCGGTTGCGACAAAGCAGGCTTTGGCGGCCCGGCAGGACGGTCGCGTCGTCGATGCGGACCTGTGGAAGGCCAGTGGTGGACGGGCGTTTCTGGACGGCATCCAGCGACAGATCGAGTCTGGCCGGATGGCCGATCTGGATCATGCCGACATGCTTCTGGAGCAGTTCAGGCTGATCGCAACCGCTGAACCAGCTCCGCCCTCCGAACCGGCCACACCGGTCGCAGCACCAAAAGCGATCATCGATCCCGGCACCGAAGGCCTGCGTCAGGTTGCACAACATAAGACGCAGGATCCCGTGGCAGCCGCACTGCAACTGTTGCAGCACTGTGCAGACGACATGCTCAAATCCTGTGCTGGTTCTTCGCCCGCGGACCCTGAAATGATCCTCGATCGCTGTGCAAAGACCGCCCAAACACTGTCTCGCCTGATGTCGGATACCCTGTCGGAGGACCCCAGATACGCCACGATGTGCGAGGATATTTCCGAGGGTGAGCAAATGATCCTGCTGTTCCAGGTGGAACATGGAGAGACTGCGGCCAGCGATGCCGTGACAGTGCTGTTGCAGATCAAAAAGGATTTGTCGGAGGCGTCGGGCAAATGATGGCACCTCTTTTCAGAAACACCCGCCAGAAGCGCCATGCACTGCCGTCCACAATGCGCGTCCACTCCGCCGCGTGCCCATGCGCCGCACCAATTGCAATGATCTCGACTGAGGTCCACAACCCGCGTCAGGTATGTACGGCATGAATATTGCAGCGCAGTTTCCATCTCCCGATCTCACTGGATTTCAGTCACAGCGCGATAGTCTGAAAGCCGGGCTGGAGCCGCTTGCGGCATTCGCCGAGCGCGTCGAACGCGTCGAGCAGGCCATGGAAGCTCTTGAGGAGTTGACCGGAGATTCCGCAAAGCGTTCTCTGGCGCGCCTTCAGCGCGAACTCAAGGAGTTCGAACCTGCGGTGACCTTCCTGGGACAGGTGAAGTCAGGCAAGACGACGCTCGTTAACGCCATGGCAGGCTGGGCCGATCTGTTGCCGACGGATGTGAACCCCTGGACCTCGGTGGTCACCTCTCTGCACCTGACACCCGGATCACAGGCCCGCGAAATAAGCGCCCGTTTTCAGTTGATGAAGGAAGAAGAGTGGGACCGGCTGGTGCAAAAAGGTGGCCGCTTGGGCGAGCTTGCCAACCGCGCAGGTGCGGGCGGCGAATTGGACACCATCCGCAAACAGATTGAAACGCTGCGTGAAAAATCGCGTCGCAGGCTAGGCAAGAAGTTCGAGTTGCTGCTGGGTCAGGAGCATGAATACGGCTATTTCGACAAGAACCTTCTGGAGCGTTACATCTGCCTTGGCGACGATTTCTTTGAAGACGATGCGCCAGCAGAGGCGGAAAATCAGGGGCGTTTCGCCGACATCACGCGATCGGCCGATCTTTATCTGAGCAGCCGCGCCAAGCCGTTCCGCATGTGTCTGCGCGACACGCCCGGAGTGAATGACACATTCATGATGCGCGAACAGGTGACAATCAATGCTGTTCGTTCCAGCCGGATCTGTGTTGTCGTGCTGTCGGCACATCAGGCGCTGACATCCATCGACATGGCCTTGATCCGAATGATTTCGAGCCTGAAGTCGCGCGATGTGGTGATCTTCGTAAACCGCATCGACGAGTTGAAAGATCCGTCCAACCAAATTCCGGAAATCGAAAAAAATATCCGCGAAGTTCTGACCAAACAGGATGGACCTGACGACGCCCGGATCATTTTTGGCAGCGCTTACTGGGCCAACAAGGTTCTGTCAGACAACATCGAGGGCATGGCAGAAACCAGTGCTACCTCTTTGCTGAACTGGGCTGAAAAGGAACTGGATGCCGCGATTTCGGACTACCCTCCGATTGACATGATCTGGCATCTGTCGGGTTTGCCCAAACTGCAAGAAATCATTTCGGAACGGATCGTGACCACGCTGGGCGAGCCGAAACTGCGCAAGATCGCAGCCTCTGCTGTAACGATTGCCAGCGGCCAGCAGGCGGCCAACAAAGTGCGCATCGAAGGCGATGCCTCCTGCAGATCGCTGAGCATGCACGAGATCAGAGGCGAACTCGCGGCTTTGGCCAACCATCACACAGAGGCGCTGGCTCAAGAGATCGGCACGATCACCGAAAGCTATCAGTCACGCGCTGACAGGGCACATAACAATTTCATCGACCGCGCGGTCCATTCTCTGGTCAAACACCTGGAGGACAGTGGCGACACAAAGGTCTGGTCCTATAGTCCGACAGGATTGCGGATGTTGCTGCGATCGGCTTATTCCGTTTTTGCTTCGCGAGCGCAGAACACCGCTAACAAACGCTATGAAGCGGCTGTGGTTGACGTCGCCGAGCTTTATTTCAAAGCCTTCGGCAACGCAGTTGAAGGTATTCAGCTGAGCGTACCGGAAGCGCAGGACCTGCCGGCCCCCGTTACGATCGCACAGACCATTGCGCTTGATTTCAACGATGGCTGGTGGGTGTCCTGGTGGCGCCGCACACGCGGTTACAAGGCGTTTGCAAAACAGTTTCACAGCCTGATTTCAGCCGAAACCGAAGATTTCATGGAGCAGTTGAAGTCCGTTCAAACGGCCGAAATACTTGCCCAGTTACAGTCGACGCTTGCTGCCTTCATCGACCAGAATCGCGACATAATGTTCGAAATCGGCGGAGCATTGGGCGACAAGGATGGCGTGCAGCGCATGTGTTGGGGTGCCGAAGAGGCCGACCGCGCCGCGCGCATCGACGAGATCGTCGATAATTTGCAAACCCATTCACTCCTGCCCGAAACGGAGGCCGCAGCATGATGACCAACCACGATACGGACAGTGTGGCTCAAAACCCCATCGGCACCAAACCGCGTCTGGTTTTGATGGGTGAGTTCAGCGCAGGAAAAAGCACGCTGACCAACATTCTGCTGAGCAGCGCGCCACTGCCGATGCGGGTGACCGCGACACGGCTGCCGCCTGTGCATGTATCCTATGGCGAGCCGGGAGCAGTCGCTGTTGGAAGGGATGGCACCGAAACACCGATTGCACTCGACGATCTGGAATCGGTCTGCCTGGATGACGTTTCGGCGATCAGAATGACGATGGAAGCAGACACGCTGCAGCTTTGTGATCTGGTCGATATGCCGGGTATTTCGGATCCCAGCATGCCTCAGGAAATTTGGGAAAATGTCGTGGGCGAAAACGATCACGTCATCTGGTGTACACATGCCACGCAAGCCTGGCGCCAATCCGAAGCCGCGATATGGAACATGTTGCGCGAGCGGACACGCGGCGAAAATCTACTTTTGATCACCCAATTCGACAAGCTACAGAACGACCGTGATCGCGACCGGGTGCGCAAGCGCGTGGAAAAGGAAACCGAAGGTCTGTTTTCAGCCGTTTATCCGGTTTCGCTGCTATCAGCTCTGAATGCGGATGAAGATGAAGACGCATGGGAAGACAGCGGTGCGGGAGTATTTTCCGAGCATCTGATCGAAATTTTGCTGGAGTATGCCGAAGGCGGCGGACGCCGCCGGACCAAAACCGCCCCAGTCAACGAAATGCTGTCAGACGAAGCCGATGCAATCAGCGAGCAAGCCGATACATTCGATGCGACGTCTCACGGCGATGA
>Ga0102812_10003523_pt1 | contig 10212 bp, 10 predicted proteins | sample ColrivemetaGS713_FD_79334 | JGI IMG/M metagenome (GOLD analysis project Ga0102812, IMG submission 79334) | Estuarine microbial communities from the Columbia River estuary - Flood tide ETM metaG S.713 | ecosystem: Environmental > Aquatic > Marine > Intertidal zone > Estuary | place: USA...
GCCACCCGCACCAATTCGTTCCGGCATGGCCGCGGCAAGGCGCATGGCGTAAGAACCGGTCATGCAATAGCCTATCGTGCCGATTTTTCGGGAGGTGTCGACTGATGGTTGCTTATCAAGGAAGGCGACGAACGCACGACCATCTGAAACGGCGGTTTGAGGTGACAAAGATCGAGCCAGCGGCATCAAGCGCTCGCGTACCTCGGGATTGCTGAAAGATTCGCCATCGGCAATAACCGCACCTTTCGCAGTTCGATAGTAAGGATTGACCACCAGCACCGCATAGCCGGAAGCCGCGAGACGCTTACCCATCATTCTGAAAGAGGTGCGAATACCCATAATGTCAGGCCAGACGATGACGGCAGCATGGGCTTTCTCTACCGGGTGCACAAAGTAACAATCCGCCATGCCATCGGGTGTTTCGACATTGACCTCCTGCTCCACAACTTCCATCGCGTTGCTTACTGCCGGTAAGGCCATTGCCAGTGCCAGGCCCGCACTTCGAATATTGAATTCGCGTCGTGTCAGGCCCCTTTTTCGAAAGTAATCGGCATTGTCTTTTTCGGTCTGTTCATCGCACATGACTTTCTCCAATAATTCGCCGGTAATTCAACAGGAAAGCTTGAGTGACGGAAAATAGCATAGGGGATACTGACAAGTTAACTTGTTTGGGTACTGAACTACTGCATATAACGACCCAGGAATGCCGATATCGTATCGTACCAGGCGAGGATATTCGGGGGTTTTTGAATAAAGTGGCATTCATCGGGAAACAACAGCAGTTCCGACGCTACACCGTGGAATTGCAAGCCCTCGAACAAGGCCAGAGCTTCGCTTACCGGACAGCGATAATCCTTTTCACCGTGAATGATCAGGGTGGGTGTCTTCCAGTTGGCCAGGTACTTCCATGGCGCATAGCGATCGAAGCTGTCCTGGTTCTGGTAGGGGTTCTCGCCGCCCATTTCCAGGTACCACCAGGCCGGGTGGTCGGTCACCCCGGTAAAGGTTGCCATGTTCACGATGCTGGCGTGGGTGATGATGCAGCAAAAGCGATCCGTCTGGGTGCCAATCCAGTTGCTCATGTAGCCGCCGAAGGACCCCCCCATGGCCATCATCCTGTTACCGTCGATATCCTTGCGAGCGGAAACCGCGTCGGCAACGGCCATCAGATCCTCATAGCACTGCCCGCCCCAGGTATTCCCCCAGATGCCCTGGATGAATTCCTGCCCGAAGCCGGTGGAACCTCTGGGGTTGGGTTGTACGATGGCATAGCCCTGGGCAAGGTAGGGGAGCGGATTCCAGCGCCAGTGCCAGTTGTCGCCACTCATACCCATCGGGCCGCCGTGTATCCACATCAGCGTGGGCAACCTGCCCTTCGCTCCCCGGGGCTTTAACAACCAGCTTTGCACGGATTTGCCATCGGTGGACCGGGTCTGGATGCTTTCGGTCTCAATCCAGTCGGCGCTGTCGAAACCGGAAAGCCTGGCCAGTCGACGCGGAGCAGAGCGCCCGCTGGCCTTGACCAGGAATGGTTCCGGCGGCTGCAGCAGGGTGGAGCGGATGCCCACGGCACCGCCATCCGGCAGGGACAGGCAGGCACTGTGGTGGCCACCACTCCCGGCACTACTCATGCGCACCACCTTGCCGCTTTTGGCATCCACTCTAAACAGGGGTGTTGTTCCAGCGTCGTCGGCGGTCACCAGCAAATCTGAACCGTCCGCGCACCACTGCTGAGGTTGCGGCCAACGGTCCCAGTCTGGCGCCAGACTCCGCCCCTTGCCGGTCTTCACATTGAACAACACCATCCGCGGGCAGGGTGCGCTGGCGGCGGAGCGAACGGCACGGACGGCAGCCAGGGTCCTGCCGTTGGGTGCGAACAGCGGGGACTCAAGATCGCAGCAGGCCTCGACCCCGAACATGCGGTCGGTGCCAGCGCCCAGGTCGAATACCCGCAGCGCCGTATCCTGCTCGCGATCCTGGCCCGGGGTCGACCAGGTAATCGCCACCTGACGGCCATCCTCGGAGACGTCGAACTCGGGCTCGATGGCAAGTTCCCGGCGCGCGGCCGGCGTCAGGTCAGTGCGCTGGTTGCCGTCGCTGCGGCAGGCGATCAGATGGGTGTTCGCCATATCGTCGTTTTCATGCAGCCAATGGTCCCAGTGGCGAACCGGTTGCCGGGTGAAGTGACGCGCATTGGGCCCCGTCTTTGCCCGCTGCGCAGCCGTCTCCCGTTGTTTATCGTGGGCAACGTCGGGCAGCACCGAAGCGGTATACACCAGCCGGTCGCCGCGGCGGGCGAAGCGGAAGCCCGATATCCCGAGCGGCTCATCGCTGAGTTGAAGGGGCTCGCCACCGGTGGCGGGCAGTATCCAGACCTGATTGCGTTTGTCGGCACCTTCGTCTGTCTTTATGTCCGTGGGTTTGCGATTGGATAAAAATCCCAGGGCACCATCGTGACGAAAGCAGGGCGCCGCATCGCTGCTGTCCCCGCGGGTTAACTGGACCGGCTCGGAGCCATCGAATGCCACTTGCCACAGGTCGCTGGCATAGTCCGCCCCGTCCTGATCAAGGCGCATGACGGCTACCGCCATCCAAGTGCTGTCAGGTGCCAGTGCGGTCGCAGTTACCCGGCCGAGTCCGATATGTTGCGCGGAGCTGTATTTGATGTTCTTGTTCATGACGGACTTCCCGTTAAGGTCAGGTAACTATTCTCGCACGCTCATCCTGTCCCTTGCGAATTCGCACTTCAAGCGTTATCGCAAGGTTAACCGACAGAAATTGATAGAATCTGCCCATGAAGCAACCAGGTTGAGGGAGCGAGGGATGAGTGCGTTCAGTGAGCGGAACAGGGTGCTTGCCTTATTGTTGGATACTGATATCAGTCGCCAGCTTAAGGTGGTTTGTCATTACCCGATTGAAGCCTAGCGAGGAAAGCCATTGTTGATGAAGTTGCAAAAGGGTGCAGTAGCGAGCCTGATGATGGAGGACTTCAACCGGTGCCTCGGCTAGAATAGGCCCCCCGAATAGTTTTCTCCAGGAGAAGAGAGATATGGAATCTTCTGTCGCCCTCGCTATTGTTTCGGCTGGCGTTTTCTTTCTTGTCGCGCTGCTTACTGGCGTCTGGAAGTATTTGCAAATCCGCGGCAGCGAAAATGCCAGTGCTCATCCCTATGTGGATATCGCTCATCGGGCCTCGCTGATGTATAGCTTCGCCGCTATTTTGCTGGCGCGTTTCGCTGAGATCAGTCAGCTGTCGGAGAGCGTCGAGTGGTGGGCTGTTCTGTTTCCGTTGGCTTACTTTGCTTACGCCATCCTTCTCTACATTATTCACGGAGCGTTAAGGGATACAGAGAATCAACTCAAGCCTCCATTCAAAATGGGTTCGCTGGTGCTACCGCCCGTATTTATCGGCTTGTCTATGTGGAGTTTGATAGTTGCGGAGATTGGAGGGTTCCTGGTGTTATTTTACGGCGTGTTAATTGCGGTGCTGAAGTGATGGGGAGATAAGTACTCACTGGTTCGTCGGCAGATCGGAGGCGAACAGTCTATCTTGAGAACGGCGCACCGATGTCGACGCATTCAGGATTGCCAAAGCTCATATTGGTGCTTTTGACAGAAACGGTGAACATCGGTTTCCTGGGAAGGCCGAGAGTGCGCAGTTCTGTTGCCAACGGGTGGCTTTCGCCAATCTTTGGGGCCTCGCCTCCCAGCGAAAAAGTTAGCCCGGAACTTCTGTTGGTGCCATAGGTTTTCCAGGCCTTGCCGTCGCGGATTGCCAGCGAAGCAACGCGTTGCTCTTTGGGGGTGTTATTGCCGCCGGTCTTCGCCTCGATGGAGTAGACCAGCTCATCCTCGTCGGTAAAAGTGCCGCGTGCGACACTGGGACCGAACTCGATATCTATGCGGCTCACCCATTTTGGGAAACCCCAGATGAAACGCCCTGCGTGGGTGGTGAACTCCTGGTCCACTGGCATCCTGTACACGAAATTGCCCAGGGTGCCGTTCGCCATACGAGCCATCGCGCCGAAAAGAGGAAAGGGCTTCTTTTCTCCAGGCGCCAGTGCTGGGAAAATAATGGCTCCCTCGTTGTAGTCCCCCAGGTCGTTCGCTTTGTAGTCGACAGCAAGCAATTGCAGGATGGCTTTGCCGGGAAAAATCTCTACCACCCTAAAACCGGTACCCTCGAGCATTGCCTGCGCAGCTCGCGCATTCACCAGGAAGCCGTTCATCAGCATCGCGGCTTCGGATACGACCACCGGAAAGAAAATTTCCCTGCCGTCAATGGTGTAGTTACTCGCGGAGTTTTTTGAGCAGATCTGGTTGGTGACCCTGTCGCCCTTGTCGCCGCGGACAGGGAGTTCATCGAAGATGGCGCCGGTTGCTTTCATGGATCCGTCCTGTTTAGCTTGGCAGCAGTCTGAACGGCAACTTTGCCACGAAAAGTTGGCATGTGCACCAGCAACAGGCGTTCGCCAGGTAACAGGGATTGCCGTAGCTCTACTACAGATTCAACCTGAGCCATTAGTTGGTTCGGGCTGAATATTATCGGAATCTGAGGATGAGTGCGTTCACTGAATGGAGCAGGGCGTTACTGACAGCTTAAGTCGAGATAATGGGCTCGCACTTAATGGGCCGGGCTAAACTGATCGAGTTTTCGTCCTCAGTTCCCACTAAGGCGTCATTTTTTGGCGAATATCTGATTGTGGTTTCCACTTTGCGCGCGAAATTAAGTCAACTTGTCAGTACCCTTTCAGGCGACTTTGACGACGCGATTGTCCCGGTAAGAATCCTCAGAGATCACCAGCACTTCGGTGGCGGGCTGTAAATCGCACATGGCGGTGTCGATGAACTCAAGCATTTCGGATACGGTGATACTAAGCTGCTGCCGGGCAGCCAGCTTGCGGGTCAGTCTGTGAGCCAGGATGTGCTTTTGGGCATCGCTCAGTATCAGCCCCTCAGCGACCATGCGCAGCTGTTCGGTTTGTGTAGCTCCCATAACAATCTCCTTGCTGCAAAAAATGATGCAGATAGGTGGTTTAAAGGTATCCTGAGAAAATACTAGAGCCGGGATGTCAGACTAACAATAGATGCTGTACCCCAATTGGGTTCGATCCGCCGGCCCACGCTGCTGTCAGTAATCCATTCAACCCTGGCAGACATCTGGTCAGGGCGGAACATTATAGGATGCTCAGGACAAGTGCGTTAAGTGAATCGAGTAGGGCAGCCGGTTGAGCAAAGAGGCCAGATGTTTTGTGCCCCAGGAAGCAAATTTTTCGGAACCCTATGGTGGGTTCCGCAGCGGTTAAGGTATTCTGATGTGCATACCAAAACCTTTAACTTGCAACTTTGAAGAGGAGCTTTCCAGGCATGACTGAGAAGCCACGTATACCGCTTGTTGCCCCCGAGTTGATGGAGCCTCGTCTGGGCACGCTGAATGTCGCGCGCACAGTTGCCCAGAACCCAGCGTTGTTGAAAGCATGGGGTGAGTTCGCCCAGTATATTCTTGGCCCCAACTTATCCCTGACACCGCGCCAGCGGGAGTTGGCGATTTTGCGGGTTGGTTGGAATCAGCGTACCGATTACGAGTGGGCGCATCATGTTGAGATAGCCAAAAGTATCGGCATGACCGACCAGGATATACTGGCAGTTCAAGAAACTCCCGGGTCACGCCAACTGAATGACCTGGAGTGCCACATTCTGCAGGCTGCAGACGAGATCCATGCGGCCATGGAAATATCCAGTACAACCTGGGCCGCTCTGGCTGCCGATTTTTCTCACCAGCAGATGCTCGATCTCGTTTTCACGATTGGTCAATACACCATGGTCTGTATTGCCCTGAACAGTATCAAGGTGCCCCTGGAAGAAGGTTTCACTGGGTTGCCCGATGCATGAATACTGGTACCGCCCAGTTGACTGCTAGAAATTGAAGGAAGCGGTACTGACCAGTTAACTCAAGGTACCTGGCTGGCGCTACACAAAGTCAGCTCGCTCGACAGGAATTGGGTCATTTGGCGCCACTTTGCGGATCATTCGTAAGGGTTTTCGGCATGCGTTTACCACTGTCCGAGTAAAAATAGCTTAACTTGTCAGTACCTCTCGGAGTGTCTTTATGAGCAACTACCTGAAAGAGCTAAATCGCCTGCAGGCGGAGGTGGATGCTCTCACTCCGGAGCAACTCGAGAAACGAATCAGGCACGTGCCCAAGCCAGAGTTTGCCTATACGCGGAAAAACCCTACTCGCAGGAACCTGCCAGGGTGGCTGGAAGGCCAGGGCAAATTTCTCCAGGATCACTACCGGGTCGCCATTGAAAGTGGGGTACTGGAATCTGATCTGGATACGGATGGTTTTGCGTGCGAAAAACTGGAATGCATTTACAAGACAGCGTTGGATACTATTTATCTTGCTGAAGATGCGTGGAACCATCTGGATCAAAACAGGCCGGGAACGGACATCGAGCTGGCATTGAGAGAGCTGGTGCATAGCCGAGTCGATAATTACATGCGGGAATATCTGCGGCATTTCCGCTACAGAAAGCCCAAGGGCGAGTTAGTAGAAGCTGTGTTGGTCAGTTATCCCCAACTCCAAAGCGCCATCGTGGATGGCAAGATCGGCACCCTTGTGATTGCAGAATTTATTTATGGCAGGTGTGGTATCAACGTGAGCGAAAATACAATTTCCATCACCCTTCGTGAACTTAAGTTAATCAATAACTGGAGCCCGATTGGATAGAGCACAGCATCCGCTATTTGTTCCCCCCATCTTGCCGGCCCGCGGACCGCTACCGTGTCGTCCTCATCAAGCTGGACAGCACGCGGACAGCCGCAATCCAGCGCCAGGGTAGAAGCGTAATCTCTTGAGTGCTCCATCCGGCGCACCTGACTGTAGTCGAGATATTGAGAGGTTATGAAGATGAATATGGCGAGTAAATTAGTGGCCGCGCTGGCGTTTTGCGGGCTGGCCATGGGCGCGACAGTAGCCACCGCGGAACACCATAAAGATGCCGAAATGAAGCAGGCGGACATTGTGCATGTTGCCGCGGGTAATGAAGACTTTTCTACCCTGGTGGCAGCGATTCAGGCGGCAGAACTGGTTGATGCCCTGACGGGTGAGGGCCCGTTTACCGTGTTTGCGCCGACCAATGAAGCTTTTGCCAAATTGCCAGCCGGAACGGTAGAGGATTTGCTCAAGCCTGAGAACAAGGACAAGCTGGTGGCGATTCTTACTTACCACGTCGTGGCGGGTAAAGTGGTAGCGGCGGATGTGGTCACGTTAACCGAGGCCACGACTCTCGAAGGTTCCACGGTAGTGATCTCTGCTTCGGAAGCAGGCGTGAAGATCAACGGTGCTAACGTCATTGCCACCGATATCGAAGCCTCTAACGGTGTCATTCATGTAATCGATACCGTGTTGATCCCCGCCTCCTGATCACCATTCCGGTGGAGCGGCCAGGCTGCTTCGCCGGTTAAGATGGCAAGTCAGGGACTTTTGAGGCTGTCGGAATATTAGCAGTTCGCCTCTCACACATAGTCACTTGTCAGTATCCGGCCTAGGGCTCATGCTATGGCCGGGTATGTACTGGTTGGCAAAAAAGGTGGGGTTAACAGTAATTCATGTGTCAATACACCGGTCAGCGACGCCCCGATTTTGCGCTTGAGCCTGGCCCCGGCCACTGGTAGGGCGCCCCCCAGGCGTCTGCACAATATCGTGCAACATCCAGCCCCTCGTCATTGGCTTATGCTGGCCTACCTCAGTCTGTTCTGGGGGCTGGCCTTTTACCTTATTGCCGTCGCCCTGCGTGGCTTCCCTCCGTTAACGGTAGTATGGCTGCGCCTGTTGGTGGGTGCGGGGGTGATTTATGTGATCATGCGCTGGCAGGGCGGGCGGTTGCCGATGGAAGGAGCCTGGTGGATTAGGTTCGTGCTGCTGTCCCTGTGCGGTAACCTGCTGCCTTTCTCCCTTATTTCCTGGGGGCAAACACGTATCACCAGCGGGCAGGCGGGGCTGCTGATGGCGCTGATGCCGATCAGCACGGTGGTGTTGGCACATTTTTACGTGGCGCATGAACAGTTAACCTCGCGGCGTTTGCTGGGCATCGGACTGGGTTTTATCGGGGTCGCGGTGCTTGTGGGTACAGAGGCTTTACGCGAGTTTGGCGGTGCGCAACTGCTGGGCCAACTGGCGGTGCTGGCCGCCACTCTGTCCTACGCGGTGAACTCGGTCTATACCAAGCGCCTGCCACCTATCAACACCCTGGTAGTGTCCGCTGCGTCACTGATCGCCGGTACCGTGGTTCTGTTGCCCCTTGTGCTGCTGGTCGACCGGCCCTGGACCCTGCAACCCGGCGCCGATGCGTGGTTCGCTGCAATCGCCCTGGGCGTATTCTCTACCGGGCTGGCAACCTGGGTCTATTTCAAGGTGGTATCAGACTGCGGTCCTGGCTTTCTCTCTATCATCAATTACCTGATTCCCGGGATTGCCTTCATCGCGGGAATACTGTTTTTGGGGGAGTCTGCCCGGGCAACCCAGTTTGTTGGTTTGGTTGTTATTTTGTTGGGCATCGGGCTCAGCCAGCCACGCAGGAAAAAAAGGTACTGACAAATAAACTCACTGAAATTGATAGAATCGGCGGAGGGCCTGCCCCGCTTTATCAGGCATGAATACCTGTAAGCGATACCGGTCCCAGCCCTATTCCTCGTAGAACGAAACTCCTGCCACGCAAAGGTCGGCCGCGAAGGGGCGACCGATAGCTACCAGGCCAAGACGGCGAATGCGTGAGACGTCCAGCGCCTCGTCAGTGCGGTAAGGCTCAAACTCCTTGAACGGGAGCTTGATCGTCTGCCAGGTTGGCTCGGCCATAAAGCTGATCCGGTAGGATTGCCATGGGTAGCGCATTGTGTCGGTGCGCAGGTGCACGTTGTAGCGTTCAGCATTACCGTACACTTCCAGCGCCAAGCCGCCAAACCGGGGCAGCTGCTGCCGAAGGCTATCGCCCAGGTTTACAGTCATCTGCACAAAGCCACCATTGTTTTCCAGGCTCACATCGCCTTGCATTCTAAGGCAGGCCCGGCCCGACACCTCATATGCACCAATTTGGCCCGAGGAAACGCCGCCCATGACGCGATCGGTGAATAGGCGCCATTGCTCCCCGTTTTCCGCCAATGTCATATTGGGACTTTGCGCATTAAGCGTAAATAGGGTCAGGTCAGCCATGGCATACCCTCCGGGCATCAGCATCAGAAACAACAGGTAAGGTGGTAGTAGGCGCAAGGGTTTCTGCCGCGTGTTGCGAAAGTAATATCACTCTACCTCCATCGTGCAGTGACTGTCTTTACTTCCGCAGCGAATGCCGCTTTTTAACAGAGATTTCGGGTGATCCGCCTATAGCGTCCGATCCAGCGCCACAAGGATTTTTTCAACATCCTCGGTGGTATTGTAGTGCAGCAGCGATAGTCGGACTACGCCGTCCACCGGATCGATCCCCATGTGCTCCAGCGCGCGCGGGGCGTAGAAGTTGCCGCTCTCGGTGCCGATGCCGTCGGCCTGCATGTTCGCGACCAGTTGTGCGTAAGACTGGCATAGCGGTCTAAAGGCAATAGTAGGCTCGCGATCGCCGTCGCGGCAATGGCGCTTGCCCAGCAGTTGAACCTTGGCGCTATGGTTCAGGTAATCCAGCAGGGGCTCGGCCAGCCGGGTTTCATGTCTGGTGATAAGCCTGTGAAGTGCGTCCATCCGCCCTGGCGTATCATCCACATCGCTGCCGCCGTGGTGCCGGTGCAAAGACTCGAAATAATCCAGTACGCCGCGGCAGGCGGCGATCTGGCCGTGTTGCGGTCCGGCGGGGTTGTAGCGCTTGGCCGGGTCCTCCCGGTTGAAGTAGTGACCCTGGCCGGCGAGCTGTTCCTCCAGAGCGCCTTTCACATACAGTACGCCCTGGTGCGGCCCGTACACCTTGTACAGGCTGAACAGGTACAGATCTACATCCAGTGCCCGCAGGTCCGGGATATGGTGCGGCGCGTAGGCCACCGCGTCGACGCAAACCCTGGCTGGGCTGCGGGCGTGAATCTCGCGGGTGATCTCCGCCACCGGGTTCACCGTGCCCATAATGTTGGAGCAATGGGTGAAGAACACCCAGCGCGTGTGGTCGGTCAGAAGGCTGTAGAGGTCCTCCGGGTCGAGCAGGCCTGTGGCCGGATCGATTTCCCACTCGCGGA